>Ga0183100_1001109_pt1 | contig 14816 bp, 9 predicted proteins | sample Biomet2_FD_127789 | JGI IMG/M metagenome (GOLD analysis project Ga0183100, IMG submission 127789) | Microbial communities from bioreactor (seeded with anoxic lake sediment) at LBNL, California, USA - Biofuel metagenome 2 | ecosystem: Engineered > Bioreactor > Anaerobic > Unclassified ...
TAGATATAAATATAAAAAATAAAGATAAAAAATTCTTAAAATATAATAAACTAATTCTAAAAATTATTCTTACTGCTAATTTCGGAAATGAATTCAGTCATTTTCTAAGCAAACAAGGACAAGCTGATATCATAGGTAGAAAGGATAAGTTTATAGAGGAACAATTAGAATATGAAATTAAGAATAACTTCTTAATAAAAACAAAGTATAGTGAACTTGATTTTTTGAATTTATTATTATTTCTTGAAGAATGGCAAAAGAAATATTTTATATGGGATGAAAAGTATACAAGCTTAATGTTTTCAATTAATAAAAATGGTAAGAAATACAATAGTCAAAAATCAGAGATAAAAGATTTCATAATCTCTTTTATTAAAGGAAAGAGATATTTATATTTTCCTTTTGGCAAGTACACTGAAGATAATATATTTATAGGATTGAATGATAAAATGTATAATAATAACAAAGAAAGTAATACAAACTTAGATAATAAACGAAGTAAGGTGATTTTAGAAAAAAAAGAAAATAATTTATACCAAATTACTTCTGTTGATTTTCAAGAAATTGATTTAGACTATAACAAGGAATTAGGATATTTACTTTCATATATCAATGATAATGTTTATATTTCTTTAGTAACTTATGAAAAAAAAGATGGAAAAGTAACAAACACAAATAAATTAGAAAAGCTTAAGACCGAAATGATTAAGGTATTAGAAAAATATTTTATAATATAAAAAGGACTGTTTCAAAGTCATTAGGAGTATATCCTAATTGCTTTGAAACAGTCTTTTAAGATTTAGAAATCATCGTACAATTATTTTTTTGAAGATTCATTAAGCTTTTGTCTACGCTTTCTAGTTTTCTTTTTCATAACTGAAAATCCAAAAGAACCAATAGGCTTTTTAGATAATGGGAAATATTCACCATGACAGTAAGACATCATATTTGCATTTTCAAAATGGATTTTACCTTTTTCGTCTAACAAATCTTCATTAACATGAGAAGCAACAACTTCAGCTATAAACATATCATGAGTTCCAAGTGGAATTATATTCTTCACTTTGCACTCAATATTTACAGGGCATTCATCTATATAAGGAGCCAATACTTTATGGCTTTCTTTTAAAGTAAAGCCCATTTCAGTTATTTTATCATTTTTTTTGCCAGATCTAACTCCACAATAATCTACTTTCTTTACTAAATCAGAACTAGGTAAATTTACAACAAACTCCATGGATTCTTTTATATATTCATAAGATAATCTTTCTGGTCTTATGGAAATATAAAGCATAGGCGGTTTTGTATTTATAGTACCAGTCCATCCAACTGTAAAAACGTTGGTTTTATGAGCTTTATTTTTGGAAGTAACTAAAACCACGGGTACTGGGTTTAGAATTACACTTCCTTTAAAATCAATTTTATCCATTTTAAATTACTCCTTGTCTGACGCAAAATATATATCGCATCTTTGACTTGTTATTTTCTTTTGTGTGCTTAAACTTTATAAAATTTAGATTAATATCATCTTCTTTTCTTGTAATTGCTATTATAACGGTTCTTTTTACGTCTTGAATTAGATGCCATATTTTTAATAAGAGCAATTAAAGTAATAATAATAACTATAGCCAATATAGTAGCTATATATGTTATTAAATTATCCTTAAGTATTGCACCAAGTGAAATATCTACAGCTCCTTTAACTTCCTCAGTATAATTTCTTGTATTATAAGTTAACTTAGTATTCTTATTAAAAAGTAAATTCCATGCACTAGAATCTGTTCCGTTATAAGTGATTTGAGATTCAGCATCATTAATTGTATTCTTATAATAAGATACATCTTGAGTTAATTTAATTGGTACCGTAATAGTTTTTGTAGGTCCAAATGCAAAAAAAGTTTTATACTGTAATTCAGCAGTTCCAACATTTTCACCACTTGTCTTATAAGTTTCTTTAGAAGCTCCATAACTGTAATCCATAATAGAATCCATGTCGTTAAACTTTGTCATATCTGCATTATCAATTTGTCTATCTTTAAGAACAACACCTATTAATTTTCTACCACCTCGTTCATAGACCGTAGCTAAACATCCACCAGCTTGACTAGTTGTACCAGTTTTTCCAGCAATATTACCGTTTTTCCCAAGGGTTAAATTTCTATTTTCTAAAATTATTTTAGAAGTTTTTAGATTTATAGAAGTTGTTTGAAGTTCCATAGTTTCTTTTTCCCAAGGATTTGCAAAAGCTGCCTTTGTAATTAATGAAAGGTCATATGCAGTAGTATAATGATTTTCATCATGTAATCCATTGGCAGTAATAAAATTACTGTTATTAGCACCAAGTTCTTTTGCTCTTTTATTCATTAATTCAGCAAATGCTTTAGAATCACCTGAAACATTATCTGCAATGACGTATGCAGTATCATTACCTGAAAATAAGAGTAATCCTTTCATTATATCATCGGCCAATACTTTATCACCAACTTGCATTGTGTTATGCATGTAATTGATATTTAAAGAATACTCAGGTTGTTCCTTTGCTGATTTAGTATATTCAAGTTCATCAGTCTTTTGTTTATTTTCAGCTAATAATAAACCTGTTAAAAGTTTAGTTGTACTAGCTGGATATCTTTTGCTATCGGCATCTTTACAATATATTATTTCTCCAGTTTCTAAATCCATAACTAAAGCTGATTCAGCAGTAATTGCTGGTAAGCTTTGTGAAGCAGTTTCAGTTTTAGAATCTTTATTAGAGCTTACTGCATAACTTGCTATAGTCAATGGACTAAACAAAGAAAGAGAAAGGGTTAATACAAGTGTTTTTAAAATTAAATTTTTTTTCAAGTCAAATCTCTCCAATTCTTTTAAAGCATATGAAAAAATAACTTATTTTCTTAATATGCCTTAAGTATATTAAAACATTATTAGTATAACATTTATGTAAGGTTATAACAATCAATGTAAGGAATATTCAAAAAAATAACAAGTTAGTATGCTAGTCTATTTTGTCTGATGTAAAATATACATCGCATCTTTGACTTATTATTTTCTTTCAGGTACCTAATGCTAAAAAGAAATATAAGATATGGCAAATTATTATTAGATATTGCTAATTATTTTAATCTTTCAAGCATAGATCTTTTTGCTTTTAGTTCAAATTCATCATTTAATGAATTTAATTGTATTTCTTCACCATATTTCTTTTTTAGTGCTAAAGTCAAGAGTCTATCTGCAAACTCAGGATTTTTAGAAAGAAAAGAACCGTGAAAATATGATCCAAAAGTATTTTTATATATACATCCTTCAAATCCATCTTCTCCATTATTACCATATCCATGAATGCACTTTCCGAGGGGAGCGTGATTATTTATGTAAGTTCTTCCTGAATGATTTTCAAAACCTACATAAGTTTCATTGAATTCTTCGTTAAATATTTCAGTATTTCCAATGAATCTAGTATCTCCGCCTTGTGTATATACATCTAAAATTCCAAGACCTTCTATTTTTTCACCATTTGGTGCAGTATAGTATTTGCCCAATAATTGATATCCACCGCATATGGCAAGAAGAACTTTTTCATCCTCAATATAGTTTGTCAAAGCCTCTTTTTTTATTTCATTTAAATCATTTGAGACTATAGATTGTTCATAATCTTGACCACCACCAAAGAAAATAATATCCACATTTTCTTTGTCTATATTTTCACCTAAAGAGCAGTTGATTATATTTACATCAATTTCTCTAAGTGCTGCTCTATGCTTTAAAATAAGTACATTACCTACATCACCATATACATTTAATAAATCAGGATATAAGTGACAAATAGTTAGTTCCATGACTTAAACCTCCTTATTTTACCATAATTTATTTATATAACCTTTTGAATGAAGATATTTTCTATAATTAATCATTGCAGTATAAGTTGCAAGGATATATATTTTTTTAGAAGCGGAACCTTTAATTTTATCTGTTAGCTCTTCATAATCCTCTTTTAAAATAAACTTATCTACATTTAAACCAGCAATTTTTAATCTTACTGCCATATCATACATTCTAATTCCTGACACAAAAACATCTTCTATTTTTAATGTAGATATTTTTTCGAAATCTACATCCCATATCCAAGAAATATCACGTCCATCAGCATAATTATCATTTAACATAAATACTGCTGAAAATTCATTTTGATTAAGAGCAAGGGTGTCTAATGCTTGGTTATATCCAGCAGGATTTTTAACTAATATAATTTGTATATCTTTGTTATCTATGGTTATTTGCTCTTGTCTACCAAAGCTTGAACTTTGATTTTGAAGAGAAGCTTTAATTACTGAATCTTCTACAGAAAGTTCTTTTGCAATTGAAAAAGCACATAAAGCGTTATAAATATTATAAGCACCTGATTGACTTATGAAAACTTCTGTATCATTAATTAAAACAGAAGAATTTTCAGGTGTTAAATCAAAGATTTTATTTACAGCATAATTAAGTTCAGAGCGTTTATAACCACATTTAGGACAGTAAAAGTCTCCTAAATGATTATAAGTAACTAAGTTATAAGAATAAGGTGCTTTACAAAATTTACAAAACTTTGCATCAGCATTTAAATCTAAAGAAGTATTTTCTTTAATTGGTGTATTAAAGCCATAATACACAAGTGGATTTTTAACATCCAATTTTCCAAGTAAAGATTCATCACCATTTAGAATTAATTTAGATTCTGGAACTTTAGCTATGCCTTCTAAGATTTTAACTAAAGTTGTATAAACTTCTCCATATCTGTCTAATTGATCTCTAAATAAATTAGTTACAGTTATTATTTCTGGTGTTAAATGTTCTGTAATAAATTTTACATTAGCTTCATCAACTTCTATTACAGCATAAGGATTTTCTTTCTTTTTAAAAAAAGAATAATTGGCAATAAAACAAGCTACAATTCCAGGATATAAATTAGCACCAGTATTATTAGTAATAACATTAAAATTACTTTCTTTTAATATGTTATAAATCATGCTAGTAGTTGTTGTTTTACCATTAGTTCCTGTTACTAAAATTACTTTATATCCTTGGCTTACTGTTTTTAAGATTGACTTATCAATTTTCAATGCTATTTTACCAGGAAAATTACTTCCACCTTTTAAAATATGTTTTGAAAGAAATGCAGTAATTTTTGATAATAATATGCTTAAAATAGATTTAATATTTATTTTACTCACCGCCCAATTCTAAGGCATACTTATTTATTATTTTTTTAAATATGCCTAATTATATATTAAGAATGATTAACAAAATAAAGCAATATTAATCATTAAAAAGAAAACACTTTAAAGTTGTCCTACTTTGAAGTATGAATAATTTTTTTATTAACAATAAAATATTAACTATGTAATATTCTGCATAGAATTATTAAACAAAAAATAATCAAAATAAGTATAGCATAAAAATTAAAAACTATGAAAATATTTTTAATATGAACAACATAATGTACTATGATTTTTTTACATGACTAATGTTACATAATTGTTTTATTAGCTAATATACCATATAATTAAAGGTAATAAAGAATTTTAAGAGGTGTTATTATTATGATTAAAGTAACAATTAATATAAATGGCATGAATTACAACCTAACAGGAGAAAAAGATGAAAAATATTTGATAGGGGTAGCAAATTATGTTGATGCAAGAATTAAAGAAATAATTTCTAAAAAAGAAATGCTTAGTACAACAGCAGCAACTGTTTTAGCTGCTGTAAATATTGCTGATGAACTTTATGAATGTGATTTAGAATTAGACAAAGTAATTAAAGCTAAAAATAGTGTAGACAATGAAAATACTCTATTGAAGCAAAAATTACATGAAATTAATCTACAACTAGAAAATGTCCTTAAAGAAAAAATGAATGTTAAAGATACATTTGAAAAAAGAGAAGCTGAATTAAATAAAAGATATGAAAATGTTGAAGGGACTTTTAATTCATTAAATAATCAAATCAATGAGTTTAAGTCAGAAAATGAAAAATTAAAGAATGAAAAAAAATTAATGATTGATGAAGCTAAGAAAAATAAGAATAGTAATCAAACATTAAATAAAGAAGTTATTGAATTGAAGGATAAAAATAAGCTTCTTTATAAAAAAGTAGATGAAGCTAAAAATAAGGAACATAGATTAAATAAGCAACTGCAACAATATAATGAACAAATAAACACTTTAACAAAGGAGATAACTAATGTTAATAAAGAAAAAGGTAAAATAAGTGCAGAATTAACTGAAATAAGTACTAAGAATTCAGAATTAAATACAGAAATTAAAAAAATTAATGAGGATAACATAAACTTCGTTAATGAAAGTTTATTGTTAAAAGAAAAGAATGTATCTTTTGAAACTAATTATTTAAATGTTTATGAGGAATTAGGAAAAGTAAAAATAAGTTTGGAAACTGAAATTAATAATAAAGAAATTATTAATAAAGAATATGATATATGCAAGATAAATTTGGAAAAATTAAATGAATTATATTCTGAGTGTAATAAAGAGCTTACTGAATATAAGGAAAATTTAGAAAAACAAATAAATAAAAATAACGAAATTGAATTTAATTTAAATGAGGAAAAACAAGAATTAAATAATAAAATTGAAGAATTATTATTAAGCAAAGAAGAGTTAACTAAGAACATAGAAAAAAATAATATGGAAAAGGTTGACCTTAATAAACAATTAAATGATTTATTTGAAGAATCAGATAAAGAAATTACAGAATATAAAGAAAAATTAAGTAAGCTAAATAAAGAAAATGAGAGCTGCATAAATCAAATTAAGTTACTAAATGAAGAAAAAGAAAATTTAGAAGGTGAAATCAATAATTTAAAGACAAATCAAGATAGTTTAAATAATGAACTTAAAAACATTAGAGACATCAATGACCAATTATACGGGAAAATAGAAAAATATGATAGAGAAAAAGACGCTTTAGAAGTTGAAATTAATAATTTAAAGACAGAGCAAGGTAACTTAAATGATGAAATTAATAATATTAGAGATAATAATGAAGAATTATTAAATCAAATAGAAGAATATAGGTTAGAGAAAGAAGCATTAAAAAGCGGGATTAATAAGTTAGAGGTAGATCAAGAGAACTTAAATAATGAAATTAATAATATGAAATATATTAATGATCAATTATCAAAGGAAATAGAAAAATGTAATAGAGAGAAACACATTTTAGAAGAAGAAATAGAAATTACTAAAGGTAATAATGAAAGATTGAAGTGTGAATCTGAGGAAGCTCATGAAAAAAGTGAAGAGCAAATTAATCTTAAAAATAAAGAAATAGAAGGATTAAGTAAAATTTTAGAAACTACAGAATATAATTTCAGAAGAACTAAAGAAGAATTAGGCAGTAAAGAAAGATCTGTAGTGAGATTAGAAAAGGAACTAGAAGATAAACAAGGGATTGTCTTAAATTTAAAAAGACAAATAGAAGATAAGGAAAAAGATTTAAAATCTATAAATCAAGAATTAGAAAATAAAAATAACATATTAACAAACTTAGAAGGGAATTTAGATATAAGTAAAGAGTCTATAAATGATTTGGAAGAAAAAATTTCATTATTAGTTAAAGAAAAAGAAGAAATAACTAGTGAAAATAATAAACTTAATCAAGAATCTAGAACTTTTCAACACAAGGTGTTTGAATTACAAGCTAAGATAATAGATACAGAAATAGAAGTTGCAAAAATAAAAAAAGAACAAGTAGGACCTATTGTGAAAAAAAGAAGGTAACTAAAATTCTTGCTAGGGGTATTGTATATTTGGTCAGTAGAACTTTCACATAGTGAAATATTTGATTTTGTGTGATTCACTTTCTTCTTTAGATTGGATGCAAGTGTTAAAAGTGATGTATTTTGGATAAGAGGAATAATATGGAGTTAATTAAGTCACTAAAATTGAATAAACCATTAATCACTGGATTAGTACTAATTGGGATAGTGATGATCTTTAGGTTATTGGATATTTTTGTGTTCAATTGGCAGCCATTGATCCCAAAGCAGGTGTGTCAGGGGGGATATGGTTTGCTTTTTTCTTATTAATGGGTAATGTAGTTAACTGCTTTATGGAAGAAGGACTTTTTCGAGGTGTTCTGATTCTTATGCTCAGTAAAAAGTATTCCATTAGGAGAAACTTGACTCATTTATATACAATGGTTAAGATTTAAATGATATAATAAATTAATCTAACCCGAAATAAAATTCTTACAGAGAAAGTTCGAGAAGCCAAATATAAAATTTGGACTCTTACTTTGGGAGTATCACTTTTTAATTCTTACTTACCACTAAGGAGGAAATATGAATAAAATTGAATTATTAGCTCCAGCAGGTAGCATGGAAAGCTTAATTGCAGCTATAAATAATGGAGCAGATGCAATATATCTTGGAGGAAATAAGTTTTCAGCTAGAGCTTATGCCTCAAATTTTGATAATGAAACTATGATGAAAGCTGTGGATTATGCACATAGTTATACTGTGAAAGTATATGTTACTATAAATACTATTTTAAAACAAAGTGAATTAAAAGAAGCATTAAAATATGTAGGTTATCTTTATGAAATTGGTGTAGATGCACTAATAATTCAAGATGTTGGATTGATAAGCTTAATTAGAGATATATATCCAAACTTTGAACTTCATGCATCAACTCAAATGACAGTACATAATGGAGAAGGTGCTTTGTATTTTAAAGAAAAAGGTCTACAAAGAATTGTCTTATCTAGAGAGCTTTCATTCGATGAAATTAAATATATTTCAACGGATTTGAGCATTGAAACAGAAATATTTGTACATGGAGCGTTATGTGTATGTTATTCAGGACAATGCTTAATGAGTTCTATGATTGGTGGACGAAGCGGAAATAGAGGAAGATGTGCACAACCTTGCAGAATGCAATACACTTTAAAAGGTGAAACATTAGGAGAAAAAAAGGGATATCTTTTAAGCCCTAAGGACACATGCTTCATTGAAGATGTAGATTCGATTATAAAAAGTGGAACTGCATCTTTAAAGGTTGAAGGAAGAATGAAAAAGCCAGAATACGTAGCTGGTGTTACAAGAAATTATAGAAAATCCATTGATAAGGTAATGAAAAATGTAAAGTTTGATTTAAATAAGGGCAGAAATGAATTAGCTCAGTTATTTAATAGAGAAGGTTTTGCTAAAGCATATTTATATAAAAATACAGGGAAAGATATGATGAGCTATAATTATCCTAAAAATACTGGTGTGTTTATAGGACAGGTCACAAACAGTGGTGAAGTTGTCTTAGAAGAAAATGTAGCTTTGGGTGATGGAATAAGATTTTATGATGATGGATTCACTTTAAGCAAGATTATAAAAAATAATAATGAAGTTAAAGAAGCTTTTAAAGGCGATACAGTTAAATTATTTCCAACTGGGGGATATAAAAAGGGTTATAGATTATATAAAATGTCTAATAAAAAGTTGTATGATGATTTAAATGAGGATCTAAAACCTTATAAGAGGAAGATATCTTTAATTGGAGAAGTTGAGTTTAATGTAAATGCTCCACTTGTTATTAAAACTAAGTTCAAAGGGAAAGAATATAAAGTTTATGGTGAAAATGTTGAAATTGCTACTAATACACCTTTGACAAGAGAAAGAGTTCAAGAAGCTTTAAAGAAGTCGGGTGAAATTCCTTACAAATTTGATCAAATAGTTTTTGATATATTTAATGATGGATTTATGAGAATAGCATCAATAAATAATCTGAGAAGAGAATTATTTGAAAAGATTTTAAAAGAAGAAGTAAGTTCACATAGAAAAAGACGAATTCAAGAAGATCGTAAAATAAAGAATATAAAATCCAATGAAGATTTAGGTTATATTTATAGCTGTATTACTAAAGAGCAATTGAAAGCATTAATTAAAAATGAAAATGTTAAAAATATAGGGTTAGACATATTTTTTAGCAGACATAAATATGGTTTAACTAAAGACGATTTAATAAGTTTATATAAACAAACATCAAAAAATAAAGATATCTATTTAAAAGTGCCTAATATTATTAAAAGTGAATTTAATAATATAGTCAAAATTATAGATGAATTAACACCTTATATAAAAGGAATAATTACATCTAACGCTGGAATAATAAAGATTTATAAAAACAAACTATTTATAATAGGAGATTATAAATTAAATATTTTCAACAAGGAAGCAGCAGAATTTTATGCAGAAGATGTGGATATTCCATGTATAAGCTTAGAATTAAATAGAAAAGAAATAAAAGAAATAATGAAAAATATTAATTGTAAAGTTGGAATTAATATTTATGGTAATACTGAACTTATGGTCAGTGAATATTGCCCTATAGGTAGTACTTTTGGAGGTAAGTCTTCTAAAAAGGAATGTAATGGAGCATGTATGAAGGATAACTTTAAATTAATAGATAGAATGAATGAAAATTTTAGTGTTCTAACAGATAATAATTGTAGAAGTCATATATTAAATTCATTAGCTACAAATTTGGTTGAACAAGTAGAAGAACTTAAAACTTTCAATATTACAAACTTTAGAATAGACTTTAAAGATGAGACCTATGAAGAAGTTAATGATATTTTAAATCAAATTTCTCATGGTAAGAAAAATGAAAATAAGAAATATACTCAAGGTCATTATAGACGTGGAGTGGAATAAGACCAAGGATGTGTTGTAAATGAATGAACGTTCTCTAAGAATATTAGAGTTTTATAAAATTAAAGATAAAATTAAAAAATATGCAAGAACAAATTCTGGTAAGACAATGGTTGAAGCTCTTGAACCTTATGATAATGTGTATGAAATAAATAATAAACTAGAGGAAACAAATGAAGCCCTTGAAATTTTAATTACTAAGGGGAATCCACCTCTTGAAGGTCTTTTTGATATACAAGAAGGGATTGAAAGAGCTAAAAAAGGTGGCGTTTTAACTCCAGAACAATTACTCCGAGTTGGAGGTATGCTTAGAGTTTCTAGGACTATGAAGGAATTCTTTAAGAGAGAAGAAATTGAAAAATCATATCCAAGACTTGAAGATTTAGCGTACATATTAGTTCCTGTAAAAACATTAGAAGATGAAATAGAAAGAGCCATAGTATCAGAAGAGGAAATTAGTGATAAAGCTAGTCAAACTTTATATAATATAAGAAGAAGTCTTAAGGAAAAGAATTCTTCAGTTAGGGAAAAAATAAGTTCTATAGTTAGAAGTAATTCAAAGTATTTACAAGATGATTTGTATACCATGAGAGGCGATAGATATGTAATTCCTGTAAAGTCAGAATATAAGAGCCAAGTTCCTGGACTTGTACATGACCAAAGTTCAACTGGAGCTACATTTTTTATTGAGCCTATGAGCTTAGTAAATTTAAATAATGAAATAAGAGAATTAGGTTTAAAAGAAAAAGCTGAAATAGAGAGAATATTAACTGAACTTTCTTTAAAAGTTCAAGATAATGGAGAACAATGCTTAAGTAATTTTAAAATACTTATTGAATTTGACTTTATATTTGCAAAAGGGAGATATGCGTCTTCATTAAATGCAATAAAGCCAATAGTTAGAGAAGATGGAGTATTTAATATATTATCAGCAAGACATCCGTTGATAGAAAGTAATAAGGTTGTACCCGCTGATATTTACCTAGGGGAAGAATTTCAAACACTGATGATAACAGGACCTAATACTGGAGGGAAAACTGTTACTATAAAAACTGTTGGATTACTTCATATTATGGGATTAAGTGGACTTTTAATACCCGCTCGTGATAATTCATCTATAGCTTTTTTTAAAGAAATTTTTGCAGATATAGGTGATGAACAAAGTATTGAGCAAAGTTTATCTACTTTTTCATCTCATATGACCAATATAGTTAACATCATGAAACATGTAGATGACAAGTCATTAGCACTTTTTGATGAACTTGGAGCAGGTACTGATCCAGCAGAAGGTGCAGCACTTGCTGTGTCTATTTTAGAAACTTTAAGAAATAGAGGAGCAAAATTAATTGCAACTACCCACTATAGTGAACTTAAAGCATATGCATTAAAAACAGATGGCGTTGAAAATGCTTCTGTTGAATTTGATATAGAAACTTTGAGTCCAACTTATAGATTATTAATTGGAGTGCCAGGAAAATCTAATGCTTTTGAAATTTCTAAGAGATTAGGACTTGTAGAAGGTGTAATAAATAGAGCCAAAGAATATATGTCAGAAGAAAATCTTCAATTTGAAAATTTAATTAGAGAGCTTCAAGAAAAGAGTATTATGGCAAAACAGGATGCAAGAGAAGCTAAGAAGATTAAAGATGAAGCAGAAGAACTTAAGAAAAAGTTTGAAGATAAGCTTGAAAAATTAGAAAAGACTAGAGAAAAAGCTTATATGGATGCTAGACGTGAAGCGAAAGATATAATTTCAACTGCAAAAGATGAAGCTGATGATATTTTAAAAGCTATGAGAGATCTTGAAAAACTTGGTATATCAAGTGGTGGGAGACAAAGACTTGAAGAAGAACGTAAAAAGCTTAAAGCAAGTTTAGAAGAAAAAGAAAAAGGCATTCATAACATGAAAGAAAATGAAGGTGAAGTTATAACTCATGTGACTCTTGGAATGGAAGCTTTTCTACCTTCAGTGAATCAAAAAGTAATTATTATTTCTATGCCAGACAATAAAGGTGAAGTTCAAGTTGAAGCTGGAATTATGAAAATAAATGTTAAATTAAAAGATTTAAGAAAGACTCAAGCTACTAAAGCAGAAAAGGTAAGGAAGAAGAGAGAAGTAAAACTTAATTTAAGTAATGTTGAGTCAAGAGTAGACTTGAGAGGCTTAGATGCAGAAGAAGCATGCTATAAAGCTGACAAATACTTAGATGATGCTTATTTGGCCAACTTAGGAGAAGTGACTATAGTTCATGGTAAAGGAACTGGAGTACTTAGAAAAGCTATAAACGATATGCTTAAAAGACATCCTCATGTAAAGTCATATAGATTAGGTGCTTATGGCGAAGGTGGAGATGGAGTTACTATGGTTGAGCTTAAGGGTTAAAACTATTTAAAGCATATTAAAAAAATAAAAAGTCAGTATGCCTAACCAATATTAAATTTAAAATATATGGAATTTATAATGCACAATTTAAAGTAAAGATGTACAATAGAAGAATAAATTTTTATAGAATTTATTCTTTAGTGTAAATTTATAACTTGGATTGTGCATTAAAGAATTTGTGTGAATTAAAACTATAAATTATATAATGTGATTTTTACATTAAAAAAGAGGTGGTCTTATATGTATATAATAAGTGCATGTTTGTGTGGGGTTAATTGTAAATATAATGGACAAAATAATTTAAATGATAGATGTTTAAAATTATTTAAAGAAGGAAAGGCTGTTTTAGTATGCCCAGAGCAATTAGGGGGATTACAAACACCAAGAAATCCGGTTGAATTAAATAATATAGCAAGTGAAGTAGTAGAGGGTGAAGGAAAAGCACTAAGCAATAAAGGTGAAGATATAACTAAACAATTTTTAAATGGAGCCTATGAAACCTTAAAAATTGCGAGAGAGCTTGGAGCTACTAAAGCTATATTAAAAGAAGGAAGCCCTTCATGTGGATCTAATTTTGTATATGATGGTACATTTACAGGAAGCAAAATTAAAGGTAAAGGAATAACAGCATACATATTAGAAAAAGAAGGAATAACTGTATTTTCAGATAAAGATTTAGAAGTAAACAATAGTAAATTAGTATATCTTAATGAATTCGACAGAGAAAAAGCTAAAAAGAGAAGACTTTTTGAATTAGGAGAAGAATCAGAAGATGAAGAAGAATATTTTGATCTAACTGACAATTTATCAGATATGTCAGATTTACCTCCAAAGGTTGAAGAAAATGTTAAGAAGCTAATGATTTCATTAGCACATGATTTAATGGGATTTGAAGAATTAGATGAAATTGCAGAGGCAACAGGGTTAAGTATTGAAGAAGTTAAAGAAATATTAGATGAAAAATAAGCTTACAATATTAACGAGGTAATGAAGAGGAATAAATTGCATATATAAGAAAGTTACTTTACAATGGAGAGTACAAATGTATAATGAAAATTTGAATGAATTTCAACATTCTGATTTTGATAGCTTTTTTAAATTAATGAGCGAATCATTTCCTAGTATAGAAAGGCGAAGTTATGAAGATCAGAAAAAACTTATTGGTGAAGATTTATATAATATAATTGTAAACAAGGATAAAGATGATAATGTAATTGCTTTTATAGCAAGCTGGGAATTTGGTGATTTTAATTTTGTTGAACATTTTGCTGTGTATAGTAAAATGAGAGGAAATGGTATGGGGACATCTATGTTAAAGGATTATTTAAATAGATGTAATAAGCCCATATTTTTAGAGGTTGAATTACCAAAGAATGATATTTCTATACGTAGAATTGGATTTTATAAACGTTTAGGGTTTCATTTACATAATTTTCATTACTTGCAACCACCATTGCAAAAACAACATGATTTTTTACCACTTAAGATTATGAGTTATCCTAAGAGTGTTAATGAGGAGCAAGTTATAAATTTTAAGAATACGGTATATGATAAAGTTTATAAGATGCAATCAACTAAAAGAAATTATAAATAAATATTTTTATCAGAAAATTGAGCTAAAAGAGATAATTGTCTATAAGTATCTCTTTTAGCTTATATTCGTTTTAAATAAGTTAATATTTCTTATTAATCATTTTGATTACATGCTATGTTCATAGAATCTGTAATTCT
>Ga0183100_1001110_pt1 | contig 14802 bp, 9 predicted proteins | sample Biomet2_FD_127789 | JGI IMG/M metagenome (GOLD analysis project Ga0183100, IMG submission 127789) | Microbial communities from bioreactor (seeded with anoxic lake sediment) at LBNL, California, USA - Biofuel metagenome 2 | ecosystem: Engineered > Bioreactor > Anaerobic > Unclassified ...
CGCACGCAAGTCGGGTACCAACCGGTCGGGATAAATCCTTTGCTGAAACTTTTGCCGGGATTGCTTACATCGAAAACAGCCAGACAATTGTTGTCAGCATTGGCAATGTACAAGGTTTTTTCATCGTCGCTCAATGCCACACTGTTTGTTGTCGATCCGGAAGGCGAATTCGGATAGAGTGCCGAGTTTAGTATCTCAATTACCCGTTTTTGTTCGAGCGATATTACCGAAACCGAATTGTCGTTGGCATTGGCTACAAACAGATATTTCCCGTTGTGGCTGATGTACATATCGTTGGGGTTGTCGCCAACCGGAATCGATCCGACAATTTCCTGTTTGCGCGTGTCGAACAAAACCACCTTGTTGCAGCCCCAGCAGGTGGCATACAGCATTTTGCAGTCGTCGGACAATACACAGGTATATCCTTCACCTCCCAACGGAATTTGTTTCGTTATTCTTTTTGCTTTTAAATCATACACGTACAGCGAATTATTTTCTTTGGTAACCGTATAAAGCATCTGCTTGTTGTCGTCAACAGCGATTCCCGCGATGGATATTTTTTCAGGCCAGGGTTTCCCAATAACCATTGTGTCGGCAGGAATAAGTTTATTATTTTTAACTTGGTATCGCATGATCCAGTTGTCGTTTCCCCCGGAAGCATAAAGATATTTTCCGTCTTTCGAGAAAGTCAAACCCAGCCATCCTTTGGCAATGACGATAGAATCGAGTAGTTGCATCTTTCCGGCATCAATCAAGTGGATGCTTTGGTCGCTTTGTCCATTATTAGTTACAGCCAGCATCTTTCCTGAAGGCGATACGGCCATGTTTAAGGGCAAATCGCCGAGAGGTAATAACTTTCCGACAGGGGTGAGTTTCCACCCATTTGGCAATGAAACACGATTGGACTCAATTTCTTTTAAACTCTGCCCGTTTACGTGTAAAGCAACAACCGATAAGTTGATGCTAATTAGCAGAATTAAAGTTTTAAGTTTTGAAGAGATCATTTTATTCTAATTTTTGGTCTAAAGTTACTTGTGGAAACTTAATGCACACTTGTTTTTATCGGATAATTTCCTTCTGAAGTGCTTCCAGCGATTTCCCTTTGGTTTCGACATACATGAATTTTACAACAAAAAATTGGAGCAACATCATGGCAGCAAAGAACATGAACGGGTAGCCACCCGATTTTGCAGCCATAACAGGGAAAGTCCATGAAACAACAGCGGCCATTGCCCAATGGGTAAAACTGCCAAGCGCCTGACCTTTTGAGCGGACACTGTTCGGAAAAACTTCGCTGATATATACCCAAATAACGGCTCCTTGCGAAAATCCGAAAAAAGCGATATAACTCACCAGCAACCAAACCAGTAAATTCTGATGACTGTTGGTGAAAAAGATAAATGCCACGCCGGTCAGCGAAACGGCGGTTCCAATTGATCCGATAAGCAGCAAAAGTTTCCGTCCGACTTTATCGATGATACTCATGGCAAGCATGGTAAACATCAAGTTGGTCGCACCAACGGCCACACTTTGTAAATCGCCCGAAACCTTGCTGAATCCGGCTTGTGCAAAAATATCATTCAGGTAATACAGTAACCCGTTTATTCCTGAAAGTTGGTTAAATATAGCAATTGAAACAGCCAGAAAAATTGGGTATTTGAATTTTCTACTGAACAGGATTTCTTTCCCCTTTTCCTTTTCTGATTCAATGGATTCGAGTATTTCATCAATTTCCTTTTCAACAAACTCTTCACCGGTTAAATTCAGTACGGTTCGCGCCTCATCAATCAAACCCATTTTTACCAACCAGCGAGGACTACGAGGAATAAAAAACAGCGTGATGAAAAACAGTATTGACGGTACAGCCATAATTCCCAGTTTCCATCGCCATTCCATTTCGCCTAATCCCAATAAACCTACGAGGTAATTAGAGAAATAAGCTACCAGTATTCCGAGTACCACATTAAACTGAAACATACCAACCAAACGACCACGGTATTTGGCTGGAGCTATTTCGGCAATGTACATGGGGCCAACCACAGAAACACCACCAACGGCTATTCCGCCCAAAAAACGGGAGACCAACAAAGAGACCCAACTGAATGAAAACGCACATCCAAGAGCCGACAAGGCATAAAATGCAGCCAGGTAAAACAAAACTTTCCTTCGCCCATAAAGATCGGCAGGTTTCCCGACTACCATGGTCCCAATTATTGTTCCTATCAATGCTATCGAAACAGTAAAGCCAAGCCAGAATTTATCCAGGCTAAAAAGCTTTTCGAGGGCAGAAGTTGCTCCGGCTATAACAGCTGTGTCGAATCCGAACAGGAAACCACCCAGCGCTGCGGTGAGGGTAATAAAAATCAGTCGTTTGTTTAGTTTCATTTTTAATGGAATTGGTCGTTTGGTATTCTTCAAATTTAAATAAATATTGTTCGTTTGCTTGACTCTCTGGCGTGATTTTGAATGATTATTAGGTTTACATCTCAGCTTTTGTTAAAAGAAGTTAAAAACAAATAACTCTTGCCAAAATTATGAATTTGAGATAAGGGTAAATGTTTTTTGAGCTGTTATATAATTGTATTGCGGGACTTTTTTTTCATAAGTTTGTTTTGGTTTTTAAATTTAGGCTTTAGTCTGATTTGGAAAACGATTAAAGGGCATGGGGTGAGATCCGATGCCCTTTTTAATTTTTCTCCAAATCTTTTCCAATTCCTAATAAATTTTAGGCATCAAACTCCTTATCTTTGCAATGAAGTCGGCGGAAAAGCTGATTTTTGAAATAATCAATCCAGGAACAAACAGACTATGACTTTAATTAAATCAATATCAGGAATTCGCGGGACCATTGGCGGAAAACCCGGCGAAGGACTGAGCCCACTCGATATTGTAAAATATACTGCCGCCTATGCCGAATGGGTGAAACAGCAACATCCCGAACAATCGATCACCATTGTCGTTGGCCGCGATGCCCGTATTTCAGGCCCAATGGTTCAGTCGCTGGTGGTATCAACACTTTCAGGAATGGGCTGTATGGTAGTTGATTTAGGAATGGCTACCACTCCAACCACTGAAATTGCAGTGAAAGAGGAATCTGCCCAGGGCGGAATTATCCTGACAGCCAGCCACAATCCAAAACAATGGAACGCATTGAAATTACTCAATGAGAATGGCGAATTTCTGAATGCTGCCGAAGGTGCTTTGGTGTTGAAAATTGCAGAAAACGAACTGTACGATTTTGCTGAAGTCGATGATTTGGGCGAGGTTTTTGTAAAAGATTATACCAATATTCACATTCAGCAAGTGCTCGATTTGGATTTGGTTGATGTGAAAGCCATCCGGAAAGCTAAATTTAAAGTGGCTATTGATGCAGTGAATTCCATTGGCGGAATTGTCATTCCGGCTTTGCTGAAAGCTTTGGGGGTGAAGGAAATCGTTGAAATCAACTGTGAAGCCACCGGCCAATTTGCTCATACTCCGGAACCGCTGCCCGAAAATCTGGTCGAAACGGCTGAAATCATTCGCGAAAAATCGGTTGATGTTGGGTTTGTAGTCGACCCAGATGTTGACCGTTTGGCGATTATCAGCGAAGACGGTTCGATGTTTAATGAAGAATATTCGCTGGTGTCGATTGCCGATTATGTACTGGGTTTGACTCCAGGAAACACCGTTTCCAACCTGTCTTCGTCGCGGGCTTTGCGTGACATTACGGAAAAACACGGTGGAACTTATTCAGCTGCTGCTGTTGGCGAAGTAAATGTGGTTGCCAAAATGAAAGCCACCGATGCAGTGATTGGCGGGGAAGGTAATGGCGGAATTATTTATCCTGCATCGCATTACGGACGCGATTCGCTAGTGGGTGTCGGGCTGTTTTTAAGTTTACTGGCCAAATCGGGACTGAAATGTTCGGAACTTCGCAAAACATATCCCGATTATTTCATTTCAAAAAATAAAATTGAATTGACTCCAGAAATTGATGTGGATGACATTCTGGTAAAAATGAAGTTAAAATATCAGCATGAGCAGGTTACTGATATCGACGGTGTGAAAATTGATTTTGCAGATCGCTGGGTTCACCTCCGCAAATCGAACACCGAGCCAATTATCCGCATTTATGCAGAAGCTCCTTCGATGAATGAGGCCGACCAGCTGGCTCAAACCATTATTCAGGATATTCGTTCGCTGATTGCCTGATAAAAAAGGCGCCGATCTGTCAGTAAGATCGGCGCCTTTTATTTTTGCACCTCCATTTATTGGATGGCCTCTTTTTTTGCAACCAATTGTTCTACGATTTTCTGTTTGTCCTGAATAACCAGCTGCTGTTTATTGAGCTGTATGTCGTTCTGTGTGATTTTCCCTTTGGCAGCATTGATGTCGGCTTCCCGTGATTTGATTTTCTTTTTAAAGGATTTTATTTTGTTGAAGTACTTCGATTTTTCTTTCTCCAACTCCTTTAACCCTTTTTTTGCAATATCATATTCAGGTGTTTTTTTTGTCAATGTTTCAATCGACATCTTTTGGGTATTAATGACTTCCTCCATCCTTTTTATGTCATTTTCAACTTCCACAATTCCGGCATTGTACTCTTTGATATCGGTTTCGAATCCAGCAATTGCCTTCTCCTGTTTTTTCGAAACTGACTGAATATCCTTCACGGTCTTTTCCTCGTTAGTGACATTCTTTTTTGCTGCAATGATTTGGTCGTCAACCACATTCTTGTAAACAATAATCCCAAAATTGCGGATATAGCTTTTCATGTTCTCAATGCGATCCTGATCAACATTCTTTTCGTTTATGAATACCGAATCGGTGTACTGAAAAAATGCGCTGAACTGGCATCCATTAGGTAGCTCGGTCATTCGTGCATAAATGTCCATCGAATGTTTCGATAGAGAAGCTTCTTCGATGGAGCGTACATACAATTCATCTCCGTTTTTCTCTACCTTGAGTTTATCCCGGCTAACCTGATTTTCTTCACTTTTAAAGATGTTGCCGATCTGAGTGGTCAGATTACCAATGCGTTCGCCAAAACTACGGTTGTTGACATACTTTTTCCAAACAGGTTCAACATCTTTGGACTTTGCTTCAGGAATTAATACGGTTACAGCCATTTGTTGGCCCTTTGACATGCTTTTTTCTCCAGTTTCAACTTCTAATTTTTGTTGTGCACTGGCAAGCAACGTAATTGCGAAGAATACCAAAAATAAGAATGTTGGTTTCATTTTGTTTTTTTGCTTGTAATACGTTTATTACAAGCTCAATGTTCTTCTATTTCCGGTTAAATGCTTCTACTCCGGAATCCAGAAATTGTTTAAAGGCGTCAATGTTGAGGTCATATGCACGGGGAGAAACCAAAAGTGTGCCGTCGCCATCTAAAATGACGTAATAGGGCTGAGAGTTGGTTCCGAATTTTTCGGTTTGTATTTCGGTATTTTTCTTCCCCAGAAGTTTCACTTCTTTTCCGGCTTTATTGGTGTACCACTCTTCTTTAGGCATTTCTATTACTTTATCGTCGACGTAGAGTGCTACAACGACAAAGTTTTCACGAAGTCGTTTAAGTACTTCAGGATCGCTCCAAACCCGGTTCTCCATCTCGCGGCAGTTGGTGCAGCCATGCCCGGTGAAATCAACAAAAACTGGTTTATTCAATTCTTTCGATACTTTCAAGGCTTGATCGTAATCGAAATAACCTTGTAATCCGTGTGGAAGTTTTAAACGATCAGCATATTTTGGCGATTCGGTTAAATTTCCTTTTGCAGCAATCAGCCCACTTCCCTGATTGTCACGAACAATGGCATTAATATTAAAATCCTGCGTTTCCATTGGTGGAAGCCAGCCGGAAATGCCTTTAAGCGGTGCCCCGAAAAGACCCGGGATCAGGTAAATTACGAAAGTAAAAGTGAAGATGATCAGCAATAATCGTGGAAATGATCGCACAACCGGGTAATCGCTATCGTGTGGAAACGTGATCTTTCCCAGCAAATAAAAACCCATCATGGTGAAAATGACGATCCAGAATCCGAGGTAAACTTCGCGGTCGAGGATTCCCCAATGGTAAGTCTGATCGGGTACATTCAGGAACTTCAGGGCAAAAGCCAACTCGATAAAACCAATGACCACTTTTACCGAATTGAGCCATCCGCCCGATTTGGGCATCTTTTTTAGTCCTTGCGGGAAAAATGCAAACAAGGTAAACGGAATGGCAAAGGCCAGTGAGAAACCCAGCATTCCGACGACCGGCTTTAATATTTGTCCACCAACTGCCTGAACGATAACGGTCCCAACAATAGGCCCGGTACACGAAAACGAAACAAGCACGAGTGTAAAAGCCATAAAAATGGTACCCATAATTCCACCTTGATCTTCATGCTGTGCACTCTTATTGACGAGCCAACTCGGCATGGTTATTTCAAAATATCCGAAGAATGACGCGGCAAATACCACGAAAATCAGGAAGAAAAGTACGTTTGGAATCCAGTGCGTACTGAGCCAGTTGCCAAAGTCAGCACCAAAGAGTACCGAAATCAGCACTCCAAATATCACGTAAATGGCGATGATCGAAAACCCATAGATTAATGCCTGAAGTTTTCCTTTCGAACCGCTTTTCATGAAATATGAAACGGTCATCGGAATCATTGGAAAAACACAAGGAGTAAGTATGGCCAGAAGTCCCCAGGCAAAGGCCTGAACGAAAAACCACCAAAGTGAGCGGTTCTTTCCTGTAAATTCGTCGTTGCTGGCTATGGATTTTAGTTCAGTTTTTTCCGATTTTTTTAGAATTGGTGTTGTGGCCGAATCTGGAGCAGCGGATCGGATTTCGTCGGCAACAGGGTTAATATCTGTTTTTGTTTCGGGTGTTTCGGCTTGTGCAGTAACGCCTGGAATAGTGAAAGAAAACTCCGACTCGCCAGGGATACAGGTTTCGTCATTGCAGGCCTGATAATTTATTGTTCCGCTTACGATTACTGGCTTGGCGCTGGCCAATTTTATTTTTTGAACAAAGGTTACCGACTTATCGAAATATTTCACTTTCATTTGGAACATTTCGTCATAAACCTCTTGCGGAGCTGGCTCTGTTGATTTTCCAACCAATTGTATCCCATCAGTCTTTTCGAATTTAAACTCCGTGGGCATTGGTCCGCCTTCGGGAAGGTGCTGCGAGTATAAATGCCAGCCCTGACCAATGGAAGCAACAAACTGTAATTCAGCAGTGTTCGCCCCGGTCACCTTAGTTTTAAACTCCCATTTTACTGGTTCTACAATTTGTGCTAGGGAGAGAATTGAAGAAAAAAGGAAAAAGGAAAGAAGGAAAAGGGTTGCTGATATTGTTCTGGTTTTCATAAATGAAAAAAATATTTGTGACTGTATTACAAACGATTGTGCAAATTAATTATTCCTGAATAAAAAACTTTATGCCTGTTTGTTATTATTGCTTTTTATGTAGATAACTATATATCTGTTGACAAAAGTACTTAAATATTTTAATGGCATTCAGAGATTATTTCTTTTAATCATTGGCTAACGTCTAATTCAGGCAGACGTTTTTCCTTTGTTTTGAAATCTGGTGACATTGTCAGGACAAGTTGTAGCTTGTGTGGAAGTTATATGGAAAAACATGTAATAAAGCATATGTTTTGATTACTAATATGGCACAAAAGTTGAATATAAGTAAACATTCTAACTCACAGTTAGTTAATCAAGCCTGTCAATATCAACCTAGATTCTAAACCATGAGCAACAAAAAGATCCTTCTGATAGCGATCCCTGCTATCCTTTTGCTTGTTTTATATTTTGCTTTCCGAAAAGGTGAAACTGATTATAATCAGGTTACCGTGAGTGTAAATCGTGGAACGTTCAATGCACTGATTTTTTCTTCAGGTCAGTTAGAATCAGAGAAGTCTGAAAGCATCAATATTCCGGAAAAATTGAATGATCGGAATTTGCGTATATGGGAACTAGCTATTACACATATGGTTGAAGAAGGAACGGTGGTGGATTCGGGCGACTATGTGGCCACATTAGATCACAAAGCCGTTGAAGAGCAAATCAAACTAGCCCAGGACGATATGGATAAAATGCTGTCGGAATACGAGGACAGTAAAATTGATTCTAACCTAAACCTTAGTAATCAGCGCGATGTGATTGTGAATGCCCGCCTTGATCTAACAGAGAAAAAAATAATCGTCGATGAATCGGTTTACGAATCTCCTTCTGTCAAGAAAAAGGCAAGTATGGATTTAGATAAGGCTCAGCGCAAATTGGAACAGGAACAGAAAGCCTATGGACTGAAGAAACAACAGGAAGTCAATAAAGTCGAACGGAAGTACATCAACTATCGTCAGGTTTCAGAGCGAACGGGCGAACTGCAAAAGCTATTTGAAACGCTTGAAATTACAGCTCCAAAGGCCGGTATAATTACCTATTTCAAATACCCATGGGGCGAAATCATCAAAACAGGTTCAAAGGTCGGCCCATACAATTCCATCATTGCCTCTATTCCTGATATGACAAACCTGATTTCGAGAACTTACATCAACGAAATCGACATTTCTAAAGTTAAGGTCGGCCAGAATGTGAAAATTGGTATCGATGCTTTTCCTGAAAAACAATTAACAGGTCAGGTTATTTCGGTTGCAAATATCGGACAGGCCATGCCAAACAGTGATGCCAAAGTTTTTGAAGTAAAGATCAAAATCTTTGGTAAAGACAAAGATCTGAAGCCCGCCATGACGACCAGCAATGCGATTGACGCTGGTTTGTTTAAAGATACCTTGATGGTTGCTACTGATGCTGTTTTCGAAAACGACAGTTTAAAATTTGTTTATTTAGGGAAAGATCATCCGGTTAAACAGATTGTATGGCTGGGCGACGAAAATGAAAACTATGTGCTGGTTAAAAAAGGGTTGAAAGAGAATGATGTGGTTTGGCTTTCGGAACCCAAGGATGCTGCTGATCTTAAATTCAACGGACAGGACATTTATGCTGAAATACTGAAAGATAAAGAAAACACCAAGATTAAGGCTGAAAAAGAACAGGAAGAATTGCTCAAGAAGAAACCGGAATCTGTTCAGGCAATGCCAGCAGGTGCAAAAGCAAATCAAACCCGGTAAATCAAAACCAAAAACAGAAACGATGATTATAAAAAAATATTTTCACGACATAGTTATTGGTTTTGAGGCAATTATCGACAACAAACTCAAATCAATATTAACTGCATTAGGCATCATTTTCGGGGTTGCCGCGGTAATCAGTATGATGGCCATCGGGAATGGGGCCGAACAGGAAATTCTGGAACAAATCAAAATGGTTGGCGTCAACAACATAATCATTACTCCAACCGAGACGACAGGAAAAGAAACAAATACTTCAGGTCAGGAAGAAAAAACTGGCACGAAAAAATTCTCAAAAGGGCTTACAATCCTCGATTTAAAGGCTATTGAGGAAATTGTTCCAACGGTAAATATGCTCAGCCCGGTAATTTCATACAATTACTCGGCCATTATCGATGGTAAAAGCAAACCGGTTGTCATCGAAGGTGTAAATACCAGTTATTTCGAGGTGTTTAACATCAATCTGCAAAAAGGCGAGATTTTTAACCGCTTGCAATCGGAAGCCGGACAGCCGGTTTGCGTGATTGGAGACAACATCAAAACGGTGTTTTTCAATCAGGAAGATCCGGTAGGAAAATACATAAAGTGCGGCCAAATTTGGTTGAAGATCATTGGTGTAGTTGAGCGTCGCGATTTTACAGCCTCGGCTTCCGACGAAATGGGAATCAGTAGCACCGACAATAAAGTATTTGTTCCGGCGCAAACCATTCTGATGCGATTTAAAAACCGTGCTTTGGTGCGTGCCGACGAAGTGGAAAAGTCGAATGCGCGCCGGAGAATTGTAATTACCGATGCCAGTGCCAGTACCGAAGTAGAAGATAAGAACCCTAACCAGCTCGATAAAATTGTATTGCAGGTGAAAGAAACAGAGCAACTTGGTGCAACGGCCGGCATTGTGAAACGTTTGCTTTTACGCCGTCATTCCGGGTTGTACGATTTTGAAGTCACCATTCCCGAACTTTTGCTCAAGCAACAACAGCGAACCAAAAAGATTTTCAATATTGTATTGGGCGCTATTGCGGGCATTTCGCTAATTGTTGGAGGTATCGGAATCATGAATATCATGCTTGCTTCGGTCATGGAACGAATCCGCGAAATTGGTACCCGTCAGGCGATTGGCGCCTCCCGTAAAGATATTGTTGCTCAGTTTTTGGCAGAATCAACGCTTATCAGTATTTCAGGCGGAATAATTGGGATCGTTCTTGGTGTAGTTTTGTCGAAGATTATCACCGCTGTATTCGACATCAAAACCATCATTTCATTCTTCAGCATCTTCATTGCCTTTGGGGTTTCGGCGTTGGTCGGAATCATGTTCGGTTATATGCCGGCCAAACGTGCCGCTGAAAAAGACCCTGTTGAATCATTACGTGCTTAAAACCTTCATCAATGAAAAAACAAATACTATTCCTGATTTTCCTTTTCTCCGGATTTATCCAGAATGTTCACGCGCAGGCAGAAAAACTTAACCTGAGCTTGGAGGAAGTGGTTCGAATTGCATCGCAGAGTTCTCTCGATGCCTTCAGGTATAAAAACATGTACCTGGCCAGTTACTGGGAATACCGGTATTACAAGGCCGATAAACTTCCAAGCCTAAGTTTGAACGCTACTCCTCTCGATTTTAACCATTCCAGGGAACGTGTCTATATTAGCGAAACGAATGAGTATAAATATGTTTTAAGTAATTATCTCAATTCGGATATGGCCTTTCAGGTGAACCAAAAAGTTGGATTGACTGGTGGTAGTTTTTTCATGAGTTCTGAACTTGGAATGGTTAAAAATCTGGAAGGCGATAAAATAACATCCTATCAATCTGCGCCGGTGAGTATTGGTTATACGCAATCGCTAAACGGGTACAATGCATTAAGGTGGCAGTCGAAAATCGAGCCGATTAAATACGACAAGGCAAAAAAAACTTTTATTCAGTCGCAGGAAACCCTGGCCATGAAAAGTATTTCCATGTTTTTTGATCTGGTTGAGGCTCAGATTCAACTGAAAATTGCCCAAAACAACATGTCGAATGCGGATACACTTTACAAAATTGGGAAAGGTCGATTCCAGGTTGGAACAGTTACACAAGACGAGTTGTTAAATTTGGAACTGAACCAGCTAAATTCACAACAGACCTTGAGCAAAGCGAAACTCGAAGTTACGCGGGCACAGTCGAGCCTGAATTCATACCTGATGATGGATAAAAAATCGCAGATTCAATGCCTGGTTCCTTCCGAAATTCCTTCGCTGCAGATTATGGCCGATGAAGCTCTTGGACTTGCACTAAAAAATAACCCGGACATTCTGGATCAGGAACAGCAAATGCTTGAGCAAGATCAGGACGTAGCTCAGGCCAAGTCGGAAAGTGGATTAAATACAACTTTGTACGCGGTTTACGGGCTCAACCAATCGTCTGATAATTTTAGCCAGATTTATGATCAACCCGATCGAAGTCAACAGGTGAAGGTCGGTCTCAGTATTCCTTTGGTCGATTGGGGGCGCCGAAGGGGAAAACTGATGATGGCCGAATCAACGCGGGAGGTCGCCAATGCTAAAATCAAGCAAGCCCGAATCGACTTTGAGCAAAATATTTTCCAGTCGGTTATGGAATTTAATATTCAGGCCGAACAGGTTAAGAATGCAGCAAAGGCCGACACTGTCGCCCAAAAAGGTTATGATGTTACTTTTCAGCGCTTTTTGATTGGTAAAGTTGACGTGATAAAACTTAATCTCGCCCGCAACGATCGTGAATCGGCCCGTAATGCTTACATAACTGCCGTTAAAACGTATTGGAATTATTACTATCGACTGCGGATGCTTACGCTGTATGATTTTGTGAAGAAAGAAGACCTGACCGCCGAATACGATAAAATTATTCAAAACTAAAACGCTATGCCAAAGAAAAGGAAATATCAGATTCTCCTTGCTGCAATTGCTTTAATCGGAATTATTGCAGTGGTCTGGATTCAATTCAGGCCTGCTAGCGGGAAATTTTATAAAGTAAAAAAAGGCAATCTGGAAGTGCTTGTTAACAGCAAAGGCGAAGTCAAGGGCGATAAGTACACCGAAATTAATCTTCCGGTAGCGGTTTGCAATCAGGAGCTTCGTGTTTACCAACTCAAAATTATGGATATTATTCTTGAAGGAAAAGCCGTTAAAAAGGGCGATTATATTGCGAAGCTGGATGAAAGCCAGTTTGCAACCATGATGCGCGATGTGATGCAACAGAAGGAAAAAATGGACGCCGATCTGAAAAATGCAGTTTTAGATAGCACGGTTACTTTATCAGGAAAAAGGGAAGCGGTCAGCAATGCCAGACTCGATCTGGAATACCTCAAAATTGATTTGGATCAATCAAAGTACGAATCAGAAGCCTACCAACGCAAAATCCAGATAAATTACCAGAAAGCTGAAAATGAGATAGGCAAACTCCGGAGAGATTATTTGCTTGAACGAAATAGACTGAAAATTCAGGTGGGCCGGTCCGAATCGAAGGTCGCCGAATTTCAGGATAAGATCAATAAATACATGGAGGCCTTAGCTTCAACTACACTCAAAGCACCAGAGGATGGAATTGTAATGTTTGCCAAAGATTGGACCGGTAAAACCTACGGAAAAGATTCGGAGATGAACATTTGGAATCCGCTGATTGCGACGTTGCCCGATATGTCTGTCGCGATTAGCGAAACGTATATCAGGGAAATTGACATTTCGAAGGTGCAACTGAACGACAGTGTTCGCATTACAATTGATGCCTTACCCGATAAAGTTTTCTGGGGGAAAGTAATCAAAATTGCCACGATTGGTGAAGACCACAAAGACTTTGACATGAAAGCGTTCAAAGTGATTGTCCGATTCGAAAGAACAGACAAGGATATGAAACCTGGAATGACGGCCAACAACGACATCATTATTGCCTCATACAAAGACAAGTTGCTGATCCCTTTAAAAGCCATTTTTTCGAAGAACGGGAAACAGATAGTTTACCTGAAACACGGAGGTGGCATTATCGAACAGGAAATCAGTCTGAGCGGAGAAAATGAAGAATTTGGCGCCGTTGAGAAGGGTGTGAAAGAAAGCGATGTTGTACTACTTTATCAACCCGAAAAGTTTAAACCCGAGGTTGAGACAGTGGCGAGTAAGTAATGGCAAATTAATGTTCAATTTTCTTTGGATTCTTGGAACCCAAAGATTCATAATATCCAAACAAGAACAAATTCCTATCATAATTCAAACCAACTTAGATTCGCTACTAAATAAGACTGGGCCGAAATAATTAGTTTCGGCCCAGTCTATGAATTGAATAATTCTTACAAAAAGCAAAACCCCGCTTTTTGCGGGGTTTCTTCAGGATTATAGTATTGTTTGAACGTCTTGATACGAAAGTCCGAAGGCTTCAGCAACGCCTTTGAAAACGACTTTTCCATTAACAACATTCAACCCTTTCTTCAAAGGTTCACTGTCAATACAAGCTTTTTTCCATCCCTTATTTGCAATTTGTATTGCATATGGAAGTGTTGCATTGGTTAATGCCAATGTTGATGTGCGTGGCACGGCACCTGGCATGTTGGCTACACAGTAATGAATAACATGATCGATTACAAAAGTTGGATGATCGTGAGTTGTAGCAACAGTGGTTTCGAAACAACCGCCCTGATCAACAGCAACGTCAACCATCACGGTTCCTGGTTTCATCGTCGGGATCATATCGCGGGTAACCAATTTTGGGGTAATTGCCCCTGGAATAAGCACAGCTCCAATAATTACATCCGAATTACGAACCATTTCACGAACATTGTATTCGTTACTCATCAACGTTTTTACATTGGCAGGCATAATATCGTCGAGATAACGTAAGCGTTTCAGGCTAATATCCATAATTGTTACATCAGCGCCCAGTCCACCGGCCATTTTAGCAGCTTCGGTACCAACAATGCCCCCTCCAAGGATCAATACTTTTGCCGGTGGAACACCTGCTACACCGCCAAGTAATACTCCGTATCCACCAAACGTTTTTTCAAGGTATTTTGCACCTTCCTGAATAGACATTCGTCCGGCCACTTCCGACATCGGAATAAGCAATGGCAAAGAACGGTCGGCCATTTCAACCGTTTCGTAAGCCAAACAAATAGCCTTACTTCCGATCATCGCATCGGTTAACGGTTTGTTAGATGCAAAGTGAAAATAGGTAAATAAAATCTGACCTTCTTTAATCAGTTTATATTCTGACTCGATGGGTTCTTTTACTTTGATAATCATTTCAGCAATAGCATACACATCTTCAATCGTTGGAAGAATAGTTGCACCGGCATGAAGATAATCTTCATCACTAAAACCGCTACCCATTCCGGCAGTAGACTGTACATAAACAGTATGACCAGCTTTTAGCATTTCAGCTACACCCGCAGGTGTTAAAGCAACACGATTCTCGTTGTTTTTAATCTCTTTTGGAACTCCTACTATCATCGTCGTAACATTTTATTGTTTTATACCAGTTCAAAAATAGCCTATTCAGCGTATGAAAAACATGATAAAAAACAATAAAAAATTTCAATCCGAAAAACTGTCCTACAAATTTGATTCGAATTAAAACAAATCGAGCAGATGTTCTTGTAAAGTGAAAGTTATTATGCCATTAATATTTCATATTAAATAAAAACCTAAAATTTTAATTTAGATTTGATAATCGTATATTTGCCCCCTT
>Ga0183100_1001111_pt1 | contig 14795 bp, 16 predicted proteins | sample Biomet2_FD_127789 | JGI IMG/M metagenome (GOLD analysis project Ga0183100, IMG submission 127789) | Microbial communities from bioreactor (seeded with anoxic lake sediment) at LBNL, California, USA - Biofuel metagenome 2 | ecosystem: Engineered > Bioreactor > Anaerobic > Unclassified ...
GCTAGCAGGCAAGAGATAAGAGAGAAGTGGGGGAGCGACTTGCTGCCAGTGTATTTTGCGATGCTGGACGAGGATAGCGACCGGGAACTGTTTGCTTTGGTCTATCAGCAGTTTTACAATAAAATGAATCGGGTGGCGCAGCAGATCCTGCCATCCCAGACGCAGGCCGAGGACGCGGTTCACGACGCATTTTTAAAGATCATTCAGCACTTTGACGATCTGAAAGCGATTCCCGAGGAGCGGCGAATTTACTGGGTCGTGGCGGTGACAAAGAACGCCGCACTGGACCTTCTGAGAAAGGAGCGGCGGGATTTACCCATGGACGAGGAAGTGGAAAAGCAGTTGCCAGCTTTGCCCGCGGAGGACGGGGGCTTCCGGGCTCTGGTGGAGATCATCCGCCGGATGCCGGAAACCTATCGCCGGGTGTTGGAATTGCGGTTTTTGACGGAGTGGAGCCACGCGGAGATTGCAAGGGAGCTGCATATCACGGAGGGCGCCGTGAAGACCCGAGTGGCCCGGGGACGCCAACTGTTGATAGAAGCGATGCGGAAGGAGGGATACGCCTGTGAGTGAGCTGAGTTTGGACGAAAACCTGCGATTCGCTTTGATGGAGGCCCTGCGGGAGGACTGGGAACAGGTTTTGAGCGGGGGAGAGGACGCGCACAGGGAGTCTTTGCGGCAGCACCGCAGACTCAGAAAAATGCTGGCGGACCCCATGGGCTATTACCGCCGGTATTTCCGCAGCGGGAGGGAGACCAAGGAGGAAAGCGCCCGACCCATTGCCTGCCCCGGAGAGGTGCGGATCAGAAAAAAGCACATCCTGCGTCTGGTCATAGCGGCGGTGGCGGCGGCGCTGCTGGCCGGTTCCGCGCTGGCGTATTCGCTGACCGGCGGAGAATTTTTTACCCGCCTGTTCAGCCTTTTTGGACGGGAGCTGGGACTGGACGCGGACGTGGCCGATATGTCCCAGCTGGCAGGCACGGACGACGCGGCGCTGGGGACGATCCTGGAGACGGACGAGCTGCGCTTTGAGCTGTTGGACGCGGTATCCGGGGGCTATATGTCGATGGCTGCCATTCGGGTTACCTGCAAGCAGACGGACAAGGTTTTGGAGAAAGATGAGGACGGGAATTGTCTGTGGCAGGCCTCATTCAGAGATATCGGCGGCACATTGACGGATGACGCTTCTATTTCAGATGCGGGCTATGGATACAGTTATCGCTACGACGATGACGAAATGGAGCTGAAGCCCAATCAGTTTTATCTGATCTTCAACACCAACAGCACCGAGACCGTTCAGACGGGAACCTATACGCTGGAGCTGCATGATCTGATGAAAAGCGGAGAAAAGGGAGATACGGTTCTTTACGCGGGAGACTGGACGCTGGAGATCCCGCTGGAGGACGGCCAAAAGTATGCGCACACAGTTTCCTGCGGAGAAACCTATCCAATCGGGAACACGGATTACCTTTTGGAACGCGTTCAGTATTCGCCCCTGTCCATGAATCTGTACTTTTCCTCAGATTGCCAGACCAATCAGTTTGGGAAGGACTTCACCGACTATTCCGTCACACTGAAGGACGGCAAGGTATTGGACCGCCCATGGTTTTGTTGCGGTATCAGCAGCGGCAGCGACGCCAGCGGAACCACGGCAAATGTAACGCTGGAATTCAATGCGCCATTGAACGTGAACGAGATCGAATCCGTGCAGTTCAGCGGAAATTCCGTGGACCTGGACGGACGGAAATGAACCACATGGCGGGCGGCATCCGTGCGCTGCCTGCTGTTTGCGTACGTTTTTTTGCACGGAGCCGAACGAACTCAGAGCAAAAAAACCCGCCCCACCGAAAAACGGTGGGGCGGGTTTAAAAACCTTCTGGCAGATCAGTCCGTCACATAGGGCAGCAGGGCGATCTGACGGGCGCGCTTGATGGCCTCGGTCAGCTCGCGCTGATGCATGGCACAGGTGCCGGTGGTGCGGCGGGGCAGGATCTTGGAACGCTCAGAAAGCAAGCGGCGAAGCTTCGCGGCGTCTTTATAGTCGATAAACTCGGCCCTGTCCGCGCAGAACTGGCAGACCTTGCGGCGCTTGTTCCGGTTCATGGGACGAGAGGGTCTGGAATCACGATCATAAGGCATAGTAGTTTCCTCCTTTTACAAAAATGGCGCTGAAAAACGATCAGAACGGCAGTTCGCCGTCTTCTTCCCCGATTTCAGCAAAATCGGAGTGGGCGTCCACGGGAGCCGGGGCGCGATTGCCGCCAGCGGGTGCGTCGTAAGCCGGGGCATGATAGCCGCCGGATTCTCCGTCGCGCTTGGAATCCCCAAAGTACACGTTGTCGGCCACGACCTCGGCGGAGCGGCGTTTGTTGCCCTCCTTGTCGGTCCAGTCGCGGAGCTGCAGCCGGCCCTCCACAACGGCCATGCGGCCCTTAGTGAAGTACTTGCTGACAAATTCTGCGGTGGCGCGCCAGGCAACGACGTCAATGAAATCTGTCTCCTTCTCGCCGCCCTGAGACTTGAAGTCCCGGTCCACAGCAAGAGAGAAGGATGTCACGGCGGTGCCGCTTCCGGTGCGGCGCAACTCGGGGTCCCGGGTGAGACGACCCATGAGAATGATCTTGTTGAGCATCGCTTTGTCCTCCTTATTCGCCCTTGCAGACGATCAGGGAACGCATGACGCCGTCGGTAATGCCGAGAATACGGTCCAGCTCCCGGGGGAACGCTGCGGGGCTGGTGAACGTCATCAGCACGTAATAGCCCTCGGTCTTGAAGTTGATGGGATAGGCCAGCTTGCGGCTGCCCCACTCTTCGACTTCCACGTTGGAGCCGTTCTGCTCAGCGAGAGTTTTGAACTTTGCCACCAGGGCGGCGGTGTTCTCCTCACTCTGTGCGGGGTCGATAATGTAGACGACCTCATAATTGGCGGTAACTTTTGCCATTTTTGCACCTCCTTTTGGACATATGGCCCCCATTCAAAGATGGGGACAAGGATATGCCTGCATACTGCAAGCCCTATCATTATACAGGAAAACGGTCAAATGTCAAGAAATATCTGAATTTTGTAGGTCCTGTCGGTTTCCCGACGGGGCCTACGAAATCAATCCTTCCGTTTAACGCAGTCCGCCGGAGCGCCGATCAAGGGAGTACTTTTTACGACTTTTGCAGCAGCAAAATGTCTTCGGGCCTGACGGCGACGGTGACCGTCTTTTCTTCCTCATGAGCCGCCCATGCGGCCTTGTCAAGCTCAATCCGCAGCAGCGGCGCATCCTGCGCCGCGTTCACGGGCCGGAGCAGGACGATGGAGCCAAACACATCGTCAATTACCTTTACTACCACGCAGGAAAAGGCGTTTTCCTCGCCCTGGGCGGCAAAGCGAATGCGGTGGGACCGAATGCCTGCCACGGCGGTCTCCGACGGGACGGCGCGGTTGCAGGCCAGCGTCAACCCCCATTCGGGAAGGAGAACGGACTCGCCCGAGGGCTTTGCGGCCGCAAAATTTTTACAGCCGGAGAGCCGGGCGGCGGACTCTGTACCGGGGGCCTGGAACAGTGCCTCCAGAGTCTGCACCGGCTGGGATATCCCGTCGTCCATCACGCAGACCCGACGGCAGTTGCGCCAAGCCTCGCCCCGGTCATGGGTGACCCAGAGCACTGTGCCGGAGAATGCGGAGAGTGTTTCCGAAAGTTCCAGTTCCAGCTGGTATTTGAGATAGCTGTCCAGCGCGGAAAAGGGTTCGTCCAGCAAAATTGCCCGGGGCTGGGAGGTTAGGATGCGCGCCAGCGCCGTTCGCTGCTGCTGTCCTCCGGAGAGGGCGGCGGGGCGCTTCATGGCGACGTCCTCGAGATGAAACTGCCGCAGCTTTTCCGCGACAATGGCGTCTCGTCCCGCCTTGTCCTTTGCGGCCACGGCAATGTTTTGCGCCACGGTCATATTGGGAAACAGGGCGTACTGCTGAAACAGGTAACCCACGTTTCGACGCTGGGGAGGCAGGTCAATCTTTGCGGCGCTGTCAAACAGCACCTGTCCATCCAGCTCGATGCGCCCTTCGTCAGGGCGGAGTATGCCCGCGATACATTTGAGCGTCACGGACTTGCCGCAGCCGGAGGCGCCCAGAAGCGCCAGAGTTTCGTTTCCCGCCCAGAACTGCGATTCCAATCTAAACGTTCCCAGGCGCTTGCGAATATCCACACGTAGCATCAGCGCCGCCCTCCTCGCTGCCGGGTTTCCAGCAGGTTCACCGCCAACAAAACCACGGCGGAGATCGCTAGATTCACCAGCACCCAGCGGGTGGCTCCGGCATCGTCCCCGGTGCGCCAGAGCTGATAGACGGTGGTGGAGATGGTGGCGGTGCGGCCCGGCGTGTATCCGGCGATCATGGAGGTGGCGCCGTATTCGCCCAGAGCCCGGGCGAAGGCCAGCACGGTCCCCGCTAAAATTCCCTGCTTGCAATAGGGCATCCGCACGCGCCAGAAAATATAGGAGTTGGAAAGGCCCAGCGTCCGCCCCGCGTCCGCCAGTGTCTCGTCAAAGGACTCAAAGGCCCCCCGGGCGGTGCGGTACATCAGCGGGAACGCCACCACAACGGTGGCGAAAATCGCGCTCCACCAGGTCATGACCAGCTTTATGCCAAAGTGGGCCAGAATCCAACCACCCACGACCCGGTTGGGTCCCAGTAGGCGCAGCAGCAGATAGCCCACCACCGTGGGCGGAAGGACCAGCGGCAGCGTCAGCACCACGTCCAGAATGCCCTTTGCAAGGCGCGGAAGTCGGGCGATGTAATACGCAGCCATAAGGCCCAGAAAGAACACCGCCACAGTGGAGATGGCGGAGATCCGCAGGGAGTTATAAAGTGGGTACCAGTCCATGGAGGCTCCTTTCTGTGGGAAGCTCCCACAAGGGGGTTCATGCCGCGTACACAACGGCGGACTTTACTATGGCTGCCGCGCGGGTTGAGACGGAAATCCTCACCCGCGCGGTTTTTGCATTGCTGTTAATTCACTGCGGTGAAGCCTACGGATTCAAAAATAGACATCGCGTCGGTGGTGGAGAGATAGTCCAAAAATGCCTTTGCCTCAGCGGGATGCTTAGAACCCGACAGCACGGCGGCGGGATAGATCACCTGACCGCACATCTCGCTGGTGGCGCTGTCCACCACGGTGAGGCTGGCGGAATATGCGTCGGTGGCGTAGATCACGCCGCAGTCCACACTGCCCTCGGAGACCTGGGTGGTGACCTCCTTCACGTTGGAGCCATAGGTCAAGACGCCGGCGGCGTTCAGCGCGTTCTCATCCAGCCCATAGAAGGAGAAAATCTTCTGGGTATACTGGCCCACGGGCACGTCGCTGTTGCCCATCGCCATCAGAATATCGCCGGCCTTCAGATGCTCCGCCAGCTGGTCAAAGCTCGTGATGCCCTTGGGGTTGTCCTTGGGAACCACCAGAGTTACCTTGTTCTCCAGCAGGTTCATGCGCGTGGAGGCGTCGATCATGTCCAGACCGTCGGGATTCTTGTCCGCGTCGCCTTTCAGGGAACCGTCCAGTGCGTTCATCTGCTTTTGCGCAGCGGAGATGAACAGATCGCAGTCCGCACCCTCTTTGATCTGCGTCAGCAGTGTACCGGAGGATTCATAGGTGGGGGTGACGGTGACGTTGGGAGCCACGGTCTTGTAAGCCTCAATGATCTGGTCGATGGTCTCCGTCATGGATGCGGCGGCGAAAACAGAGATCTCCACCGGCTCGACGGTAGGGGCGGAGGAGGCGGCTCCGGAACCGGACGCGGAACCGGAGGATGCCGCAGGCGCGGCGGCGCCGCAGGCGGCCAGAGACAGAGACATCGCTAGGGTCAATGCAATTGCAAGAGCTTTTTTCATGTATATAACCTTCCTTTCGTTGGTTGGCGACTTCGGGCCGCCGGAGGTGGGCGCCCGAGACGGGGCGCCGTATTCTGAACTCCCGGAGGAGATTGCAGACCGTGATGCTCGAACAAGGCAAACGATCAAGGAAAAGCACCGCGCCCGCAGCGGGCGCGGTGGGACTTATTTTCCGAAGGGGCAGTCCGGCCAGTGGCAGGGCTTGCAGCCCAGGCACAGCCCGCCGTTGCCCAATGCCACGATCTCGCTCCGGGAGACGGGAATACCCGCCGCCACCGTCGGAAGAACCAGATCGAACACCGTGGCTCCGGCAAACATGACACAGCCGGGAAGACCCATGACGGGCGTACCGTCAGAAAAATAACCCAGCAGGAACATGGCTCCGGGCAGGACGGGAGCGCCGTAGGTGACAATTTCCGCGCCCGCCGCCCGGATGCCGCCGGGGGTGTTGTCGTCGGGGTCCACGCTCATGCCGCCGGTGCAGAGCACCAGATCCACGCCCTTGGCCCGGACCTGATTGATGGCGATGGCCACATTTTCCACACCGTCGCCGGAAAAGATCTGGGCGACGGTTTCAATCCCCATGTTTTCCAGCTTTCTTTTCACTGCCGGGGTAAATTTGTCTTCAATCAGGCCATTTTTTACCTCGCTGCCGGTGGTGACGATGCCGGCGGTTTTCAGCTTGTAGGGAAGAACATTCAAAAGGGGCGTACTCCCCGCCGCCTCTGCCGCCGTCTCCAGCGTGGTTTCCGGTACCACCAACGGGATGACCCGCATTCCGGCCAGCTTGTCGCCGGCTTTCACCGCCGTTCCGCCCTTTCGGGTGGCCAGCATCACGTCCGGAACGGTATTCACGGCGTTGAGCCTCTCCGCGTCCACGGTAAAATACCCGTCGCACTCTGCGAACAGCTCGATCTTGCCCTCTTTGATGTCCTCCGTCGGGCGGATATTCCGGCCCATAGCGAGCTTGCACAGCCGCATAGCCGCGTCGTCCTCATGGAGCATCCCGGGGTGCAGCTCCCAGACGTACAGATGCTCTTTCCCCATGGAGAGAAGTACCGGGACATCCTCCTCCGTCACTACATGGCCCTTGCGGAACCGGGCACCCTTGAACTCGCCGGGAATAATCTGGGTCAGATCGTGACACAGCACGTGGCCGATGGCCTCCTGCGTTTTGATGAGCTTCATGCTTTTGCCTCCAGAATTTCAATGTTGTCTCCGGCGCGGACCGTTCACTCCCGCATCACCACGGCGAAAATGCCTTCCGTGGGCATGACGCACTTGCCGACGGCTTTTTTGACAGCGCAGTCGCTGTGACACTCCTTGCCGATCTGGGTGACCGCAACCTCGGAATTCCCGATGCGCAGGTGATCCTCTGCGGCAGGTGCTTCAAAGCGATGCTCACGGGATTGATGTTCTCCGCGAAGATACCGTCGGTCAGAGGAATGGGGCAGGCGGCTGCCATTGGCGGTCATATATAGCTCCTCGTAACGGCAGCGGCAGTTGCACAGGTTTGTCACCGAAGGCCGCAGATATCGGATAGTCCGGCCACTGCCGTCGGTCATAGGTGGCTCCGTGATACTCAAATAAGGTTAACGAAAGCAGTTTAGCATCTCTGCCAATAGAAGTCAAGAAAAGAGAAAATTTTGACTCCTTGACGGGCTTTTCGGCAGGTGGTATTCTTTTAATAGAAGAACGGGGGGGAAAAACCGATGGATTGGGTGCGTACGCTTCAAATTCGCCCCGGCGTCACTGCGATAATCGGCGGTGGGGGGAAGACCTCTCTTTTGCGGACGTTGGGGGAAGAATTGGTGAAGGCGGGCTATAAAGTTCTGCTATGCACCACCACGAAGATTTTTCCGTTCGACGGACTGCCCTGTGTGACGGAGACGGGGACAGACGCGCTGCTGGCGGCACGGGCGCAGGGAGGCCTGATCTGCGCCGGGACGCTTTTGGACAGCGGCAAGCTGACTGCTCCGGCGGCGCCGATGACGCAGCTTGAAGCGCTGTTCGATTATGTGCTTGTGGAGGCCGACGGCTCGGCGCACCTTCCGCTGAAAGCCCACGCGCCACACGAGCCGGTGATCCCAGCGGAGACGGCGCAGACGATCTGCGTGGTGGGGGCCTCCGGTTTCGCAAAGCCCATCCGAGAGGCGGCTCACCGTCCAGAGCTCTATGCCAGGCTGGCGGGCGCGGCGGAGACAGACCTTGTTACGCCGGGTCTGGCTGCCGCCGTTTTGACAGCGGAGAAGCTTCACAGCCGGGTGCTGGTGAATCAGGCGGAGCTGGCGGTCCCCGAGGCAAAAGAGCTGGTTGGACTTTTGGGCTGTCCGGCTGTGGCGGGGTCCTTAAAGCTTGAAAAGATTTTTTGACCGCTTTGGGGCGGAGAAAGAGAGCACGATCATGCTGACAGTGATTCGCGGTGCGGGAGATATTGCGACGGGAGCGGCCCTGCGCCTGTGGCGCAGCGGTGTGCAGGTGGTGATGACCGACCTGCCAAGCCCCACTGCTATTCGGCGTACAGTCTGCTTTTCCCAGGCCATCGTACTGGGACGGGTCACAGTGGAGGACGTGACGGCGGTTCGGGCGGAATCAGCTGAGGAGGCGCTCACTTTATTAAAGGAGTGTGTCATCCCTGTTTTGTCGGACCCGGAGGGAACGTGTATTTCCCGACTGCGGCCCGACGCGGTGGTGGACGCCATCCTCGCAAAAAAAAATCTGGGGACAAAAATGACCGACGCGCCCGCCGTGGTGGGCGTGGGTCCTGGCTTCACGGCAGGGGTTGACTGCCACGCGGTGGTGGAGACGATGCGTGGCCACACGCTGGGCCGGACGTACTATAAAGGTTCCGCTCTTCCCAACACGGGCATACCCGGACTTATTGGCGGTTTTTCCGGTGAGCGGGTCCTCCGGGCTCCGGCGGACGGCGTGTTCCGTCAGAAGCTGGATATCGGCGCGCAGGTGACGGAGGGCGATGTGGCCGGTGAAGTGGAGGGCGTTCTGATGTACTGTACCCTCACCGGCGTCCTGCGGGGCATTCTGGCGGATGGCACGCCGGTTTTCAAAGGTATGAAGGCCGGGGATGTGGACCCCCGGGGGCAGGAGGCCAATTGCTTCACCGCATCGGACAAAGCGCTGGCGGTGGGCGGCGGCGTACTGGAGGCGGTTTTTCACCTGACACGGGGCGCTGCAATGTAAGAACGCGGGCCGGTATCAAAAGATACCGGCCCGCGTTTTTCCTTTTATTTAAAACGATCAGTAAGCGCTCTCCATCTCCTGCACCTGCCGGTAAAGCTGGTCGTTTACCGGAACGGCAATGCCGTGCCTTGCGGCAAGACGGCGGATGGTTCCGGAGAACAATTCCACCTCGCTTTTCCGATGTGCTTTCCCATCCTGCCGCATGGACGGCTCCCCGCTGCCGGGGAAAGTCTGAATGATGGAGTCCCACTCTGCCACGTCCTGCTCAGACAGCGGCACGCCTTCGGCGTTGGCCACCTGGACGACCTCCCGCATGGCGCCCAGCATGGCGTCTCGGGCCGGACCCGGAACCTGCAGTCCGCCGTATCCGCATTGGAATACCATGGCCGCCTGATTACAGCCTGTATTGCAAAGTAGCTTGCGCCCAGCGCCAGCTCACCAAAGATAGGGCAGGAGGCCCGGTTTCCCTCCTTCACGGCGGACATCTTCTGCGCGACGCACCAAACGATCTTCTCTGTTCCAAAGGTGTCGGACAGGATCTGCTCGCTGGCAATGCCGTTGAGAGCGGAGATAATGGTGGTATCCGGTCCCACCAAGTGGCGGCATTCGGCGATGCTGGTCTCCAACGCGCCGAATTTCACCGCAAACAGCAAAAGATCCAGCGGTTCATTCTCTGCCGCCGCGTCGACATAATGAAACGCGCAGCGCTCCCCATTGAGGAATACGCCCTCTTTCTTATAGCGGGCGGTGCGTCCCGCGTCCGCCAGGACCTTCACGTTTTCATAACCTGCGCCCTGCGTGAGCTGATGCGCAAAAATGACGCCCAGCGCGCCCAGCCCAACGATACCGACCGTTTGGATCTCTTTCATCATAAACGCTCCCTTTTAAAAAATAGACAGAAAGCGGGAGCCGACAGGCTCCCGCTTTGGAGGCTCAGCACGCAATCTTTTCCAGCCAGCGCAGGTCATAGGGCTCAAACACCGCTTTTTCATAAGCGTTCACGTCCAGCTTCGTGCCGTCCCAGTCGGAGTGAATGTCGCCGTTCTGCTTGATCAGGATATCGTACAGAATATCAAAGGTTACACCGCTTCGACTGTCCTGCTCCACAATCGTGGAGTAAGGCAGGGTCTTATGATAGGTCAGCTCCATACCCTTATAGTCAAAGTGGAATCCGCAGCGCATACGGCAGCCTTCCAGACCGGTGTACCGGGAGATCTTCTTCAGATCACTGAGGATGATGTCGCCAGCCTCGTCATAGAGGTTTTCCGGCGTGGTGGCGGTATAGTCGAAGCGGAACTGGATGTTGGCGCCGGGGATTTTGCGGAATCGCTCCAGATAGGGAATCAGGTCCGCTTTCGGATAATCTTTATAGAGCACGCAGTTGATGCGGAAGGGAACCGCCAAGCGGCTCAGCAGAGCGTCGTTGGACTCCACCACGTACTTCTGCATATGGCGGGAGACGTTGATGCAGGTGATTTTGTCCCGGTTACGGCGGGTGAACTCCACAATGTCGTTTTCGGACTGATGCTCGGATATCGGCAACGTTGTATTAATATAGACTTTGTGGGTGGCGGGGATATGATCCAGCATGCTTTGCAGCACGTCGAGGTCGGCCAGCGGCTCGCCGCCGGTAAAGACAAAGTCGCACTCGGGCGTGATGGCATCCATTTGGTCAATGCTCCGGCAGATACTCTCTGCGGAGAACCCCGTCAGGTCGGCATACTCCCCTTTGTTGATGCAGAAGGGACAGTGGTTATGGCAGTCGTAGGGGACGAAGATGGTGACGGTGGCGCCGCCTTCCCGCGTCTTATAGGGATGAATCATGTTGATCGGCCTTTCCGTTAAGAATCATGGAAAATGGAGATGGCATATTCTCCGGCTTTTCATATACGATTTATCATTTTACTTCATTATTTTAATGAGGTCAAGAGAAACCACGAAAAATAGAGATGAAAAAATCGGGGAACAGGGAAAATGCTGTACATAGTTCGCGGCAAATGCTATAATAATCGGAAAATGAATGAGCATGCGGATTTGGAAAGGAGGTGGGCGTGATGACTGTGCTGCAGTCTGCGCTGGATGTTCTGACGGCGGTGCTTACGGCTTATCCGCTGGCGGGTACGTGGTTTTCCGCCGTTGTGCGCTTTTTGTTCCCGGTGCTGGCGGTGCTGATTCTCACGCGGGCGATTCGAGGCCTTTTGAAGATCCCCCATACGCCGGAAACCTGGGGCCAGCTGAGTCTTCCAAACGGTACGCCCATCCCGCTGACGCATTGGGAGAATATCATTGGTCGGAACAAGACGGCAGATGTGCTTTTGACCTATCCCAGCATTTCCCGGCAGCACGCGGCCCTTTGTCGGGGCGAGTCCGGGAGCTGGATGCTGTATGATTTGGACTCAAAGGGCGGAACGGAGCTAAACGGCGAGGCGGTGACAGCTTCCGCCCCGGTGAAGATGGGGGATACCATTACCCTGGGCGGTGTGCCGCTGATTTTCCTGCCCCAGACTCTGGGAGAACGGGAGGATCTGGAGCGCCGACGGCAGGCCGAGCGGCCCGCCACTGTCTGGCCGTCATTTTTGTGGCTGACGCTGTTTCAGGCCTTAGCCTGCCTCCAGTTGATTGTAGCGGAGGGAACGAAGGCGTCTATCACACTGCCGCTGACCTTTCTGGGACTGACGGCGGTGATGTGGATTTATTATGCGGCGCTGCGGGCAACAAAATGCGTGGGGTTCGAGATGGAGACGATCGCGTTTTTCCTGTCCACACTGTCCCTCTCCATCACGGCGTCCTCCGCACCGCTGTCCCTGCCCAAGCAGTTTATCGCGGTGGTGCTGGGCCTGGGCCTGTTTTTGCTTCTGGGCCTGGCTCTGCGGGACCTGAGCCGGGTGCAGAAGCTCCGCTGGCTCTCCGCCGCAGCGGCCATGGGACTTTTGGGAATCACGCTGGTGCTGGGCAGCCGTGTGTTTGGGGCGAAAAACTGGATTATTTTGGGGCCGCTGTCCTTTCAGCCCTCTGAAATTGCGAAGATCTGCTACATCTTTGCCGGGTCCGCCACGCTGGAGCGCCTGTTCCGCAGACGGAACCTGACGCTGTTTATCATTCTCACCGGCGTTTGCATCGGATGTCTGGGCCTGATGAGCGACTTCGGCACCGCCGCCATCTTTTTTGTCACGTTTCTGGTCATCGCCTATCTCCGCTCCGGAGATTTTGCCACGCTGGGCCTGATTTGCGGCGCGGCGGTTTTTGGCGCGGGCATTATCGTGAAGTTCAAGCCGTATATTCTGGGCCGGTTTGCAACCTGGGGCCACGCGTGGCAAAATGCCTCCGTGGGCGCGGCCTATCAGCAGACCCGGACCATGTCCGCGGCGGCCAGCGGCGGCCTCGTGGGCATGGGAGCCGGGAACGGCTGGCTCCACCGGGTTCCCGCGGGGGACACCGATCTGGTTTTCGGCATGCTGTGCGAGGAGTGGGGCCTTGTGATCGCGGTGTTGGCCGTGGCGTCCATCGTGACGCTGGCGGTATTTGCTGTCCGGGCCTGCCGGGTGGGACGGTCCAGCTTTTATATCATCGCCGCCTGCGCCGCCGGGTCGCTGCTGGTGTTTCAGACCTGCCTGAATGTCTTCGGGTCAGTGGATATTCTGCCCCTTACAGGCGTGACGCTGCCTTTTGTTTCAAACGGTGGGTCCGCCATGATGTCGGCGTGGGGACTGCTGGCCTTTTTGAAAGCCACGGACACCCGGGAGAACGCCAGCTTTGCCATCCGGCGAGGCCCGGGCCGAAGGCTGACGGAGGATGCCCGCCGCCGGACGGAACCGGTGCGGGAGGACGAGTTCCGCAAAGAGGAGGGCAGTCATGAGGAAAATTGAGAAGCGGGCGTTCGTTTGCCTGGTTCTGGCGGGACTGCTGCTGTTGGGCATGACGTTCTTTGTGGGGGAGTTTCTTGTCAAGGGCGGAAGCTGGGCATCCTCGGCGTTTAACCGCCATCTCTACAACAACGAGGGCGTTTTGACCAGCGGCACGGTGCTGGACCGCGACGGGGACACCCTCAGCGCCGTGGACGAAAACGGAAACCGCATCTATTACCAAAACGCGACGGTCCGCAAGGCCACGCTGCACGCCGTGGGCGATTTACAGGGCAACATCGGCACCGGTGTGCTGAATGCGTTTGCCGACAAGCTGACGGGGTACGATCTTGTCAACGGCGCATTTTCGGCGCATCAGGGAAACACAATGTATCTGACCATAGACGCCCGGTATAATTTCGAGGCGTATCAGGCCTTGAACGGCCATGCAGGGACGGTGGCGGTATACAATTACAAGACGGGGGAGATTCTATGCATGGTCTCCGCGCCCAGCTATGACCCACTGAACGTCCCATCGGATATTCTGGACAGCGACCGGTACAAGGGCGCGTATTTGAACCGGTTCCTGTCCTCCACGTTTACGCCGGGCTCCGTGTTCAAGACTGTGACGGCGGCGGCGGCCATTGAAAAACTGAAGGACTACGACACCCGCACCTGGAATTGCGAGGGCTCGGTAAAGATTGGGGACGACACCATTGTCTGCTCCGGAACCCACGGTGAGGAGACGTTTGAGCAGGCTCTGGCCAACTCCTGCAACGTGGCGTTTGCGGAGATGGCGGTAGAGCTGGGGGCGGACACGCTCGCGGCCTATACGGACAAGGCGGGACTGACGGACAGCTATTCCGTCAGCGGCCTTCCCACAGCCAAGGGGACCTTCGATTTTGACGGAATTACCGACGACCAGCTGGGCTGGGCCGGCGTGGGGCAGTTCCACGACGCGGTGAATCCCTGCGCCCTCATGGTCTATATGGGAGCCATCGGAAACGGCGGCAGTGCCGCCGTGCCCAAGCTGATTTTGAAGACCCGGGACAACCTGGGCCTTCCCACCTCGCTGAATCTGACCCACCACACCGGACGTCTCATCAGCGCAAAGACCGCTGAAATTCTTTCAGAGCTGATGGCCAACAACGTGACCGTGACCTACGGAACGGATCGATTTCCCAATATGGATATTTGCGCCAAATCCGGAACGGCGGAGGTCGGCGGAGGCAAGAAGCCCAACGCCTGGTTTGCCGGTTTCCTGCGGGGGGACGACACCCCCTATGCCTTTGTGGCGATGGTGGAAAATGGCGGCGGCGGCGCGTCCGTTGCCGGAACGGTGGCGGGCAAAGTGTTGAGCGTAATCGTCAACGGATATTAATAGTATCTCCGTTTTAAAAGCGTTGAGGATGATTTTTAATCGGAAATACATGGACGGGTCTTAAACCAAGCGCAGGGCAGGAATGGCGCGGACGGGTGATTTCCAACCAGGGGTTTTGAATAAAAAATCAGGATGGGGAAGCGCTGCGCTGCTCCGGAAATTTTAAAGACCGGGGAGACAGAAATGAAGGAAGACTTTACAAGTAAAAAACGGCTCATGGATACAGGAAGCATTGCCTCCGCCGCCGGACTGGCGTTCTATTTTCTGGGACAGGGACTGAGTCTTCCGAGACTCGTCACCGGGATCGTGACCGCGGCGGCAACGCTGCTGTCTTTGGGGACGCTGTTTTTGATGATCGCCTGCCGTCAGGATGGGGGAAAGGCTGTTGTTTCCGGCAACCGTCTGGTGGGACAGGGATCGCTGACGGTGTTATTGGCGATGGCCTTGGTAGTTATTCTGAAGGAAATCGGCTTGCTCCAGTAATAGAAGGAATCGCCGCATG
>Ga0183100_1001112_pt1 | contig 14785 bp, 8 predicted proteins | sample Biomet2_FD_127789 | JGI IMG/M metagenome (GOLD analysis project Ga0183100, IMG submission 127789) | Microbial communities from bioreactor (seeded with anoxic lake sediment) at LBNL, California, USA - Biofuel metagenome 2 | ecosystem: Engineered > Bioreactor > Anaerobic > Unclassified ...
TTATCAGGATCCTTGAAAAGGACCGATAATATCTATGTAACAGCATTCGACACTAAGTCTGTTACCAACAATGTGCTTGCCCCCGCAGTGGTTTCTGCAACGACCAGCACAACCGGTTCGATGATCTATCTGACGTTTAACCAGACGCTGGCTGACTCGACTGTTCAGGATTCCGACTTTATGTTGACACTTTCTTCCGGTGCTGACATAAGAATATTGAATGCCCGGCTAAATCTGGCTGACAAACGGAAAGTCAATGTAGCCGTGGCCTCTTACTTGCAAAAAGGAGACACGATCTATGTTGTGTATAAGCCAGGCATGTTGAGAGCATCGACAGGTATTCCGGCTACGGCGTTTTCTTATAAGGTAATCAATCTTAGTACTGCGTTGGAAGAAGCAGATGGGGCTTCTGTCCGGTTTTATCCTTCCTTGGTCAAAGATCAGCTTGTCATTGAGCATGTGGAAGCATTTGATGACGTCAACCTGATTGACCTGAATGGAACTGTTGCTTTACATGAACGGATATCAGCAAGGCCGAGTATTGTTATCGGAACATCCGTGTTAAAGAGCGGTGTTTATCTGATGACCCTGAAAAGTAAAAATAAGTACTTGACTTTTAAGGTGGTTAAAGTATAACCCATCAATGATTTTGGTGTTTAATAGATCCTGGTCAAGAGCCGGACTTTGTCTGATAAAGCCGGCTCTTGATGTTTTTGTGCTGGATAGCAACGCTATTTTGCTGGTTGACGGATCAAAAAAATCAGGAGAAAACGATCATCGTTTCCACCTGCTTTAATCTCCGATTCCTCGTCCATTAGGGCGAAATCATGGTTCAGGATTGTCCTGGGTTTTATACCTTTTATTAATGGACTTTTATTACTTGCCGGATGTTGGAATGCGAATGACTGTTAATGAATTACCAGGAAATGAACGTGTCAGTGAGTGACCTTTTACAATCACTTTTTCTGTCTTGGGAGACACTTTTGCCGGTTCTTCCAGTGTGTTTTCATCCAATGGGCTGGCGGACGTCAGCACAATGACTTTACCGGTTTGAGAGAGTGCCGTTGTTCCATTCAGATTAATTTGAGTGTTGACTGCCGCTGAAGAGGTGTTGACTACTTTCAGGATGATGTCGCCCGATTGATCATCACGGGTGGCACTTGCGCAGAGACTTTTTACATTGGACGTCGTGTCGGTCACTTGCTGAATGAGTTGACCATCCAGATAACCTTTCACTGTATTACCCTGGATGTCAATTTTTATTTCATACCAACGTCCTGATTCGATGGTTGCAGGGATACTTCCTGAAGTAATGCTGATATCCATCATATGGACTGTATTGGAATAACCGCCAAGGTCCCAGCGGGTGCGTTCATTGTTATTCCGGTTGTGAAAATAGATTTGGAATCCATTTTCTCCTGACAGTTTACGGGCTTTCAGGGTGATGGTATAGTCGCTCCAGTTCTTGTCACCGACAAAAGCGGTGATGTTTGGCGCGATGACCGATTGTTTAAGTATGCCGTTTTGAACAGTCCATTCTCCTTTGCCCGTTTTTCTCCAGTCATCGATGTTTTTTGTAAAGTCAGCTTGGTAGAGAAGCTTGCCTTTAGTATCCACCACTTTCAGATCCCTGAACTCAGCGGCATTGTTCCAGGTTCCAAGGCCAATACAGCCGTAAGCATTTGGGGCCTCGATACCGGGGGCATTTTCAATGGTCAACGGTAATGACACGGTTCCCTGATTGTTGGCAAACAATTGTTGAACGTAATAACTTGGTAGTCCGAACCAACGGTAACTGTCGAAATTGATTAGATTGACCGGCCAGGCTTTATGGTTGGCATTGCAAAAGAGTGGGGCATAGGATCCCATGATTACGATATCCGAATTGCGTTCCATTCCGGTCATCCAGGCCGCTTCTCCGATGGCGCCCCGAAGATTCCCATTCCCGGTGCCGCTGGTTACGGCATATTCTCCGATGAAGATTTTCGGACCCTTCCGGTCGTACTGGTCGTATTTGTTGGCGTTCCAGATGAACCAATCCGGATTGTTGTAGTAATGTTCATCGACAATTTCCGGCATCGGATCGTTGGGATGTCCGCCGGCCCATTCATTGGCTACAAATTGAATGTCTGGATATTTCTCATGAATGGCCTTTGCAATCAACCTCCAACGGTCAGCATAAGGCGCCTGGCCGTTTTCATTACCGATTTCAAGGTATTTCAGGTTGAATGGCTTCGGATGACCGTTTTGGGCACGAATACTTCCCCAAACTGTATGCTCCGGGCCGTTGGCATATTCGATGGCATCCAGCGCATCTTGTATCCATTGACCCATTTGGTCCAACGGCACGATTTCTTTGTGCGATATGCCGGCATTGATGCAAAACAGGGGCTCTGCGCCTAAATCTTCAGCTAGTTGCAGGTATTCATAATAGCCAAGCCCATGAGTGGCATTATAGCCCCAGATATTCCACAACGGCGTACGCGTGTCGATGTTCCCGATGGTATTTTTCCAATGATTCATATGGGCGAAATCATCCCCTTCCACCCAACATCCTCCTGGAAAACGAAGGAACTTGGGGTGCAAGGCATCGAGTGCTTCGGCCAGGTCAGGGCGCAGTCCGTGATTTTTCCAGGTTTGATCGGGCATCAGTGACACCATATCCAGAAAAAGTTTGCCGCTACCTTCACCGGAAATTTCCAGATGAGCGTTGGTATCTCCGGTTGAGGCCGTCAGTTTGGTTGAGTAGTATTTCCAGGAATGGTCGAATCCTGTTAGCTCTTTCGAAGCCAATTCATTTCCATTACCACTGACAAGTTTGACAATTAATGGACTGTTAAAGCCATCGGCTGTCCTCGCTGCAAATTTGATCGTGTAATTCGTGCCTTTAAGAATGTTCATGCCCCAGTATCCGTTGTTTTCCAATTTGAAGCGGCCGTTGGCATTAATTAAGAGCGATTTACGGTTGAAGGCATTCAGCGGAGGGACCGGTGGCCTGGATTGAACATCCGCGGTGCAGATGGAGGCCGTGCTTTTTGCCTCCTCGCTGACGAATTTCCAATCCTGCAGTTTGTCGGCATCTTCGAACGAACGGTTTCGTATCAGTTCAGGGTAAATTCCACCGTCAGTGGACAGATTGATGTCTTCAAAAAAGACACCGAACAGCGTAGGGGAAATCGAATGGCCCGGTTTATTGACGTCAACGGTGATCCTGGCCTTTTGGGTGTTACCACCATAGGCTTGCTGTGTAGGCGACAAGGCAATCAGGAATAAGCCTAAACCAATGAGTTGATGATTTTTCATGTTCATAGAATCTGTGTTTATTTGGTTAATAAATTGTCGTTGAGTGTGCTGCTATTTAAAAAGCAGTTGGGCGAATTGATAGAGGTTGTTTCGCCAGACAGGCCAGGTATGCCCGCCTGGATATTCGTGGTACGAATACTTAATGTGCAATTGATCGAATGCAGAAAGCATTGTCTGGCAATTTTTATAGGCAATGTCCTCTTTGCCTCCTGTACTGAACCAAAATTGTTTTAAATGCTGGTTGATGAGGCTGGCATTTGTTTTCATATATTCATACTGAGTGACGGCCAAATCGCTCTGAACAGGCAATATCCAGCCTGAGCTGAATACCCCCAGATACGAGAACAGGTCCGTGTTGTTGATGCCGGAATGCAACGTTTGTATGCCACCCATCGACAACCCTGCCAGTGCACGGCAATCTGACGCAGCTTTTACCCGGTAATGTTGTTCGATAAACGGTATGATGCATTGTTTCAGTTCCGATTCGAACAGGTTTAAGACATTCATTCCAAAAGCTGGTGACGGCATGTTTGCATCAACCATTACGACAAGCATGGGCACTGCCTTTTTTTCGGCGATGAGATTATCGAGTATCAAATCGGTTTTTCCTTGGGTTGCCCAACCGCGTTCGTCTTCACCACCTCCGTGAATCAGATATAATACCGGGTATTTCTCGCTGGTATTCACATCATATCCAGCCGGTGCGTAGAGGTAGCATTGCCGCCAGGAATTGGTCACGCTCGAATAATAGCGTTTAATTCTGATGTCACCGTGAGGCACGTTCCTGATTTCATAATATCCGTCACCTTTGAAAGGCACTTCAATGCCACTGGCCATGCGCCCCATCCCGTAAAAAGATTCGCTGGCAGGATCGGCTACGGCAAGGCCATCGATGATCAGTGAATAATAATGAAAGCCTTCACTGAGTGAATCGGTCGTTGTTTCCCAAATGCCTTCGTCATTTTTCACGAGATCGTATTTTTTCCCAAGATCCAGTTGCACTTTTTGAGCATTAGGCGCCTTGATCCGGAAAATGGCATGGCCGTCAGGCCGTATCTGAGGATACAGAGCCGACCTCACGTTGGTTTCAGGGCTTCTGCCCATCAGGCTGTATAATTGAAAAGAAGACGGATCGACCGGTTTAAAAAGCCGTTGTGAAAATTGGTACAATGCCTCTTTCCAGACAGCAAAGTCGTGGTAACCATGTTGAACGTAATAAATGTGAGGCACGTTATTGGCTTTCAAATAGTCATGGGTGCGCTGACTGAACGAAATAAGACCATCTTTGTCTCCGCAGGAAATCCACAATAGTTTCAACTTTTTTATTGTTTCAGTTGGATTGGGTACCAATTCTTCCGGCATTTTAGTGTTGGGTGCCGAGGAAAATCCGCCTATCCAGGCGAATTTGTCCAGATTTTCCAGACCGAAATTGAGTGATTGTCCGCCTCCCATCGACAATCCGGCAATCGCGCGGTGTTCACGGTCGGTGAAGACCGAATACTTTTTCTCTATGAATGGGATCAGGTCTTTTAGCAAGTCCTGCTCGAACGTGGCAAAGGCTTGCACTTTTACAGGATCAAAGATATTGCCTACAGCACGGTCCTCTTTTATGGCTCTGCCGTTTGGCATAATGACAATCATAGGCTCGATGTTGTTTTCGGCATACAGGTTATCGAGAATAACTTGTGGCTTGCCGTTGTCAAACCATTCTTTTTCATCTCCTCCAATGCCATGCAACAAATACAGCACGGGATATCGTTTGCTTTTTGAATAGTCCGGCGGAGTATACACCAGGGCTCTTCGGCTGCACCCGACTGTTTTGGAAGGGTAAACGATGGTATCGATTTGACCGCTCCGGATAGTGGGCCGTACGACATCAAAGCCATTTGGAGTCTGTTTGACAGGCTGTTGTGCATAACAGACAAGACCATACAAAAACAAGACAAAGGTTAAAAATGGTTGTTTCATAAATTGTGTAATTTGGTTGAATTCTAACAGTTGAAAGAGGTTAAGTGAATCAGAATAGATCGTTGGCTAGTAAAACATTAGCCAATCGATTTCAACGGGATGGCCCTCTTTAAGCACAACGACCAGATTATGTATGCCGTGGTGGGAATTCCGGACAGCGGCTGTAACTGTCTTCCATTCGTGTCCGCCCGGAAGTGTTATTTCTGAAAGGACAAGGCCGTCCGGTTTATCCAGCCTTAGTTGTATGATTCCACCCTTGGAAGACCTGACCTTAGCCTGAACTGTTTTAAGCATAGGCCCTTTGAAATCGACGGCGTTGTATTGCATCCAGGCATTCGGGCTATTGAGCAATGCTTTCCAGCCTTTGAATGCATCAGACGAATCAATGAAGGCTACGGATGAGCCAGTAGGGCTCTTGTTGCTATACCTGTCGATTTCGATTTTTTGTGAGGCGTTGGTCAGGCCGACTCCCCTTAACGTCGGCAGGACTTTATGTATGGTTCCGTCCGCATTGAAAAACAGGCTGTCGATGCAGACAGACCTGTTCTTGTCAAATTTCAGGGACAAGGCATTCTGATGGTAAAACAGATACCATTGTCCGTTGAATTCGACAAACGATTGATGATTGGTCCAACAGTGCATCGGTGATTCGTCCATAATAACACCGGCATACTTGAATGGCCCCATCGGATTGTCTCCGATGGCATATTCAAGCCTTTCAATGTTGTGCTGCACGTGTGGGTAAGTCATATAATAAATACCCTTGCGTTCAAACAGATAGGGACCTTCAATCAATCCGGTTTTTGGCAACGCTTCAACAACAGAAGGATTTGAGGCAAGTTCAAGCATGTTTTCTTTCAGCTTTGCTACGAAAATGGATCCTTGCGCCCAGTACAGATAAGCCTGACCGTCGTGATCGATAAAGACATTCGGATCGATGCCATGAACTTGCTTAATTGGCTCTGGCTCTGGAATATATGGCCCATCCGGTTTGCTGGCTGTGGCGACACCAATTGAAAACCCTTTTCCGTTGATGCCCTCTATGGCTGTTGCAGGGAAATAGAAATAGTACGTGCCATTCCGGGCAATGCAATCGGGAGCCCACATGCTATACGCCGTAGGATCAGCCCATTTTACGTTGTTTTGGCGGACAACGACGCCATGATCAGTCCAGTCGGTTAAGTTTGCAGATGAAAAAACGTGATAGTCTTCCATGCAAAACCAGTTAGGACGACCTTGTCCAGGCTTTGCAAGAATATCATGGGATGGAAACAAGAACACCTGACCATCAAAAACCCTCACTGACGGATCAGCACTGAACTGGTTGCGGATGATCGGATTTTGGGCGATGGCCTTGCTGCCGAACATCAGCAGTATACAAATTAACGTTATGATATAATAGGTTCGTTTCATATTGAGATACGATTGGTTGATCGTTTTCTGCTACACTTGGAAAAACGGCCATCAAGCGGGAACAAGTCTTTTAGCTAATGAGCTATCTGTTCTATGCTTGGAACGTTTTTCGATATTGCCGTTTATAAAATGATGATTTTTGACTGTTTCAGGTCGTTTTGAGCGGAACTGCTACCGTAGTACACCTCGTATTCACCCGGAGTGACCATCATTTTCCGCTGGCTCCAGTCAAAGAATTCGAAGGCAGAAGCCGGGAGATCGATGGTGACTTTTTCTGTGTGTCCGGCGGCTAGCTCTACACGCTGGAATCCTCTCAGCGTTTTTAACGGCCCTTCAATATCGTTTACTTTCCGGACATAGACTTGGACGACCTCGGCCCCCGCGCGTTTGCCGGAATTAGTGACGGGGACTGTCAGCCGGATACTTTCGCCAGCCTTGATTGTCGTTTTACTGAATGCAGCAGTACCCATGTTGAATGTTGTGTAACTAAGTCCAAATCCAAACGGAAAAAGCGCGTCTGACATGAAGCGATAGGTACGGCCTTTCATGGAATAGTCTTCGAAATCGGGCAATTGATTGATGTTCCTGTAGAAGGTAACCGGAAGTTTGCCGGATGGGTTGTAGTCGCCGAAGAGGACATCGGCAATCGCCTTGCCTCCTGACTGGCCTCCGTACCAGGCCTGCAGTATCGCATCACAGCTTTGGGTTTCTGGAACAAAGCCCATGGCTGAACCGGAGCAATTTACAAAAATCACTTTCTTTCCGGCCTGCTTTAAGGCTTTCAAGCAATTTCGCTGTACTTCGGGCAATTCGATATCAGTCCGGTCACCACCTTTGAACCCAGGTAGATTGACCGGCATTTCTTCACTTTCCAGCATATTGGAAATACCGCCGGCAAAAACGACTAGGTCAATGCCTTTCAACTTTTCAAGGAGTGCATCATAGTTGACCGGTCTTTCTTTCCCAAAGTTCAGGGTCAGGCTGGCTGTCCAGTTGTTGATCTGTTTGAAACTGGCTTTTATATGATATTCTTTGCCTTTTTCCACGGTATAGGGAATGTTTTTGGGCGTCGGCCTCCAACTACGAATGGTTGAAAGGGTATCGTTGTCAACAATCAGTTCGAAAACGCCGCATGCGCCTGTCTTGAATACAATCTCACCGGATGAGGTTGGCCGGAAAACAGTCTCGTAAGTACAGGAAAAATCTTCCAACTGAACACCGGTCGCAAATTCATGTTGTCCGTAGGTGGTCAATTGGATGGGATTGATGAGTTGTTCAGTCACGACGGCTTTTCCACTGAAGTTGCGATTGTTCCAGTATGTCGCTTTGATGCCCTTTTGGCCGTCAATGGAGCATTCATTGAAGGCATTGACCGTGATCGAATTCTCAATCAAATCACACCCTTTATCGTAGAAAATGGCAGTTGCAGGCAGCTTGGACCGTATGCCTTCCAGCACCGTGATGGTATGAGACGGAGTACCATTGTAATTTCCCCACATGAGAGACTGGTCATCGGCATTGGGACCAATCACTGCGATTTTCTTGGTAGAACGGGACAAAGGCAGTACCTGATTCCTGTTCTGCAACAACGTCATTGATTCCCTGGCCATATCCAGCGCCAGTTGCTGGTGTTCAGGACAATCAATAACGGATACCGGGATCTTCGACCAAGGTACCAGCGTCTCGTCATCCATTTCTCCAAGGTCAAAGCGCCCGGTTAAAACACGCATTAAGTTCCGGTTGATCTCCTCTTCGCTGACAAGTCCTTTTTCTACAGCCTCCGGTAGTTGTTTGTAGACATTGTTTCCGCACTCGACGTCTGTTCCTGCCAATATGGCTTTTGAAGAAGCATGAGTGGCATCCGAAGACGTTTTGTGACTGGTGTAGAAATCTGACAAGGCACCGCAGTCTGAAACTACCAGGTACCTGAATCCCCAGTCGTCGCGTAGAATTTTCTGCAATAGCCGGTTGCTGCCGCAGCATGGTTCATCGTCCAGCCGCTGATAAGCACACATGATTTCGCGGACGCCCGCTTTCTGTACCAACGCTTTAAAAGCCGGCAGATAGGTCTCCCACAAATCACGTGGATCGGCATTGTTGACATTTAAGGTATGTCGACTCCACTCCGGGCCGGAATGGACGGCAAAATGTTTGGCACAGGCCAGCAATTTTTTATACCTTGCATCGGAAGGGCCCTGTAGTCCATTCACCACAGAAATGCCCATGCGTGATGTCAGATAAGGATCCTCTCCGTAAGTTTCCTGACCTCTTCCCCAACGAGGATCACGAAAGATGTTGATGTTTGGCGTCCAAACAGACAGACTGAGATACCGTTTGTTTTCTTTTCCCTGCCGGCAGGCTTCATGGTATTTGGCGCGCGTTTCGTCCGAAACGGCATTGAAAACACGGAACACCAATGAATCGTCGAACGAGGCCGCCATACCGATGGGCTCGGGGAACACTGTCACATGGTCGTTATAGGCAATGCCGTGCAAGGCTTCGCTCCACCAGTTGAATTTTTTAATACCCCATCGTGGAATGGCTTTTGACTCATCACATAGCAAGGTGGCTTTTTCTTCCAGCGTCAGACGCCCGATCAAATCCCTGGCTCTTTCTTCCGAAGTCAACTTCGGATTCTGGTACGGATAGGACTGAGCGCATGTAATGGCCGCAAGCAGTAACGTAAAGATAAAAACAACTGTTTTTTTCATGGTTATGTTGATTAATGATGTATGACTAAATTCGGTGGCTTAATGCCAGCTACTTGTTTTCGGATGAGATTGCCAGGCAAAAAGGTGGGGCCGGTAACCCCTGACGATTGAAGATGCAGAGGTTGGGATTATCATCCCAGGCATACCGGATGCTGACCGGCACCTTGACCTGATCACAGGAAACCAATAACTTGTCGTCTTGGACGATTGTTTTTGCCCAGTAATACCTGCCATCAGTTCCTGCCAGTGAAATGCCGGTTATTTCGCCTATGACCTGAAGCGGTAATGCCCTTTTTCTGAAGGAGACCTCGACTATTCCGTCCTTACGCAGGACGGCTTTTTCAACAGCCGGTCCTTCAGCAACGAGGCATTTTTCTCTGTAGACCAGCCGATCCATCTGCAAAGCAACTCTATGCCCCAGTTCCTTCTTATTCAATGGGTGAATGTCATTCCACAGGCCGATGTCTATGGCTGTAGCCAACCCGGCTTCAGGAATTGAATTGGCGGCAAGACGCTGAGCTTCTCTCAGAGCGGCCCAATTGCTTTCATACGGTTGATCGTGGTGATTCATGAAATTGGCCAGTTGAACGATCACAAAGGGAAACTGACAGCCCCATTGTTTTCTCCACGAATCGACCAGCTCCGCTATGTAAGATGCATAGGCTTGTGGTTTGCCGGTGTTGGATTCGCCCTGGTACCAGACCGCGCCACAAACCGGGTAATTCCGTAATGGAGCAATCATACCGTTGTAAAGGCCCGTCGGTGTATAGGCAAAATTGGTATTGCCTTTCAGCAAAGGCATCCTGACGCCCAGGTGATATTTCCAAGTTGCGGATAGCTCTATGGCCTGTCCATTGCAAATCAGCTGATACGGCATATCTTTGACAAACGACGCCGGCCCGGCTGAATTGACGATTCTGACCGTCAATTGGTTGGCGCCGGCGCGGAGCAGTCCTGCCGGAATGTTGTATTTACGCGGAGGATATTGATAAGGCGTACAGCCAATGAATTGCCCGTTAAGAAAAGCAGAATCGGCATCAACCATCGTTCCCAGACGAAGGACGGCTTCCAGACCAGACATGTCAGCTGGCACGATGATGGTCTGTCTGAGCCAGTGAGACCCGGCTACCGGAACACCTTTGTCAAAGCTCCATTCCGAGAACATGTCCACTTTCGTCCATTGGGAGTCATTGTAATCAGTTTGATTCCAGCGGCCGAGGCCTGAGTCTCGTTCACAAAGTTGCTTGTACCATCTATAAGTTCGTTGACGCTCCGTCCGCTGCACTGAATCGATATAGTCTGTTTGTGTATATAATGGAGAAGAAAAATCGATTTTTTCTGCAGTGAATTTTTTCAATGCCGGTTGATTCATCCAGGCTTCAATGGGCGAACCGCCGAAACTGGCATTAATGATACCAACCGGAACATGATGCCGTTCCTGCACTTCCTTTGCCATAAAATAGCATAGGGCTGACATACCGGGAGCAGTGGCTGGTGTAACAGGCTGCCATTTCCCTCCAATATCATCACCAGGCCCTTGCAGGCGTGAGACTTTATCAATCTGAACATAGCTGATCTTCAGATTGGTATACTGCTCAACCTCTTCTTTATATAGATCGAGGCATCGGTGTACCGGCAATTCCATGTTTGACTGACCTGAACAAAGGTAGACATCGCCGATTTGTACATCTTTTATCTGCCTGTCATTGATTTTCAGTTCGTATGGACCTCCTGCTTTGGCTTTTGGAAGGGTAACTGTCCATTTTCCGCTGGAATCGGCGATGGTTTGGACGGTTTTGCCGAGGAGGGTTACGGTCACTGTTTCACCGGCATTGGCCCAGCCCCAGACAGGAATCGACTGGTTCCGTTGGAAAACCATATGGTCATTGAAAAATCCGGGCAACTGAACGCTAGCCTGTGATACGAAAGGAAGGAACAGTAAGAACAGGCCCCAGTAGGTTGTCAAGTTTTTTTTCATGGTTGTTTCAATTGTTTGACTGTCAGTTCCGGCAGCCAATGATGCTTATTGATTGGCCGGTTGCTTCATGCCTTTTGCTATCTCTGATCCGTGTTTATGGGAACGCCCGTTTGAGCATTATCGTTCGTTTCCTTTCGAAGCGTCTCTTCAGCAGAAGACGGAAGCACGTTATTGAACTGCAGCATATCTGCCTTCATTAAATCTTCCAGCTTGTAGACGGGAGGCTCAACGTCCGGCGGCAAACTTAGCCGGCTGAACGACTGAAAATACAGGATACAGCCATCTTTCCAAACCTGGGCGTCTTTTTCCTGACGCCATAGTTCGTTCTTGACTTCGGTAAACCTGGCTGCATCGATATATGGTTGGACTTGGTTCCAACTCTTTTGGTCGTCACGAATTTCCTTGACACCCCTGTCGTATAGACGGCAGAGTTCATCCCAGAGTGTCTGTCCGTTCTTCATTCGATACCTCCAGGGAAGGTGATGGAACCACAAAAGCAGCGTTTCAGGGCATACATCCGGGTTGTCGAACTGTGATCGAAGTGGCTCGTGGTATTGGGCAACGGCAAGACTGCCTTTACTGGACCGGTCAAAGCCAATGCCGGCCGAGTCGGCTTGGTGATAGTATGGAGGTGTCCAGTCCGGTCTGACGCCTTTGGGCGCATACCAGGGCCCCGGGCCATAATGATGATTGCCTGCAAACAAATGATGAAGCCCCAACGGCATCATATAGCTGACGGCTGACTCCCGGCTTTGAAGCAGGATGTGACGGACAGGCGATAAAAAGTTCTTGGTCCAGTCTTTCTCAGAAAAGCCAGCGGTAGCTGACTTGAAGGTGAGCCTAAGCCATTCATCGGCTATTTGACGGCTGCTCAGACTGTCATTCCAGGCCAATCTTCCGAAAGCATACCAGTTTGCCTGGGCAAAGGTGTTGCCACACCAGTTTCTATCAAGCCCGATGTTGGCAACGCCGGCTATGGCTGAATACCGGTGCCGGTACAGACTGCCATCCGTGCCTCGTGCCACCGTGCTTCCGGGACCTTGCTGATAGGTATCACTTTGCAGGCATTCTTCCCACAAAGGGGCCAGGAATACGAGCTGGTGTCCTTGGCCAAGATATTCCTGCGTAATTTGCAGCTCGGGCATGACAGGTGTTCTTTTCATAGCTCCGAAAAGTGGGCTGAAAGGCTCACGGGGCTGAAAATCGATTGGTCCGTTTTTTACCTGGATAATCACATTGTCGTGAAACTGACCATCAAGCGGTATAAATTCAGCATAGGCCTGTTTGGCACGATCATTATCGGTTGCACGATAGACGAAGGCCCGCCACATAACGAGGCCACCATACGGTTTAAGGACGTCGGCTAGCATATTGGCTCCATCGGCATGAGTTCTGCCGTAATCCTGAGGCCCCGGCGACCCTTCGCTGTTGGCTTTAACGAGAAATCCGCCAAAGTCAGGGATCAACCGATAGATTTCCCTGACTTTCGTGTTCCACCAAGCGATCACGTTTTTGTCCAGCGGATCGGACGTACTTAAATGGCCTAATAAGACAGGTGAGGAAAAATTGATGCTTAAGTAGACCTGTATGCCATACGGACGTAGTTCCTTGGCTATGGCTGCCGCTCTGTTCAGCATGGAGGCACTCAGGATGTCCGGCGAAGCGTTTACATTATTGAGAACAGCTCCGTTTATACCGATGGAGGCATTGGCTCTTGCATAGTCTCGCCACAGGCGCTTGTCGTCTGACGTAACTTCCAGGTGGTCTTTCCCTTTCCAGAAGATGGAATGTCCGGCATACCCTCGTTCTACCGTTCCGTCCGGATTGTCCCAATGGTTCAGGATCCTGTACATATAGGAAGGATTCGAGACGATGTCATGGACAGGCTGTTTTGTTTGCTGACGGCGCAGCAGCTCATAGACACCATATAAAATGCCCAGTTCCGTGTTGGCATGAACTTCGATGGGGTTCAATCTGAAGCCATCCTTTTTCAGCGAGTTGTCCTTACTAATTTTCAACGTCATCGTCGCACCCTTTGGGCCCTGCCAACCATTAGTCAGTTCCTTTACGGCAATAGCCAAAGTTGGGGAAATCCTTGCCTGACAAACCACGTTGATGGCTGTCGAAGATTGTTGAGTCAACCAAAGATCATGTCCGTCGGTAGCCTGTACGGACCACGAATTAAAAAGGATTGCCAGCATGAGCGTGACGATACTTCTGCAAGTATGATTGTTGTACGGATCGAACATATTAGTTTGAAAAAGCAGTACAATGATAACTAAATCTGTGAGTTTGACGTCTCAATTTAGCAATACATTCTTTCGATTTGGATACATTGATCGTGAATGGCCCTACTCTTTAGTTGAAAAAACAAGGGCTTTGCGTTTCAAAATTGATACGATTGAATAGACCATCCATACTTGCATCGCAGGTAATAATAGCTGGAAACAGTTGCAGAGCAATCATTCGCATGATGAGACTGTTTGAATAGGATAGAGTCCGTTGTATGGTATGACAACTGTTTAACCTCTGTTTATTAAGGACCATATTAAAACATATCTTCTATCTATTGACACATCTGTATCCAATTAAAAAGTCGTGAGTCTTTATATTTGCGAGCTAAATTGTTTTGATGCATTTTACCCAAATCTATTATAAAACAATCGTCACTAGTTGCAAGTAAAAGTGCCTGTGATAGCTAACTAATTTTATAAAATCATGCCTTCCTTTTCCAAAGGTTGTGCAATATATCGACCTACCATGAATAAAAAAGTTTCATTTCTAGTTGCATGTATTTGCAGTATCTTGTTTAGCCATGATGTTTATGCCAACTCGTGGAAGCGACTGCAAGCTCCATTGATGACTTCGTGGTCCCAAAATATAGATACGTTGAATGTTTGGCCTGAATATCCACGCCCACAGATGGTAAGGAGTGAATGGCAGAATTTAAATGGCGTATGGGATTTTGAAAAGGGAGATGGATTTGGAACATACAATTCCAATCAAACTTTTTCAAAAAGAATACTGGTTCCATTCCCAATAGAATCAGCGTTGTCAGGTATTATGGATACAGAATACCCAGCAAACATGACAAAAACCTTTTTTTACCGCACTTTTTTCTCGTTACCCAGCAGTTATGAAAATAAAGAGGTCTTGCTGCATTTTGGAGCAGTCGATTGGGATTGTGCCGTTTTTGTAAATGGGATAAAAGTTGGTTCGCACAGAGGAGGCTATGATCCGTTTACTTTCGATATATCCTCCGCATTGACTCAAGGGGGGAAACAAGAATTGCAGGTTCATGTAACCGATCCTTCAGATACCGGAGCACAGCCTAAAGGAAAACAAGTGGCTTATCCCGGTGGTATTTATTATACACCAGTGTCAGGTATTTAGCAGACGGTTTGGATCGAAC
>Ga0183100_1001113_pt1 | contig 14775 bp, 15 predicted proteins | sample Biomet2_FD_127789 | JGI IMG/M metagenome (GOLD analysis project Ga0183100, IMG submission 127789) | Microbial communities from bioreactor (seeded with anoxic lake sediment) at LBNL, California, USA - Biofuel metagenome 2 | ecosystem: Engineered > Bioreactor > Anaerobic > Unclassified ...
AATATAGGGCTACAGAGGACTGTAGCCCTATATTTTGATGTTTTAGGGACGTTTTAAGTCCCTACTGGACAATTATGTCACTCGGTGCTATACTTACCACAGAAACTAAAAAGGAGGTAATGAAGCCATGACCTTTCAAAAAATAATCGACGCTCTTATTAGTGCCCGCTTCTACTTGGTACACTAATATGAACCAACAAACAAAATCTGCAAAGCAACAAAAATAAAAGGCTTAAATTTCTTAAAACAGAAATTTAAGCCTTTTATTTTATTCAAATGTATTTGCCAACCTGCCAAATTCAGCCTGAGATAGTGTCTCGCCTCGGCGTTTACCATCAATATTAGCACGTTCAAGCCAAGCAGCTACTTCTTCCCCGCTAATACCCATATTTTTCAATGCATTATTTAACATCTTCCTACGTACTGAAAAAGCCGCTTTCACCACTCGGAAAAATACTTTTTCATCTACATCTACAGGTGGTTTGGTCCTTGTTTTGCAAACCACAACTGCCGATTCTACATTAGGGGAAGGAATAAAAGCCGTTGCAGGAACAGTAAATTCCAAGGTCGGTTCCGTATAGTATTGGATTGCTACTGATAATGCTCCATATTGTTTTCCACCGGGTGTTGCTGTCATTCGCTCAGCCACTTCTTTTTGCACCATAATAACCAATCGCTCAATAGGTAATTTTTGCTCTAAAAGAGCAAAAATTATCGGCGTAGTAATATAGTATGGAAGATTAGCCACTACCTTGAAATTTTGACTGCTAACAGCCTCAACAATGTCTAATTGCAAGATATCTCCATTTATAATACGCACATTGTCATAGCCTTCTAAGGTTTTATCCAAAATAGGCAACAAACCTCTGTCAATTTCTACAGCAACAACATTAGCGCCTGTCTCTGCCAACGATTGTGTTAAAGTCCCAATGCCCGGACCAACCTCTAAAACAGTTTCCCCTGTGATTAACTGAGCGGCAGCCGCAATCTTTTTGACGATTTCTTCATCTACTAAAAAATTCTGCCCTAGTTTTTTCTTAGTTCGCAATTTAAACGAACGCATAATATGCAAGGTAACATCTCTATTAGCAATAATAGGTTTTTCCATATTAATCCTCGGTCTCCGCCATTACTAGCTCAAATTCTTCTCGGGTAACGCCATAATTATTTAATCTAAGCAAAAATTGTTTGGCATTACCATAGCCAATTCCTAGCTTAGCACCTACTATTGCACGTCTCTGCCCCGCACAGGCATTGCCACTGAGCCCATACACAAATAAGTCCCTGCTGACAAATTCTCTTCGCGGCTCAACTTCATGGAAACGCACCTTAGACAGTGCGATTCTAATAGCCTCGGGGCTTGCCTGTTCAACACCCACATCATTATTAGCTGTAGCAGCTGCTTTAGGAACAAACGCCTGGCCAGCGTTGGGAAATCTTTCTGTCAAATATTTTCTTATTCTTTCACCTGCTCCATCAGGATCAGTGAGAATTATAATCCCGCGTTTTATATATGCGGCCTTAATTTTGTCTAATGTATAAGGAGTAAGAGCAAACCCACCTGTTTCAATAGTTTCAGCAGAAACTGCCCTGCGTATTGCCACCGTGTCCATTTTTCCTTCTACGACCAGCACTTCTTTTAACACTAATTACGCTCCTTAAAATTACTCCAAAATATACATATCAACCGTTCGTCGGCCCCATTTAATGGCATCCGGATAACGCTCCATATACAAGTCTATGCGGTTTCCCTCAATAGCTCCGCCGGTATCTCCTGCCATAGCAAAACCATAGCCTGGAATATATACTCGCGTACCATAGGGAATTTCGGTGGGATCAACCGCGATAATCCCCTTATAAGGGACGATGCCAATGGAGGTTACTCCGTCTCCATTACCCTCTGCCAAGGTATAGGCAGTCGCTTCCACTTGTTTTACTTGTTTATAGCGGACATAGCCTCTAGATGTTTCCAGCATGTTAGCTCCTGTGCCAACTGCTACAACTTCCGGCTGTGCCGGAGTAATCACTTCTTCACAAACTTCCCTAGTAATTTGCTTGCTGCCAACAGTTACAACGTGCATTGTAACTTTCTTTTCACCGTTCTTACCTGGAGTTATTACTTCTCTTCTGCCGCGAGGGAGATTATCATTATTTTGCAATTGAACCTCATAAGGCAGTTCTCTTAATTCAGTGGTCATCTTAGCGCCTTGCGGAATAATGTTAATTGTCATTCCTGCAGTTGGCTTCTCAGTCAAAGCGGGGTATACTTTACAATCCCCATAGTCGACACCAGCGGCGTCTAAAACTTCTTTTACGGTTCCCCGTCCTATAGAATACTCGGTTGTTCGTCCAGCTTTCCATACTTTTATTGGCATAGCTCTTATTACTTCAACGATTGCACCATCTTCAAACTTATCTGCATTAGTTATTACATAACCATCTGCATCATTTAATACCACGCCTGCATCCGCCAAAGCCCCTTTAACTGTAAGAGCGCTGACCTCTGTTTTCGTGGTAATGCCGTCTGCAACTACAACAATGTTCTTGGGTGCAGCCACAAAGCCCAAAAAACAAACTGTAATAATTGACATGAACACAACAACCAAAATTTTATAGGATCGGTTAAAATAACTTTTTGCTTGCATTTTTTAGCCTCCTCAAAATTCTTGGTTATTTTAACACTTAAAAAAAGTCTGTGTCAAACCGCATTTAGTACCAGATACTAAAACTGTACACAAAAGTGCGCATTCTCTGTTGAAAATGCGCACTTTTGTAAGCTTATTTTATCTTAAAAAAGAGCTTTTTTAGGTTGTTTGTCGATACTTCCATAAGCCGCCTAGACCCAGTGTCTCTCAGCTTAGCAGCATTTTCTACAACTAATTCCGTATAGGTTGGTTTGTTCCTTTTTCCACGAAAAGGCATCGGTGTAAGATATGGTGAATCAGTTTCAAAAAGTATTCTGTCCTCGGGAATGTAGCTCAAAACTTCCCTGACTTTCTTTGCATTCGCAAAAGTTGAACTACCTCCAAAACCAAAATACCAGCCCATTTTCAACAGTTCTTTCGCCATTTCCACTGATCCGGAGTAGCAATGAAATACCCCTACTAAACCATGAGCTTCTTGCTGTAGAATTTTTAAAATATCTCCATGTGCTTCGCGGTCATGAACGATTAAAGGTAGCCCCGCTTCTCTAGCTATTTGAATTTGTTGTATAAAACGCTGACGCTGCAAAGGGTGTGGGGCCCCTTCATCGTTATAATAATCAAGACCAACTTCACCTATAGCAACTACCTTGTCGTTGCTACACCAGGTTCTAAGCAGTTCTAAATCATCATCTACCATACGAGATATTTCTTCAGGGTGCCAACCCACAGCAGCATAAACAAAAGGATACCGTGCTGCGAATTCCATCGCCCTAAGAGAAGTCCGCCGATCACAGCCAGGATTAATCATACCAGCTAGATTTAACCCGATTTCCCTAAAAACTTCCTCCCTGTCTTGATCAAAATCCTCACAGTCCATATGAGCATGAGAATCAAAAAGTGGTAATCTAGCCATACTATTTCACCCTGCTGCCGGAAACAATTCCCGGAGCTTCAACTAAAACCAAATGACCGGCACCATCAGAAGCTGCCAGTAGCATCCCCTTTGATTCAATGCCTCTTAACTTAACCGGTTTTAAATTAGCTATTACGACTACATTCTTCCCTTTTAGAGCTTCTTCATCATAATATTCTGCAATACCGGAAACTATTGTCCGTTCTTCATCACCAACTTGCACTGATAATTTCATGAGTTTATCTGTTTTAGGCACACGCTCAGCACTTATAACAGTACCTACTCTAAGATCTAATTTAGCAAAATCATCAATACCAACTTCGGCTATACCAGGTACCGTTTCCTTTTGTCCCAATACCGGAACTGTTTTGGTGATTGTCGTTTTTTTCGTACCTGCTGGAACGGCCTGCCCTTCTTCATTAATTTCAATACGTGGGAATAAGGGTGCTCCTTTTTTTACTTTTGTGCCTTCCTGTATTTTGCCCCAGGTCACATCTGACAATAAATACTCCTTCGGTTCTGCAAGCCCCAGTTGAGCAAAAATTTTAGGTGAGGTATGCGGCATGAAAGGGTAGATTAAAATGGCAGTTATTCGTAGTATTTCAGCCAAATTATACATAACAGCCTGCAACCTTACTGCTTGATCAGTATCCTTTGCCAAAAGCCATGGTGCCGTATCATCAATGTATTTATTGCCGCCGCTGATAAATTGCCATACTAATTTAATGGCTACGTTAATCTCCATGTTGTCCATTGCCGCTTTATAGGCAGCTACGGTGGCTAGAATCATGGCCCGAGAAGCTTCATCATAATTTTCGTTAACCACACTCTTATGAATAATACCATTATGATATTTCTCTATCATACTGACCGTTCTATGAAGTAAATTACCCAAATCATTAGCTAAATCAGCGTTAATTCTGCCAATTAAAGAATCTCTTGAAAAATTGCCATCACTGCCCAAATTTATTTCCCGCAATAAGAAATAACGGATTGCATCCGGACCAAATTCCTCAATAAGCCCAATAGGATCAACAACATTTCCCTTGGATTTAGACATTTTGTCTCCTTCTACAACCAGCCAGCCATGACCGTAAACTTTCTTAGGTAGTGGTTCGCCCATGGCCATTAACATTATTGGCCAGATTATAGAATGAAAACGCACAATTTCTTTGCCTACTAAATGCACATCACAAGGCCAAAACTTGTTAAATTTTTCGCTGTCAGTCCCATAACCAATGCCGGTGAAATAGTTTAATAAAGCATCAAACCATACATATACTACATGTTTTTTGTCAAAGGGAACCGGTATTCCCCAATCAAAAGTAGTCCTTGTGATACAGAGATCCTCTAACCCATTATTAATAAAATTAATCATTTCATTACGACGAGAAACCGGTTGAATAAAGTCAGGATTGTCCATAATATATTTTAAAATACGGTCAGAGTACTTAGAAAGTTTAAAAAAATAGCTTTCTTCTTGCATATTTTCTACCGGACGACCGCAATCAGGGCAATTCCCATTTATTAACTGGTGTTCTGTCCAATAGGATTCACAAGGAACACAATATTTGCCAACATAGTTTTTCTTGTAAATATCTCCTTGGTCAAAAATCTTCTGCATTACATCTTGTACTACTTTTTGGTGCCTTGGTTCGCTGGTGCGGACAAAATCATCATTGCTTATGCCTAACATTTCCCACAATCGTTTAAAGTTAGCAACGATACCATCAACATATTTTATAGGTGTAAGGCCCTTTTCTTCTGCTTTACGTTGAATTTTTTGGCCGTGCTCGTCACTTCCGGTTAAAAACATTACCTCATAACCATCGGCTCTTTTGTAGCGTGCAATAGCATCAGCAACTGTAGTGCAATAGGCATGCCCAATATGCAAGTTATCACTGGGATAATAGATTGGTGTTGTAATATAAAAACATGGTTTTGTCATTTATGTTCCCCTTCTTCTTTTTCTTCTAAAATTAGTTGATTATATAATTCCCTTTTAGGGATTTTGTATTCTTTAGCAACGGCCGCGAGGGATTCCTTTTTCTCTATCCCTTGGGCCATAAGCATTCGCACCTTATCCAACGGATTTGCCGTAGGTAATGCCTCTAGCCGTTTTTCCCCTGCACCTAAAATAATTACGAATTCCCCCCTGGGCTCTTTTTCTAATAAATGGTCTAAAGCCATAGTAATACTGCCTCGAAAAAATTCCTCATGCACTTTTGTTAATTCTCTGGCTAGGACTATAGGCCTATCACCCCAAGCAGCTAAAATATCTTGTAAAACATCTTTTATGCGATGTGGTGCCTCATAAAAAATAATAGTACCCGGCACATATTTCCATTCAGCGAGTTGTAGCCGTCTATTTTTCTTGCTCTTTGGCAAAAAACCGCCAAAGAAAAAGGTAGACGAAGGCAATCCTGAAGCAACCAAACCAGATAAGGCAGCATTTGCTCCCGGTACCGGAACCACAACAATATTTTCTCTAATAGCCTGCTGAACTAAAAGCTCTCCGGGATCAGCAATACCGGGAAACCCTGCATCACTAACCAAAGCAATATTTTCCCCCGCTAACAAACGTTCTATCAAGAAGGGACCCTGTTTTTCCTTATTATGCTCATGGTAGCTGATCAAATGTCCATGTAAATCAAAATGTGTCATTAACTGACGCGTATGTCTAGTATCCTCAGCGGCAATTATATCAGCTTCCCTCAGCATCCGCAAAGCTCTTGGTGTTAAGTCTTCCAAATTACCAATAGGTGTAGCACACAGATACAGCGTGCCTTTTCTTTCTGTCATACTATTTTTCCTCCCGGGCCATACCATAATAGGCCAAAGTTTGTTTACTATGGGTCCCATCTTTATTGTACATAATAAGGGGAGGCAGGACTTCCAAGCCAGGTGCTCCCCCTTTTACAAATTCTGCTAAAAAAATCCAAGCAGGCTTATCAACGAAAGAATGTACCCATTGCAACTTCTTAAGCTCTAAACCATACTTTGTCCCTAGGCTCACTGCCTCAGTAAACCGTTCCGGTAATTGCACCAAAGCAAAACGTCCTCTACATTTAACCATGAGGGCTGCTACTTGAAAAAAATCCTCCAGCGTAACTGATACCTCATGACAAGCTTCTCTACCTATTCTACGTTTCTTTCCACCTATGCGGTAGGGAGGATTTGCTACAACCAAGTCAAAGGACTCTGAAAGATACTTGTTTTTTAACTCCCGTAAATCTGCGTCTACTGCCTCTACACGTCCTACAAGCTCATTGTCAACAATGCTTTGCCGAAAAAGCTCAACCACATTGACGTTACAATCTACCCCTACTACGTGACCGGCTCCGCGAGCAGAAAGCAAAAGGCTCATCGCGCCGGTACCGCTGCCCAGTTCTAAAACTTTGGCAGCTTTTACCAGATGAGGAAATGCTGCTAAAAAAACAGCATCTGTAGTAAAACAAAATTCTTTACTATCCTGCCATATTAAATAATTACACCCCGGTAAAGAATCTCTACGCCTATTGCCCTTCATTTTTATCTTTCCACCTTAGCAGCTTCTATCATCTCATCCCAACCAACAGTAATGGTATTGTCTGGAGCAAGCTCTACCGAAGCCGTCTTCTCACTACGATTAATCGCCATAACTCTTCCTTCTCCTGTTGGCGTTACCACCATCATTCCTGGCTTAGGTACCATTTGACGTTCTTTGCTATGAGCACACCCACAACCTTTTTTCTTGTCACAATATAAGTAATTTTCATATTTCAAACAACATAGTAAACGACCACAAATACCGGAAATCTTCGTAGGATTCAAGGATAAATTCTGGTCTTTAGCCATACGTATAGACACAGGTTCAAAATCACCTAAAAAAGTGGAACAGCACAAGGGTCTTCCACAACAACCTATGCCGCCTAACATTTTGGCCTCGTCACGAACGCCAATTTGTCTCAGTTCAATGCGTGTACGGAATACTGCGGCCAAATCTTTAACTAATTCTCTAAAATCAATACGACCCTCAGCAGTAAAATAAAAGATTATTTTGCTGACATCAAAAGTATACTCCACTTCAACTAGGTTCATCTCCAAATTATGCGCTTTAATTTTTTTAGCGCAAATATTAAAGGCATCCTTCTCTTTGATATGGTTTTCCTCTACTTTAACAGCATCAGCATCTGTTGCTTTCCGAATTACAGGTTTTAGGGGAGAAACTAAATCCTCCTCTTCTACCTCTTTACGATTTGTTACTACTTCTCCATACTCTATACCTCTAGCTGTTTCCACTATTGCAAAGTCATCTTTTTTTACATCTGTATTTACCGGATCAAAATAATAAATCTTCCCGGCTTTTTTAAATCGAACGCCTACAACTGTTGCCACATTAATCCTCCTTCCGAAGCTCATTGATCCGTAAAATCAAGGCCTCTAAGACCGCTTTACTACTTGTTTTAGCGGCAATACCTCTATAACTTTCACTAGTAAATTTCACCAGTTTCTCTATGCTTTTATTGCTCCAAGAAGCAAAACATATTTCTATACGCGGCAACAAATCTGCATTAAAAAAGCTCCCCGTAACATTCTCTTTTCTAAATAACCCATCTCGCAAAATAAGTATCAACATTTCTAGGAACAATAATCCTTCGGGCATGGACACTTTTTCTAACCAAGGTAAACCATTCATAAATTGCATAACCTGCACTTCTTCGCTATGCTCTAAAACATATAAAGCTCTTTCTCGCCACAATAGTGCGTCAAGCTCATTTAGTTCCAGTGCTTTACCGGGGGAACCTGCGGCCAAACTAGCAAGAACTTCAGGATTTTCTACTTGCTTTTCGGCCAAGATTGCTGCTACGTCTCCAGACTCCAAGCCATCAAAGCGTCTACTTATAACCCGTGATAAAATAGTTGGTAACAAGCGATTTACATCCGTTGCAATAAGAATGAATAGCCAAAAATCAGGAGGCTCTTCCAGTAATTTTAATAAACTATTAGCCGCTGCCGCCTTCATAAAATCAGCACCATCAATAATGCAAACTTTATGATTTGATAAAGTAGGCGCATAAGCCGCCTGGCGGCTCATATCTTTAATCTGTTCCATAAGGAGTTCTTTGCCCGGTGCCAGTTGAGCCACCTTGATAAAATCAGGATGCGTCCCTGCCTTAAAAGCTCTGCAAGACGGACAATCATCTTCTACTTCCGGGTTTCCTTGGCACAAAAAGCTCTTAGCAAACTGCTCAGCTAAATAACGCTTACCAACCCCGGACGGTCCATAAAACAAAAGAGCAGGAGTTGCTCTTTCCCCTTGCAAAAACTGGCTAAGTACAATTTTATTTTGCTCATGTCCTCGCACTTTTGGCCACATATTTTTTCCTTTTCCTTCATTATGTATAGTGTTAAAAATAAAAAAGCTCTATTCTATAACATATTATTTTAAAAACAGTTTTTCTATTTGCGTAATAATGGACATAGTAACATTATCTAAATCTTGTAGTGCATGAATAACTTTGATACGCTCTTGCTCTTCTTGAGCCAAATTCATAAATCCATCGCGCACCTTCTGTTGAAAATCTAAGCCTTCTAACTCAAATCTGTCCTGTATCCCCCGTTTTTGACGCCTAGCCTCCAAAAGCTCCGGAGAACCATCTAAAAGGAATGTTATATCCGGTTTTATCCCCTTGGTAGCAAAAGCGTCCATAAGACGAAGTAGTGTTAAATCCATTCCCCTTGTAATTCCCTGGTAAACAAAAGTTGAATCGCTAAACCTGTCACATAAAACAATTTTACCAGCAAGTAACGCTGGCGCAATAATTTTTTCCACATGTTCCGCCCTAGCGGCCAAATATAATAAAGTTTCTGCCTCCGCTTTAATTGGTAAGGCAGGATCCAAAACAATTTGCCGGATTTTTTCGGCCACCGGTGTCCCACCAGGTTCTCTAGTACAAACCACTGCGTAGTTACGTTCCTCAAACCACTTAGTCAGGCGCTCTATTTGTGTGGTTTTACCACTGCCGTCTGACCCTTCAAATGTTATAAACAGCCCTTTTTTCATTTTTTCACCACTTGTATTCTTTCTAAACTACTATCTCGTGGTCCGCTTACCGGTATTCCCGCCGCTTTAAGCTCTTGACAATAGGAGATAATTCTTTCTGTTATTTCTTCCCCCGGTATAATAACAGGAATACCGGGTGGATAAAAACTGATTTGTTCTGCAGAAATTTCTCCTGCTGCCTGTAAGAATAAGCATTCTTTTTTTTGTGCATAAAAAGCTATGCGAGGGAGTAATATTTGACGAGGCAATGGTAAAGTACCTTTTTCTGTTTCACTTTTGTTCCGATGAAAAGTTCCTATTGTCATAAAGGTTAAAACTATTTTTCCTATAATATCATCTATTTCTTGATTGTCATCTGCATAAGTCAACAAAAACAAAACATTATCCCGATCAACCAACTCTACCGCAATACCTGCACGTCTTAATTCTTCCCCTGCATAAACACCGGTAACCCCTAATTCGCGTACATTTACGGTTACTTTCGTGGGGTCTAAATCTTTTATGCCACCATGACCTATAATGTTTTTTCCTAAAACTTTAAGCTGGGGAATTTTTTCCAAAGCAATTCGCAATTTGCCTGCAACTTTTACTGCCCTCTCCAGCAGAATTTTACCTTCTGCCGCCATTTGACTACGAGCACAATCTAAAGAAGCAAGCAGTAAATAATTAGGGCTGGTAGTGGTAAGCAGACTCATAGCTGAAGCTACTTGTTGTCCATCTAAACGCTTACCCTTAATGTGCAACATTGAGCATTGCGTTAATGCCCCCAAAAGCTTGTGTGTGCTTTGTGCTACTGCATCAGCTCCACACTGCAAAGCTGAAGGCGGAACTAATGATGAAAATCCTAAATGAGCACCATGAGCTTCATCTACCAAAAGCAGTGCCCCATGCTCATGAACTATCTTGGCAATAGCAGGCAAATCCGCCACCATCCCATAATAATTGGGGCTGGTAATTAAAACCGCCGCAATATCTCGTTGGATAGTAAGCAGCTTTTCAATATCTTCCGGCGTAACCTGCAAACTTAAAGACCATTCTTCACTATAGGCCGGCAAAACATATACGGGACGCAATCCCCCTAAAATCAATCCACCTATAACCGAACGATGAGCATTACGTGGAACTAATATTTTATCTCCCGGATTTAAAGTTCCCAGAAGCATGGCATGAATAGCACCTGTAGTGCCATTAGGTGCAAAAAAAGTAGTGTCAGCCCCATAGAGCTGGGCAGCAAGTTTTTGTGCCTCTTGTAAACATCCTTGGGGATTATGAAGATCATCTAATTCTGCCATTAAAGAAACGTCACTGGCCAAAGCCTTCTCTCCTAGCAGCTCCAACAAGGTTGCATCCGCACCGCGCCCACCCTTATGCCCAGGGGTATGGAAAGGATAAACATGGGATTTTCTGTATTTTTCTATTGCCTCACATAAAGGTTTATAATTATCCAATGTTATTCCTCCACTTGCATAGACTACTCCAGTTTATCTTTATATTTTAGCACATATTGTGGTTTTGTCACAACAAAAACCCCAAGATATTATCTTGGGGTTACAGCATTTTTGCTAGGTAATATTTCTTATGTAAATTTTAGTGTTACTTGCTAGTTTTCTGCTTTAATTTTCTAATTGCATATAGTCAAAGGTCCCTATAATTAATTAACCGGCCACTTAGGTTCTCTTCCTTCCAATACATCGACTATCTGCTTGGCACTGCTTAGGCTTGTGCGTTGCATAGCATCAGAGGTAAGACCGGCAGAATGTGGCGTAACCACAACATTATTCATTTTAAACAAAGGATTATCAACGTCCGGTGGTTCTGAATCAAATACGTCTATAGCAGCGCCCCGAATTAGCTTTTCCTGCAAAGCCCTTATTAAATCAGCTTCAACAACGATATCTCCCCTTGCAATATTTATAAAGCAAGCTTTCCTTGACATTTTCTTAAAATCATCATATGTAAAGCTGTATTTAGTCTCAGGCGTAGACGGCATAGCCAGAACCAAAAAATCAGCTTGTTTAAGTATCTCTTCTTTTCCTGCTGCCACAAAAGTATTCCCCTCGCTTACTGTTCCCGGAACAAGATGCCTAGAATACCCTAGAACTTTCATGCCAAAACCCTTGGCCGCCATTTCCGCCAAAGCACTGCCAATATGTCCACAACCCATAATTCCAAGGGCTTTACCCCTCAGTTCAGTAAAATCTTGGATAGCATTTCTCACGCCAAAGTTTCCCTTTCTAAATTGAACAGCGATTTCTTCATACCTTTTAGCACAAGCCATAATAAGAAACATACCATGCTCTGCTACAGAAATGAAGTTGCCATCCGGCACATACACTACTCTTATTTTTTTCTCAGTAGCATGTGCTACGTCTATGCTATCATATCCTACTCCATGTTTTGCTATAACCTTTATTGTACCAGCGGCATCAATCATGGCAGCGGTAATCTTATTATTTCTGGCACACAACGCATCCGGTTGTATTTTATGTATCTCCTCCACAATTTCCGTTTCATTTTTACCCTCACTAATGTATAAATCGCAATTATGTTCTTTAAAATATACGTCCCCTTCATTGGCAATATCCTGCAAAAGAAAGATTTTATATCGCATTTTTTTCCTCCTTACATATTCGGTTATCACATTATAATTTACCACAATTATAATTCAGCAAAAAATAATTGTAAACATATTTTACAAAAGCTTTAACTAATTCCCTAGCTCTTGCTATAACAATATTCACACATAATCGCTTAAAACACTTAACAAAAAAAGCTGTTTCAAAATCACTATTAAATACTCGTGATTGAACCAGCTTTTTTTCAAAACATTAATAAAAATCTAATCATATTCTTGCATAACCATTTTAGATTCCCTAAATAACTCAGGGGCAACTTTTCCCATTTCATACTTATCCCAATATGACAATTTTTCATGATCCTTGTAATACTTAGTCGGTATTGGATGTGTACCAACAACCACCTTAACGTTATAGTGAAGTTCAATAAATTCTTTGAACTCTTTTATCCACGAGCACGGAGGATAGCCGACAACAAACCCTGTTGCAAGGTGAATCACTTCTGCACCATTCTTAATCATTTCCGCAGGAACATATTCAATATTGCTGCCCGGACAGCCACCGCAAAAAGAATAGCCAACAATTTGAACCTCTTCCTCTGCCGGATAGATTGAAAAACCACCTACCCGCTCTGTCAAAGCTCTAAAACATTTTCCACCTCCACAAGTCTGATAGCGGGCGCAAATAATTATTCCTATTTTTTTCATGCTTAATCCCACCTTTCTCTTTTTTCATAAGCGTTTTAACGTTCCTCAAGAAAAATATACTTCCTAATCATAAGCACGAGAAATTAAAAGAAAACTGCAAAAGTTTTATTCTCCACACTCGTCAAATTTTCCCTCCATGCGTAATTTTAGCAAACTAACCCTTTACTATAATCTAGAGCACCAATTTGTTGCCTGTTTCTAGATATGATATTTTGCCTCCCAACACTAGTTTTAATTTCTTATATGCTTCTATTCCTGTACAGTGAAAAGTGTAGTATTTTGTTTCATACGAATTCAAATATTCTGCGACACCGGCAATGAGCTCATCTGCTTCGCATTTTCCTGTACTTGGAATTGATAAGTGAAACCCACCAAGAACAGCGTCCAGTGGTCCTCCTGCCAATTCCATCGCTCTTGCCATAATATTAACTATACCACGATGAGCGCAGCCGGTAACTAAAATCTTTTTCCCATTTTCGGTAAGCAGGAGATTTTGTTCATGTTCAAAAGGGTCCTTAACATATTCAGCATCCTTTTTGCATAGAAGTACGTCATTTGCCTTAGAGCAAAGGTACTTTTTATTAACTGTGGAAAAAAGCAAAAGACCATCATCCACCTGCCAGTCACCTTTAGTACAAATTATTTTGGGTGCTTCCATTACCTGAGGCAAAATACCTATTTCAGCTATTTTATCCTGATTACGACGAGCGTAGTGTCCTTCGTCAGCTTTTTCGTGAATATAAATATTGGCATTTTTATTAAGTTCTAGAAAAGCCGGCAGACCACCACCATGATCCGAGTGCCCATGAGAAAGTATACCTATATCCACAAGCGATAAATCAACCCCCATTTTTTGTGCATTTTCTAAAAAGATAGTACTTCCACCCATATCAAATAAAATTTTGTGCTTTTGCGTCTCAATATAAAGACTTAATCCATGTTCACAGCCAAAATCAGGGGAACTAGTTCTGTTTTCTACTAAAACTTCAATTACCATTTTCTACCTCCTTCCATTGTATCTGCTACTCCTGTACCTCCCACACCAAACGATTTCTCAAAATCACTATATAACTAATAGTATCGCCCTCCTCACTCTTCAAAATAGAGATATTTACGAATTATTAGACAAGCTTTCCTCCTGCACATGGCATAAAAATGGGCTTAATATTAATTCGTTGTGGATTTAAAGGCCCTAAATATTGAGCTCCGACAAACAGCATACTTTTTCCCCAATGTTCTTTGTTTTGACACGATAAATCAACCTTCGCCTCGCGTCTCTTCAATATATAATATAGTGGCTTAATTATATAAATTTTACAACATTCAAAAATAACAAACAAGCTATGTAAATCAGTATATATTAAAGTTTCTACCTATCATAACGCTAACATTTTCTTCACTACTTAGCACAATGATTTCTAACGGTTTTTGTACCTTATTTTTAAAAAAGAATAAACGAATAAACAAGGAATGCCCCTGCTTATTCGTTTATTAAGTGCTTATTTTGTTTCAAGCTGTTTGTTGATAAGTTCAAGTCTTCTCTCTAAAATATTTTTTTGTTCTGCAAGCTGTACCTGTCCAGCAATTCCAGCAGAATTATTTACCGCAACACCCTTAAAGCCAAAGCCTCTTTTACACCCATAAGAATTTCTAATTTTAAGTCCCATGCCTTTGCCGAAACCTCCCGGTGTAACTCCAAAGCCTTTTCCCGTCATTGCGCCTAGACCCATTGGCCCTGTTCCATCTCTTCTTGGCATAAAAATCGCCTCCTCTTATTTTTTTATATTCTAAAGGACAGTTATTGACATATGTCCTTTACTAAGATTAGTATACCTCATGTTTCCGACATATGTCAATAACTATTTTTAAATTGCTTAATATTATAATA
>Ga0183100_1001115_pt1 | contig 14745 bp, 12 predicted proteins | sample Biomet2_FD_127789 | JGI IMG/M metagenome (GOLD analysis project Ga0183100, IMG submission 127789) | Microbial communities from bioreactor (seeded with anoxic lake sediment) at LBNL, California, USA - Biofuel metagenome 2 | ecosystem: Engineered > Bioreactor > Anaerobic > Unclassified ...
TACTAACATTCTCACTCTATTTTCCATATTTTACCTATTTCTTAGGACATTCTTTGGCAATAAAATTTTTGAAAGCGGCTTGTATTTTCTTTGTCACATCGCCAACTTGTCTATTCGTTACAAATTTACGGTCAATTTTGGTAACGGGAACTACTTCATAGTGCGGCCCTACCAAAAATACTTCTTCAGCCCCCAAAGCGAAATCTACTGTAAAAGCTTTTTCCAACACTTGCATGCCCATATCCGGAACTAGGCGCTCTTTAACCAACCTGCCGGCAATAGTATTATGAATTAGGTTATTAGCAGGATGGGTCCAAATAATCTCATCCTTAACGACCATTAGATTTCCTTCTACGGCTTCTGTAATCTTATTATCCCGCACAAAAAGCGTCTCAAAAGCTTTGCCTACGATGGCTTTTTGCTTAGCAAGAACTTCCGGCAGCCTATTCAAAGAATTAATATCACAGCGGTGCCAGCGCTGGTCAGTTTCAGTTATAACGTTTACACCATTTTCTTGCACTTCTTGCAAACAAGTTCTATCTTTTTCTACTGCGAACATGGTCAGCTGCGGAACCATCATATCCGGGAAAGCAAGCCCCCCATTACCATGTCCACGGGTAACCTGAGTATAAATCTCTCCGTTTTCTAGCCCTGTAGCGGCGATTAACCCTTCATGGAACTCTACTAATTCCTCTACGGTATAGATGCCGGGGATTTTAATACTCATAACAGAAGCAAAGAGCGACTCCATGTGTGGCAATAAGGCAAAGCAACGGCCATTGTAAACCGGTACCAATTCAAAGACACCATCCCCAAATTGCTGCCCTCTATCGCCAAAGGCAATAGTCGCCTGGCTTCGTTCCATTATTTCGCCATTAACTAAGATTAAATCTTTTATCATATTTCATCCTCCAAAAATACGCCTAGGGGCTTTCCAATATATCCCCCCTGAGAGTATAATATACGTAGCTTGTTATATCTTATTATTATAGCTTAAAACCAGCCTTTTGTTAATCAAAAGCTACAAGGAGGAGATTTCATGACTAATGAAGTTATTAAATTAGCAGTAGACTATGCCAAAGATAATAATATTAAGCATATTGTTATCGCGTCTATTACCGGCAATTCTCTGCCGGATTTGGTTGAAAGTTTTGCCGGTGAGATTATTTGCGTCACCCATGTTAATGGCTACAAAGTTCCCGGCGAAAACGAATTCCCCGCTGACTTACGTCAAGAGTTAGTTTCTAAGGGCGTAAAATTTTTAACTACTACGCATGTACTGTCAGGTGCTGAACGCGGCATCAGCAGCGTTTTTAAGGGCATGTACCCTGTTGAAATAATTGCCCAAACCCTGCGTATGTTAGGTGCCGGCACAAAAGTAGGTGTAGAGTGTGCAATTATGGCTTTAGACGCCGGTTTAATTCCTTTCAACACAAGGGTGCTTTCTTTGGGTGGCACAGGACGTGGTTTGGATACTGCCATTGTCATTACTCCCGGACACGCACAAAAAGTATTTAGTACTAGAATTCATAAAATATTAATAAAACCGGAGCTATGATACTTTGAAAGAACGCAATGTGATTTTTGACAATTTACGTGGTATATGCATGTTGGGCGTTATCGCCATCCACGCCGGTTCCTACGTTATGGATTCAGCAACTGCCAGTGAGCATATTTTTATGTTCCTGGAAGTTCTTAGCCGCTACAGCGTACCGGCTTTTTTCTTCATCTCCGGATACGGTCTTTTTTATACCTATGCCTTGGATAAACCCCTTGCCTATTGGCCTTTTATCAAAAAACGCTTAATGAGTATAGGTGTTCCCTATGTTATCTGGTCACTGCTTTATTCTGCCATCTATGATATAGCCTATCATGATCCCCAGAGCTGGAGTTTAGGAGAATTATGGTTCAAGCTGGCCTTTGGTAATGCGACCTACCACATTTATTTTCTTGTTATCCTCATGTGGTTTTATATACTTTTCCCTCTGTGGCGCAAGCTTATGCTACTTATGGAAAAATGTACTTTAAAGTTATCCTTGCCGCTTTTGTTTCTGGCTCAACTGTATTTATATCACTTAAGCGCTCACTTCTGGGGCTATCCTGAGTGGATAATGAAAAGCGACTTTATTTACAATTTATTTCAGTACAGATTAAATTATTTCCCATTCTTTTACTTGTTCATTTTTATGCTGGGCGGAGTCATTGCTCTCCATTACAAAACCTTTATCTCTTTCATACGCGGTTACTTTTTCCCCATTACCTGCGTATTCATCCTAAGCGCCTGCGTTAACGCCGCCGTATTTTACCGTCATTTTTATAAATGGGGCATGGATTTAGAAGATATTGTTAATACCTTGCAGCAGCTTAGTCTATATGGCCTAACTTATACTGTGGCCGCTCTATTTTTCTTTTGCGCACTTCTGGAAAAATACAAAAACAACAATTTGTCTTTATTGCAAAAGCTTTCTGAGCGTTCCTTTTTAATTTACTTAGTGCATCCCTTTATTATGGATCAGCTCTATGGTCTATTGAAATTTACAGGAATACCTTTTACCTTCGTTCCTATGCAAATATTTTATCTAGCAATCGTCGTTATATCATATTTTGCAGCCGTGGCAATCCATAGAACTGTTGGGACAATAAAACTCTAAACGCAAAAAGCAACCAAAGGATTTTTCTCCTTTGGTTGCTTTTTTTGCTTTACTTTATATTGATTCGTCCGGCATAGATACTGCCGCTGCTTACATCCAAGGTAACTTCCTGTCCGTCAGTCAGTTTTTCCATAGCACCTATTGCTCCTACAATAACCGGAAGGCCACAGTTAATACCAATAATTGCCGCTGAGGAAGTAAGGCCTCCTTCTTCCGCGATAATTCCCAAAGCTTTAGCTGCATAAGGTGCTATTTCATTTTCTACGGAAGCTACGACCATTATATCTCCAGGTTTGAATTTAGCCAAATCCGCGGCTCCATGAACTTTGCAAACATTACCTGTCACAGCATTTTTCCCAATACCAATACCATGTACAACCTTAGTTCCCAAATTAATCACCTTGATTAGGTTAGTGCTACCGATTTTTCCCACATTCATACCGGCAGTAACAACAACCGAATCCCCTTCTTTTAATAATTTTTCTTGTTTTGCTATAGTAAGTGACAATTCAATAAGTTCGTCCGTACCATTTGAGTGTACCCCCAACAAGGGTTTAACGCCCCAATACATTTGCATCCGCCTGATACTGGCCTCAACCGGAGATACTGCGATAACCGTTGCCTGCGGACGGTACTTGGCAATCATACGCGCCGTATAGCCTGATTCAGTAATGGTAAGTATGGCATCTGCCTCTAATTCCTGGGCAACCTGTACTGTTGCGTGACTAATGGCATCAGTCATATTGACTTGGGCTCCAATTCCCTTATTTTGGAAAATTTTTACATAATCCAAAGCTTCTTCCGTCCGTGCCGCGATTTTTGCCATAGTCTGCACTGCTTCCAGAGGATAATCTCCTGAAGCCGTCTCACCGCTTAGCATAATAACGTCCGTCCCGTCAAAAATAGAATTTGCCACGTCACTGGCTTCCGCCCTTGTAGCTCTATAGTTACTAATCATACTTTCCAGCATTTGAGTTGCCGTAATGACAGGCTTACCTGCTTTATTGCACTTGGCGATAATAGCCTTTTGCACCAAAGGAACCTCTTCCGAAGGAATCTCTACGCCCAAATCCCCTCTGGCTACCATAATGCCGTCTGCCACCTGCAAAATTGCATCAATATTATCCACGCCGTCTCTACTTTCAATCTTGGCAATAATACCCATAGTAGAATCTCTTACCTCTAACAGCTTGCGAATTTCTATAACGTCTTCTTGTGTTTGTACAAAGGAAGCCGCAATGTAATCCATATTATGGTCAATGGCAAAATTAATATCAGCTTTATCCTGCTCTGACATAAACGGCAGTTTCAGCTTTATACCAGGCACCGCTACCCGTTTGCGTGAACTAATCTCACCACCATGTATTACCTTGGTATAGATTTTAGTTGGCTCAATTTTAAGCACTTCCAAAGTGAGCTTCCCATCGTTTAAAAGTACTTGATCACCTACAGAAAGCTCTGCCGGCAGCCCAGCATAATTAACGGAGGAAACCTTTTCAGTACCTTCCAACTCCTCTGTAGTCAGACAAAAATCAGCACCATCAATTAGTTCCACTTTACCTGCTTCAAAAATACCCAAACGCATTTCCGGGCCTTTAGTATCAGCAATGAGAGCAAGGGGCTTGCCTACTTCTTTTGCTGCCTGCCGGACCAGAGCAATACGCCTTTCTTGTTCCGTATGATCACCATGAGAAAAATTAAAGCGTGCCATATCCATGCCGGATTTTAGCATTTCCGGCAGCAATCCCGGCTTGTCTGTTGCTGGGCCCATAGTACAAATTATTTTAGTCTTTTTCATGAAAATCAACTCCTTAAAATTCCAAAAAGCTGGGCAAAAAAATGCCCAGCTTTTCATATATTAGTCATATTATTATAAATAAGTTCATAAGCCTCTTCCGCTTCGGAAACAGGCACACAAAGTTCACTTGTACTGTTCTTGGCTCCGGACTTAACTTCTTTTACTTGTACCAAAAATCCGTTTTTTTCCAGCAATAATTTTGCTCGTTTCATAGCTTCTTTATTTTGCGCAATGTAAACTACTTTCCACATATGTTTACCTCCGCCTAATTTTAGGACTCTTTTAGGGCTTTTATTTTTTCAATCAACTTAGGTAAAATCACCAAAGCGTCTCCTACTATACCATAGTGAGCAACCCGGAAAATAGGAGCATTCTCATCTCTATTAATGGCTATTATAATATCAGATTTGTTCATACCGGCTAAATGCTGCACCGAGCCTGAAATTCCAAAAGCAAAATAAATTTTCGGCGTAACCGTCTTACCTGACTGTCCAACCTGATGAGGATGATCTATCCATCCTTCGTCCACTACGGCGCGCGAACCGCCAACTGCTCCCCCCAAAACTTTTGCCAATTCTTCCAACAACTTGAAGTTATCTTGACATCCCATGCCGCGACCGCCGGAACAAATCATCTCTGCCTCGTCAATCTTCATAGTCCCTGTATCAACTACCGGTTCATTGCTAACTAACTGCGTCCGCGAAGCAATCTTATTCTTCACTTCATAATTAATTACCTCACCTGTGCGAGCAGCGTCAGGCACTGCGGCTTTAAATACTTTGGGACGAACTGTTCCCATCTGCGGGCAACGTTCTTCACACAAAATGGTTGCCAAAATATTACCCCCCAAAGCCGGGCGCGTCCAATGTACGATTTTCCCCTCAATGTCCAGAGCTGTGCAATCTGCACACAATCCGGTGTTCATGCGAGCTGCGATACGAGGGCCTAAATCACGTCCGTCAGCCGTTGCGCCAACTAATATGGCACTTGGTTGATATTCTTTTATTAGTTCACAGAAAGCATTGGTATAACATTCTGTATTATAATCCGCATATTCATCACCTGTCACAACGTATACTACGTCAGCTCCGGCAGCAATTAATTTCTGTGGAACGTCGCCTGCCGTTTTTGTCAAAAGCACTGCACCGCAGCGTTGTCCCGATTTTTTGGCCAAAATAGCGGTTTCTGCCAACAATTCATAAACAACATGTACCGGTTCGCCATGTTCAGTTTCTACAAAAACCCACAAATCTTTTTCTCTGCCTGTAGCCATCCCTAAAATATCTGCCTTATCATTAGCGGTTCCAGCAGGATCGCCTAGATTGATAACATTTACCGGACACTCGCTAATACAAGCTCCACAATTAATACAATCCTCTACTTTAACATCAGCTTTGCCATCGGACATATACAACGCGCCTACCGGACAAATACTTAAGCAAGTCTCACAACCAATACAATTTTCTTTATCAATAGTTACTGACATTTATTCACACCTCATCTGGCAATTAATTTTGCCTCTAATAATTTTTCGACCAATTTATCAACTGCCACTTGCGGATCTTCCTCATGGAAAATTTCACTTTTAATTTCCGGAACCGGTGGCGTGAATACTGTCACTACCTTGGTAGGTGAACCATTTAGTCCAATAATGTTAACATCTAGATTCATATCTGCCGCAGACCAGATGGGTATTTCCATTTTTCTTGCTTTCATCTTACCTTTAATACTGGCAAAACGTGGTTCTTTTTCGCTGCGCGCTACCGTAATCAAGGCAGGCAAAGGAATGGCTATAGTCTGTACCGTTGTTTCGTTATCTCTATTTACAAAAACCTTTTCACCTTCAACAACTATTTTCGTTGCTCCGGTTACTTGTGGCAAGTTCAGATGCTCGGCCATCTCCGGCCCTACCTGGGCTGTGTCTCCGTCAATAGCCTGCTTGCCACAAAGAATCAAATCGAAATCGCCTACATATTTAACTGCAGCAACCATGGCGTGACTGGTAGCTAAAGTATCAGAACCGGCAAAAGCTCTATCGCTAATGAGAGCTACCTCGTCCGCCCCCATAGAAATAGCTTCTTTTAAGATTTCCTTGGCTTGGGGCGGCCCCATAGTAAGTACCGTAACTTTAGCACCCATAGAATCTTTTAGTTCTAACGCGGCCTCCAAAGCATATTTATCATAAGGGTTCATTATACTTTGAACCCCGTCTCTAATCAAAGTATTAGTTACCGGATCAATTCTGATTTCTGCTGTATCCGGGACTTGTTTTACACATACAATTATGTTCATAAATATCCTCCTTGTTGTTTCTCCTAAATTAAAAACCCTTCTGACTGCAAAAAGACTTGCAATCACCTCTCCGCTATAGGAGAGACTACTCAGAAGAATATACCATATATTTTATCATTCAACTGCTACAAGTGCAAGCATTTGCGCCATTTTGGCCTACCTAAGCGTATTTTCTCCCAAAAGCGCCTTAATCGCTTCTACGAACCCAGGTGACTTAGCTTGTACCCAAAAACAAGGGTCAGCCTTAACAATCTTTCTTGACCCTAGAAGATGCAGATAAACAGGGTTTTGTCCTCTAAATTGCGAGAAAATTTTGGCCATTGCTTTTTGTATTTCCGGTGTTTCTTTGTCTGCTGCCACAAAAATGCGAACGTCATCGGCTGCCTTATCTAGCTTCATAACGGTATTAGCGAAAATCCGCGGCTCTTCCTCATCTAATTTCAAAATCCCCTGTACCTTTACAATATTTTCTTGAAATATATTGTTAGCATTGGCTACGTAACTGCGGGGAAAAGCGATACAAGTAAGCGCACCGGAGAAATCCTCCAGAGTAAAGGTAGCCATATTGTCTCCTGTTTTAGTAACACGGATTTTATTTTCAGCAATAATCCCGCCAACTGTAACACGCTGTTCTTCGCTATAGCCGCCTTGATCCAGATCTTTTATTGGTGTTAGTTTATTTAGCGCGCTGCGAAATTCATCCAAGGGATGTCCCGTTACATAAAAGCCAATAAGCTCTTTTTCCAAACGTAAGATTTCATCTTTGGGCAATTCCGCTACATTTGGTAGGTCAATAGAATTAACCTCTTCAAATTCTTCTTCGCCAAAAAGGCCTATTTGTCCGCTTATGCGATCCTTTTGCCTGCTGGCCGCCAATTCTAATGCTCGTTCCATCACAGCTAAAAGCTGCGAACGTTTTGCGCCAAAGCTATCCATAGAACCGCTTTTTATAAGATTTTCTACTACTCTCTTATTTACCTTGCTAGAATCAATTCTCTGTGTGAAATCAAGGAAATCTTTGTATGGCCCGTTTTTCGTCCGCTCCTCTAATATGCTATTAACTGCACTATCACCTACGCTCTTAATGCCTGCCATGCCAAAACGAATAGCCTTACCGTCTACGGCAAAATTCGATTCACTGGCATTAACGTCAGGAGGCAAGACTTGGATTTCCATACCGCGGCAAATATTAATATACCAACTAACTTTATCCGCATTACCAATGATGCTATTTAAAAAAGCAGCCATATATTCTACAGGATAATTGGCCTTCAAATAAGCTGTTTGATAAGCTACAAGGGCATAGGCAGCAGAGTGAGATTTATTGAAGCCATAACCGGCAAAATGTTGTAACAGCGCAAATACTTCTTCTGCCAGCGCTCTGTCAATATTGTGCTGTTTTTTTGCTCCTTCAACAAATTTCTCCTTCATACTATCTAGTTCTTTAGCCTTTTTCTTGCCCATGGCTCTACGCAAAATATCTGCTTCACCCAGAGAAAACCCTGCCAAAACAGAAGTAATCTGCATAACCTGTTCTTGATACAAAATAACTCCGTAAGTATCTGCTACTACCGGTTCTAATAGGGGATGCAGCGCCTTCGCCGTCCTTTTGCCATGTCTACCTTTAATAAAGTCTGTTGCCATACCGCTTCCCAGTGGTCCCGGACGGTAAAGAGCTACGAGAGGAATTAAATCCACAAAGCCTTCCGGAGCTAAATCACGCATTAACTGAGTCATTCCGTCTGACTCCATCTGAAAAACCGCAGCCGTATCACCACGGCAAAGCATAGCACAGGTCTCTTTATCTTCTAGATTTAGATGGTCAATATCTACATCAATGTTACGATTTTTTTTGAGCATTTTAACTGCGTCGTCAATAACCGTTAGTGTTCTAAGGCCCAACAAATCCATCTTTAACAAGCCCAATGATTCTGCTCTATCTTTATCATATTGCGTACAGACATATTCATGCTCATCGTCGGAGCTAGAGGTAATTTGCAAGGGGACATAGTTAGTTAGTTCCTCCGGTGTAATAACCACTCCTGCCGCATGAGTAGACGTATGGCGCGGCATACCTTCCACCTTCTGTGCAAAATCCAGCATCTTAGCTATATTTTCATCATTGGCACACAGTTCTCTAAGCTCTTTGCTATTTTTTAATGCGTCCTTAAGCGTGGTACCAGGCACGTTGGGAATCATTTTATTTACTTGGTTTACCGTGGACAACGGCACGTCCAGCGCCCTTCCTACGTCTTTTACCGCAGCTTTAGCCGCCAAGGTTCCAAAAGTTATAATCTGGGCCACATGACTTTCGCCGTATTTTTGAGCTAAATAATCCACCACCAAATGTCTTTTTACATAACAAATATCCGTATCAATATCAGGCATGCTCACGCGTTCAGGATTCAAAAAACGCTCAAATATTAGATTATATTTTAAAGGATCAATATTAGTTATTCCCGTTAAATAAGCTACAATACTGCCTGCCGCTGACCCACGTCCCGGTCCTACCGGTATATCGTTATTGCGGCAATAGTTAATGAAATCCCAAACAATGAGGAAATATCCCGGATACCCCATTTGCTCAATAATATCCAGCTCATATTCTAGTCGTTCCAACGCTGTTTTATCATCAGCAGCATAACGAGATTTGAAGCCAGCTTCACAGAGCATACGCAAGTATCCCATATCCGTAGTACCTTCAGGCAGGGGGAATTTTGGCAGCAACAAGTGGCCAAACTCCAGTTCTAGGTTACAGCGTTCAGCAATTTTTAAAGTATTATCCAAAGCCTCTTGGTCATCAGGGAAACGTTCTTCCATTTCTTTTCTGCTCTTCAAATAATACATATCATTATTAAACCGCATACGTTTGGGATCAATATAGCGTGCATTGGTTTGAATACATAACAAAATATCCTGACCTTCCGCATCTTCTCGGCGTACATAGTGTAAGTCATTAGTAGCCACTAGGCCAATATTATGTTTAGCCGCCATTTTACGCAGCTGTGCATCTACAATGCGTTCCTCAGGTAAGTCATGATTTTGTATCTCTAAAAAGTAATGGTCTCGATCGAAAATATCTAGGTATTCCAGCATAACCTTCTCTGCTGTTTCCACTTCTCCCCTTATAATATGGCGCGGTACTTCCCCTGCTACGCAAGCACTGAGACAAATTAGTCCCTTGCTATATTTTCGCAGGACTTCCTTATCAATGCGCGGCTTATAATATACCCCCTCCAGCTGTCCTATTGATACCAATTTCATTAAATTTCTGTAGCCTTCGTAATTTTCTGCCAGCAAAATTAAATGGTATTGCTTATCACGAACATTTACGCCCTTGTCAAAGCGTGAACCTGAAGTAATATATACTTCGCAGCCAATAATAGGTTTTATTCCCTGCTTAAGACATTCCTTGTAAAATTCAATAACGCCATACATAACCCCATGGTCAGTAATAGCTAATGCCGGCATACCCAGTTCTTTGGCATAACTAACTAAAGTCGCTATATCAGAAGCCCCATCCAGCAAGCTGTATTTGGTATGCACATGCAAATGCACGAAATTTTCCGTCATAATAATCTCCTTAATATCTAACCAGCTGCGCACAAAACTATCTTCATTTTTAAATAACACAAAATATATTTATCCCGTTAATTATAGCATACCGAACGCACAAAAAAACTACCTGCAAAAAAACGCAGGTAGTTTATGTTTAATAGTTTCTGCGGTTTGGTCTTTCGACCCCCACAGTGCTAGGGACGTACAGGGCAAGCTCCGGAGTAATAAGCTCCACTTTAGCTCCCACCGTATAACATACGCCGGACAAATAATCGGCAATGCGCGTGCTTGATTCGTCATCCAAGTCAACATAAGAAATTAAAAGTGTATCGCCGCTCATAAGAGCATCCGCATATTCTTTCACATCATTAAAGTTCCTAGGAGTTCTAATACGCATATTAAGAGACGGATTTTCCACTAAAACAGGGCCTCTGTTTTCCGTTTCATACGCATCATTAAACAACCTTGCTGCACTTTTTAGATTCATCATACTCGCCTCCCTACTCATTCCTGATAAGTACTTTAATTATACTCTCAAATATCTTTAAAAGTCAATTATTGCGGTCTTTATCAGTCTTTTTTATTACGAGAACGCTGTCTGCCACGTTCTACCCTGTCTAGAATAGTTTTACGCATACGAATGCTCTTAGGCGTAACTTCAACTAATTCGTCTTCATTAATTTGTTCCAAAGCTTGCTCCAAGGAAAAAGTTCTCGGTGGAATCAAGCGTACACTGTCATCGCTTCCGCTGGCACGCATATTGCTGACATGTTTTTTCTTACAAGGGTTAATATCCATATCATCTTCACGAGTATTCTCGCCAATGATTTGCCCCTCATAAATCTTTTGGTTAGGAACCACAAACATAACGCCACGCTCTTGGCACTTGTCAATACCGTAAGGAGTTACTTCCCCTGACTCAAAAGCAACTAAGGAACCGCGTGTACGGCCCGGAATATCTCCTTTGTAGTCTGCCCAGCCCGCAAAAACATGGTTCATAATGCCATTACCCTTGGTATCTGTCAAAAATTGATTGCGGAAACCAATCAAACCACGTGCAGGAATATTAAATTCCATGCGCAAATAGCCTGCCATCTCCGTCATATTTAATAATTCAGCTTTGCGTAATCCCAAGCCTTCCATAACGGCGCCCATAAAATCTTGCGGAACGTCAATGGTCAGAGCTTCCATTGGTTCTTGCAACTTACCTTCTGCATTTCTATGCATAATTACTTTTGGTTTACCTACTTGCAACTCAAATCCTTCACGACGCATAGACTCAATCAATACAGATAGATGCAGCTCGCCACGACCGGATACCTTGAAGGCATCAGGAGTTTCTGTTTCTTCCAGCCTCATACTTACGTTAGTTTCCATCTCTTTAAATAAACGGTCACGCAAATGACGGCTTGTAACATAAGTTCCCTCACGCCCGGCAAAGGCACTGGTATTAACCGAGAAAACCATGGACAAAGTTGGCTCATCTATTTTAATGCCATGCAAAATTTCAGGATTTTCAAAATCAGCAATGGTATCGCCTATTTCCGCATCAGGCAAACCAATTAAAGCGATAATATCGCCTGCACCGGCTTCTTGCGCTTCTATACGTTTCAAACCTTGATAAGAGTAAAGACGCCCGATTTTGGCCTTTTTGCTAGTATCTTCGTGCATCAAAGTAATATTTTCACCGTTGTGAATAGTACCGCGAAGAATACGACCAACCACAATACGTCCCACATAGTCATCATAATCAAGGGTGTTCACAAGCATCTGTAAAGGGGCTTCCAAGTCAACATTTGGTGCAGGAATATTTTCTAAAATAACCTTGAACAAAGGCTCTAAGTTATCACTAGGGTCATCCATAGATAGTTTAGCATAACCGCTGCGAGCGGATGCCAAAACAACCGGGAACTCCAATTGCTCATCGGTAGCCTCCAGCTCAATAAATAAATCCAAAACCTCATCAATAACTTCCGTTACCCGTTGGTCAGGACGATCTATTTTATTAATAACAACAATTGGTTTCAAATGTTGTTCTAATGCTTTACGCAATACATATTTGGTTTGCGGCATTGGTCCCTCATAAGCATCAACTAAAAGCAAAACGCCGTCTACCATAGTTAATACACGCTCTACCTCGCCGCCAAAATCAGCATGACCAGGTGTATCCAAAATATTTATTTTGGTTCCGTTATGCATAACCGCAGTGTTTTTAGCCAAAATAGTAATACCGCGTTCACGCTCTTGGTCATTAGAATCCATGACCCTTTCTTGTACATATTCATTAGCACGAAAAATCCCGCTTTGTTTTAGCATAGCGTCCACTAATGTTGTCTTACCATGGTCAACGTGGGCTATAATGGCAATGTTGCGTAAATCATTTCTAATCATAAAAACCGTTTCTCCTCTACAAATAAAATCAAGAAAAGAGGATGCTCGTCAAGAAGCATCCTCTTCTACAGTTTGTTTACTGACTAAGTAATTATAGTCTTTTTCAGCTTATGTGTCAATTATATAGGAAAGAATTTATTATTTCAGTACTCCCGGCAGCCAAGTAGCAATTTCCGGGAAAAAACATAATAACAGAATTTCTAAGGCCATGACTAGTGCGAAAGGTACTGCACCCCTAACTATTTCCGTCATTTTGCTGTTAGGACTAATTCCCTGTAATACGAAGAGATTCATACCAACAGGCGGTGTAATTAATGCCAGTTCCAAATTAATTAGCATAACTACGTTGAACCAAATTGGGTCAAACCCTAATTTTAAAATAATAGGATACAAAATAGGCAATGTAATGAAAATAATGGAAATTGATTCCAAAATACAACCCAAAAAGAGCAAAAGAATGTTAATGGCCAGAAAGACAACCCATCTATTGGATTCCATTCCTGCAACTAAGGAAGTAACTGCCTGAGGAACATTTAAAACCGTCAAAACAAAGCCAAACAAAGTAGCGCCTATCATAATAGCGAAAATCATGGAAGTCGTTTTTATAGTATCATTCAAAATAGCTGGCATATCTGAAAGTTTCAAGGTTTTATAAATGCAAAAGGTAATAAACAAACTAAATATTGTACCAATAGCCGCGGCTTCCGTAGGTGTAAAAGCCCCTGTATAAATACCGCCCACTACTAATACAGGCAGCATAAGACCCCAGAAAGTTTTTTTCAGTGCTGCCATACGTTCAGCTATAGGCGCCTTGGGTTCTAAAGGAAGATTGCGGCAGCGATAAACCATAACTGCAATGAACATAACTGTAAGCATTAGACCCGGTACTACCCCTGACATGAAGAGTTTTCCTACTGACTGATCGGTAATGGCACCATATAAAATCATAGGAATTGAAGGCGGGATAAGGATGCCAAGTGTTCCGCCTGCGGCTACTGCCCCCAAAACAATAGTGCGTTCATAGCCGCGGCTAAGCATTTCCGGAATAGCAATTGCGCCTATGGTTACCGCGCAAGCAACAGAAGACCCTGTGATAGCCGCAAAAACAGCACAAGCGGCAATAGTTGCTATGCCCAAACCGCCCGGATAGTGGCGCAGCCACTTATTGCCCAATTCAAACAAATCATTGCCAACTTTGCCTGTAAGCAAAATCTGACTCATCAATATGTATAATGGCACTGCGGTTAATACAAAGTCATCAAGAGATTTATAAGCCAAAATAGGAATTTGCGTTAGTGCAGAAGCCCCGTCCATGAAAACAAACATGCCAAAAACACCGGAAACTCCAAGGCAAAATGCTACAGGCAGGCCAATAGCGATAAGGACTAATAAAAGAAGCGTAAACATAATAATCATCTTAGCCCACCTCCCTAGCGAACTCACCGGAAGTAAGCCTTTGCACATCTACGAATATAGTGCCTAAAAAATGCAAAAACAACAAGCCAATGCCTATAGGCATGGACATTTGTGGAATCCACAAAGGTGTGCGCAAAGTATCAGGAGAACGACGGTCTAAATCATATGACAAGGCAGCCATATCTACCGCTTCAATAAAAAATACTAAGCAAAAAATTGCCCCGATTACTGAAGCAGCTATTTCCAATAAACAGCTGCTTTTGGGAGACAGTTTTGCAGTAAATATGTCAACTTTAATATGTTTGCCTGCCCCATAAGCAACCGGCATACCCAGAAATCCTGCAATTAGGACACAATACACGGATAGCTCCATAGACCATTCCGTGGGAGCATTAAACACTCCCCGCATAATCACTTCGTAGAATACCATTATTGCCGGTACAAACAAAAGCACACCGGCAAATACTCCAACCACATTAGTAATTCTTTGTAAAATAGACGCATATAAAAATATTGCCTTTTTCAAACCTCACAACTCCCCATATTGAAAAGAATACCGCCGCCCTACCGCGGCGGCCCTTTAATTATTTTTTATTATCAAAATCTAATTAATTTTCTCCCCACCTTACCAACATGCTA
>Ga0183100_1001116_pt1 | contig 14724 bp, 13 predicted proteins | sample Biomet2_FD_127789 | JGI IMG/M metagenome (GOLD analysis project Ga0183100, IMG submission 127789) | Microbial communities from bioreactor (seeded with anoxic lake sediment) at LBNL, California, USA - Biofuel metagenome 2 | ecosystem: Engineered > Bioreactor > Anaerobic > Unclassified ...
AGCAGTTTTGTAAATGTCATGGATCGGACGCCGCTGGTTTTACCGCATAGTCTATTAAATAAAGAAAAGCACTTATGATGACGGTAAATCATCATGAGTGCTTTTGTGTATCAAGCGTTTCTCAAAAGTAGTATATGCCCAAAAACTTAGCTTCGCTTGACAAAGTAGGGGGAAGAGGCTAAAATAGTAAAAGCCTACCTAACGTTAGGTAGGCTTTTACTATTTTAGAAAAGTGGTGTTACCGAAATGGAAACAAAAATAAAAATCATGAAATCTGCTTTCGAATTATTTGCAAAAAAAGGGACAAATTTTTCTTTAGCCGAAGTAGCGGGTGAAGTTGGCATTAAAAAAGCATCGATATATGCGCATTTTGAAAATAAGGAAATGCTGATACATACGATTATTGAAGATGAAATTGAGAAATATTTCTTTAAAATTAATCAGGAAAATGATGACCTTAAGAAGATATTCTTTGGCTTTTTAGAGTATTATAATGACTCCCAAATAAAATTGCTTTTTTGGAAGAGACTTTTGCTATTTCCGCCAGAAACGCTAGATCTCGATTTGAAAGAAAAAATTGACTGTATGTCAGAAAAAAGATATGAAGTTGTTAAAAATCTTATATCGAGAGACATGAAATCGGGAATCTTGAGGGTGGAATCCGAAGAAAAGGTCAATTTCATGTTTTTTTCACTCATTCATGGGCTACTTTCCAGTGTTTTAATCTATCATCCACAGGATATAAAAAAGCATTATGATAACATCTGGAATAGCTTTTGGAGCAGCATAAGCAAGTAGCAAGGATTTTGAAAATCGCACGATCATTTGACCATTTAAGGAGAATAACATGTTAAAGCCAAAACTATTTTCAATTATTAAACATAGAGATACTGAATTGACAAGAAAATCGATTACACATGACATCATAGCAGGCATAATCGTGGCAATTATTGCCCTTCCTCTTTCGATAGCTCTCGCTATTGCCTCAGGAGTATCCCCTGAAAAAGGCTTAATTACAGCAGCGGTTGCTGGGTTTTTTATATCTTTTCTGGGAGGAAGCAGAGTCCAAATTGGAGGACCGACTGCAGCGTTCGTTATCATTATTTCTGGTATTGTTTCACAGTATGGCATTTCTGGATTAACTGTTGCCACAATTATGGCCGGTATATTTATGATATTTTTCGGATTAATGAGATTCGGAAGTGTGATTAAATATATACCATTCCCCATCACAACAGGTTTTACGAGTGGTATAGCCTTAACCTTATTTTCTACACAAATAAAAGATTTTTTGGGTCTATCTATTCAAAATGTGCCATCAGGATTTTTGGAGAAGTGGCAAGCCTATCTATCGCACATGGGGGCAACACACATGGCCACCATGGTAGTCGGGGTAGTTTCGCTACTTATCATCGTCCTGTGGCCTAAAGTCAACAAAACAATCCCTGGTTCTTTAATTGCACTCATCGTAGCAACTGTAGCCGTGACAGTATTCCATATACCGGTTGAAACAATTGGAAGTCGTTTTGGACAACTTTCAAATTCGATTACTTTCATTGATTTTAAAAGTTTCAACATAAGTTTATCCACTATCAAGCAACTGATTATGCCGGCTATTACGATAGCTTTCCTAGCTAGTATTGAGTCGCTATTATCAGCTGTCGTTGCTGATGGCATGATTGGAAAAAAACATAATTCCAATATGGAACTTATTGCGCAAGGGGTCGCCAATATTGCTTGTTCCCTTTTTGGAGGAATTCCTGCAACGGGGGCCATTGCCAGAACGGCTGCTAATGTGAAAAATGGCGGACGTACGCCAATTGCTGGGATCGTACATGCACTCATGATTTTTTTAATTATGCTTGTTTGTATGCCCATTGCCAAACTCATTCCTATGACGACACTCGCTGCAATCCTTATAACCGTTGCTTATAATATGAGTCAGTGGCGTACATTCAAAGGATTATTAAAATCCACCAAAAGCGACATAGCCGTGCTATTGGTTACATTTTTCTTTACCGTGATATTTGATCTTGTTGTCGCGATTGAAATTGGTATGGTTATTGCCATGTTCTTATTCGTTAGAAGAATGTCGGAAAGTACAAAAATTGAGGATGCTAGCCTCAATTATAAAGCCCTATTTGAAGCAGATGCTAAAGAAAATGATGATTCTGATTTTGAGGAAGAGAAAAATTTGCGCGAACAGTTAAATCCGGACATCTTTTTATATGAAATCAATGGTCCACTCTTTTTTGGTGCCGCCAATACATTTATGGATGCTATGAATGAAGTAAATAGTAGGTCTAGCATTATCATACTCAGAATGAAAAACGTTCCCAATATGGATGCAACAGCAGTCAGCGCTCTTAAAACAATTGACAGACGATGCCGAACAAAGCACATTCTCATTCTTTACTCAGAGGTGAATGAGCAACCGATGAAATTGTTAAATAGCGTGAGATTTGTTTCTGACACGGGAGAAGATCGTTTTTTTGAAACTATTGAAGATGCCATTAAAACAGCGAATGAAATTATTAGCTGCAAAGTATGTAGCTGTGCTACAAATAATCAATAAATGCATGAAGCACGTCCAAGTTCTGGACGTGCTTTTTTGGTCGGTTAACTGATGACTTTATTGAACAGTTCTATCAATATGTCATCTTTGTTCATTATTTAATAATTGGGTAAAAATAGGACATTTTTTATTTAATTTACTAACTTTTTAGCGAAAATGATACAAATTATAAGGCAATGATACAAAAAATGCAGAAATATGTTGCATGCGTATCCATATACAGGTATAATAATAGTATGCTCAATTATTTTATGTTACTGTATCAATTGAGCAGATGAACACAAAATCGATTTAGGTTTACAAATTTTTGGATGAGGGTGATAGGGTTTGTTTATGGTATCAGCTAAAGAAGAAAGGTTTTACGATCTTTTTGTGGAAACAGCGGAATATGCCAGTAAATCTGCAAAATTGATGGTTGACCTTGTAACGAATTACAATAATATTCCTGAAAAAGTAAAGGCATTTGAGGATGTCGAACACAAATGCGACGCTAAAGTTCATGAGATTATGGCACAACTCAATAAATCTTTCATTACTCCTATTGATAGGGAAGATATTAATCTGATTGCTAAAGTGCTTGATAATATTGTTGATGAAATTGAATCGACAGCTCATCGCTTTGTCATGTTTAATGTTACCGCAATGCGTAGTGACGTTTTGGATTTCGCTAACACCATCGTAGAGTGTACTGGTGAACTCCTAAATGTCATGATTGAACTTAAGAATATGAAAAAAAGCAAAACATTAATTAAGAAGATTATTGAAGTTAACAGAATTGAAAATGTGGGAGATGCATTATACAGAAAGGCCATGACAGACTTGTTCCGCGATGAAAAAGACGCCATTGAAGTGATTAAATGGAAAGAGATTTATCAGTATATGGAACATACTTTAGACGCCTGTGAGGACGTCGCAAATATAGTAGAAGGTGTTGTAATGAAAAATGTTTAATAGTATGCTAATACTTGTAATTGTTGTTATATTGCTCTCTGTAACATTTGATTTTATTAATGGTTTTCATGATACGGCAAATTCCATTGCAACAGTCGTTTCTACAAGGGTTCTTTCCCCGAGAGCTGCCATTATGATGGCTATGTGTCTCAACTTTTTGGGAGCTTTTGTCAATCAGAATGTTGCTGCTACTGTTGCAAAAGGTATTATAGATAGCAATTTGATCAATCAATATGTCATTATCGCGGCACTATTATCCGCCATAATTTGGAACATTGCTACCTGGTATCTTGGTATCCCGAGTAGCTCATCACATGCCTTGTTTGGCGGAATGATTGGTGCTGCTATCGTGTTTACAAATGGATTTAGTGTTGTTAACTGGACAGGCGTCTTACATAAAATCATCATTCCATTGTTTACTTCGCCTGCCATCGGTATCATACTTGGGTTCTTATTTATGAAATTTCTTTATTTGGTTTTGAGACCTTTTACACCAACTGGCATCAATAAAGTGTTTTCTAAGCTTCAAATATTGTCGGCGGCACTTATGGCATTTTCACATGGTAATAATGATGCACAGAAATCAATGGGTATCATCACCCTTGCTTTGGTTGCTGCAAATATGCACGGTGCACATCAAGGTGTACCGTTGTGGGTTATTATAATCTGCGCCGTGGCAATGGCTGCGGGAACATCAATTGGTGGTTGGAAAATCATTAAGACGATGGGTGTTAGCATGATACGTTTGGCGCCTATTAACGGTTTTGCAGCAGAGACCGCGTCCGCCGTTGTCATTCATTTTATGTCGGCGATTGGTGCACCAGTCAGCACCACTCAAATAATTTCAACAACAATTATGGGAGTTGGTGCTGCTAAACGTGTATCTTCGGTTAAATGGGCCTTAGCAAGAAGTATCGTTTTGGCATGGGTTGTTACGATTCCTGCTTCAGCCGCTATGGGAGCTCTGCTCATGTTTGGTTTCAAATTAATAGTAGGATAATATAAATTCAATCATATTATAACGATATTTTTAGAAGCATTAGGAAAGAAATTCCTAATGCTTTTTTGTATGGTTGATGCTACAAAATAATACAAAAAAATGATGGATAACCAGCCTAATTTTGACAATATCACCAAAAAAGTCTTGAAAAACCCATCCATATACGATATAATAAAGGCATGTCAAAAAACGGAAAGGATTGCTTATCATTATGCAAAACAATTCACTAAAAAAATCGGTAACATTTATTGAAGCAATGGCAATCGTCGTAGGCATGATTATTGGTTCAGGAATCTTTTTGAAACCAGGAATCGTCCTACATAATGCGGGGTCTCCATACATGAGTATCTTAGCTTGGGTGGTTGGTGGTCTCATTACATTGGCTTCGGCACTCTCAATTGCGGAACTTGCTTCTGCTATCCCCAAATCTGGCGGCTTATATGCCTATTTGGCAGATTTATACGGGGATAAAATCGGATTCCTTTTGGGATGGGTTCAAACAATCATATCCTATCCAGCTTCTGTTGCGGCACAAGCAATCGCTTTTGTTACCTATTCCCAGTTTTTTCTCCCTATGAATGGGTGGCAGCAGAAAGCGCTTGCCGTTTCAGTTTTAGCATTTATCTTAATCATGAATATTTTATCCACCAAATGTGGTGGTGTTATCCAAACGTTAGCGACAATAGGCAAACTCGTTCCTATTGTTGGCATCATTGCTTTTGGCCTCCTATCAAACGCAGCTCCTGGATTCAGTAGCATTCAAGCGACTACATCTGGCGCGGGGTTTGGCGTGGCTATCTTGGGTACCCTTTGGGCCTATGATGGCTGGATTGGTGTGACCAACATGGCGGGGGAACTCAAAAATCCGTCAAAGACCTTGCCAAAAGTCATCTCGATTGGTGTTATATTTGTCATTTTTGTATACGTAGCATTCAACATCGCTATTTTCAAAGTGTTGCCAATGAAAACGATTGCTGCATCCGCAACGCCTGGTGCAGATGCCGCGAAAGCACTTTTCGGAAATGGCGGAGGCGCCTTTATTACCGCAGGAATTATGATTTCTACTTTTGGCGCATTAAACGGCTATCTCATGACCGCTGCAAGGGTTCCGCATGCTATGGGCGTGAAAGGTGAACTGCCCTTTTCAAAAGTTTTAGGGAAAATTCAACCAAGATTTCAAACGCCTACAAATGCTTTGATATTTCAAAGTCTTTTAGCCGTGATTTACATCTTTACGGGAACATTTAACACGTTGACAGATTTGCTCGTATTTGTTTTGTGGATATTCTTCACAATGGGCGTTTTTGGTGTGTTTATTCTAAGAAAAAAAACACCTCCTGGAAAAGGGAAGTATAAGGTTCCTCTTTATCCAGTTACCCCTATTCTGGGGATTGTGGGTGGACTATACATCCTTGTCAGTACGGTGATAGGCGCTCCGGTTCGATCTTTAATCGGTATTGGTATCACATTGATTGGTCTTCCTGTGTTTTACTATATGACAAACAAAAAAGCATAGGCTAGTGAAAGTAGCGCGTTCGGGTTGCACTGGGCGCGCTTTTTTTAATAGCAAAAGGGACGGCTTATAAAGCCGCCCCTTTTTATAGTTCACTAGCCACTTAACCTACTCGAAATATCCAGAATAGGAAATGATTTGTTTACTTTTTCAAAAAATTCTGATATAATTATCCGAGATTTTATATGAACTGTCAAATGACGGTTAGTTTTTGTAAACTTATGGTTGAGTATGTATACAGATATCTGCATCCATCCTTTATTGGATAAAAGAAAAATACTATATAAGAGATGAGAAATTCCATGAAGAAAAAACTTTTTAGATCATTTAAAGATATACTTATCAATTTTGTTATTATCCTGATTATTTTGCTGGGAATAGGCAACGTCATTCATTCTTTGCCCATTCATATCAACATGTTTAACAGTAGATATTGCTTTTTTTCACCACAAATCATATCGCTGCATAAATCGATGGCTCTCATTATTGGTTTTGCTCTGATTTTTGTGAGTTACGGGCTTTTAAAAAGAGTAAAAACAGCTTGGATTATTACGGTATGCGTTGTGCCACTCTCTCTATATTTGCATCTATTAGCTTTTAATGGGCATTTGAATTTTGTTTCAGTGATTGAACTATTGATCATACTAGTATTAGTTTTTAATCATAAAGATTTTAAAAGAGTTACCAATCCTATTACTCTGAAAAGGGGAATTGTTTTAGCTTTCGTTTCGATATTACTGGTTGTGATAAATACAGCATGTGGCCTGTTTCTAATGAAAACTCATGTCAAAAATATTCACGATTTTCTTGATGCTGTAGGAGATTCGTTCCAACTATTGTTTTTTATGGACGTTTCCTATATTGAACCAAAAAGTAAGGTGGCCATCATTTTCGGTAAATCCGAAATTATTGCGTATTGGGCAAGTATCATTTTAGCGTTGTGTTTTATCTTGAAACCCTTAATCTATCAACCGATTATAACAAAAATCGATCGGATAAAAGTTCGAGAGCTATTAAATTTATATGCCAAAAATCCAATTTCCTATGTGGCGGTCGAAGAAGATAAACAGTATTTCTTTGGCGTGGAGGTCCAAGGCGTGGTTGCATATGTCATTGCAGGCACGGTGGCAGTTTGCGCGGGAGATCCTATTTGCTGTGGGGAAGATACCATCATTTTATTAAGCGAGTTTATTCGATTTTGCAAGCAAAATGGTCATGATATCTGTTTTTGTCAGGTAATGCCGGAGACCTTAAAATATTTCAACGATTTGGGTTTTGGAGTCACGAAATATGGTGAGGAAGCCATGTTTAATTTGAATACATATGAACTTTCGGGTGGCAAATGTCTCAAAATAAGAAATGCAATCAATCATGCGGGAAGATTAGGAATAGACGTTGTAGAATATAAGCCGTTACAACAGAAAGATAAGCATATTGAAGAGCAAATTATGGAGGTCTCACAAGAATGGCTTGACATGAAGAAAAGCGGCGAATTATCGTTTATGCTTGGTACCGTTTCTTTGGACAATCCCATGGACAGAAGATATTTTGTAGCTTTTGACCCCGATAATCAGATATTAGGGTTCGTTGTATTTGTGCCATTTAATGGGGGAAAGGGGTACATGGCAGATGTTACCCGAAGAAGACATGATGCGCCTATTGGTGTCATGGAAAAAATTATGATAAGCGCGTTTAATCAAATGAAAAGTGAAGGAGTAGAGTGGGGGTGTCTGGGTTTGGCCCCGCTTTATAATGTCGACAATGCTGAATCAGAGCAGAAGACCTTTATTAATTCCATATTAAACTTTGTCTATGAACATATGAATCATCTCTACGGTTTTAAGTCCTTATACCATTATAAAAAGAAATATGCTCCCACAGATTGGGAACCTCGTTATTTGGCGTATTACCCGAATGCTTTTACACCACAAATTGCCTATTCACTTGTAAAGGCACAAAACCCAAAGGGGATAAAAGAGTATCTTTTGATTCAACTTAAGAATATGTTTAAAAACAAAGAATGATGCAAATACTGTTTGATTATTAAAATTTCAGACTTAGAAAAAGCAGCCATGGCAGGGCTGCTTTTTTTGCGATATTAGTGAATTCATTTCTCTATTTGATTTTGCCTTGAGTTCAGATTGATTAATTGATGCAATCCGTATTACGTTTTTCTTCCCACCAACCAAATGCTATTCTTCCTTCCGCAGCAACCGTGGGGTCTAAAATAGAAAGATAGATCAAAAAGGAGCCGCCTGGTGGAAAAATGAGTTTTCCATTCTCAGTATCAACTATAGTTGTCCCTGGTTCGCCTCTTCGGACGAATGCTTTTACTCCACCCGTTGGCTCTTCTGTAACATTAGATGCTAATTGTAGCTTCACTTTGGGTACGGGGATAGGCCTAAATGCCGTATTAGAGGGGGTTACAAGATCTGATTCCTCATAATCATCCCCTGGGGGAGTTGCATTAAACCAAAATTGTGCACGGAAAGGTGCCGTAGAAATATCGGCTACCGTCCAAACATTCACGTGTAGATTGACGCCTGAATGCGGCGGATTATAAAGCCTTGCCCATGCGCTGGTACCCTTTCCTAACGTTAAGTTGTCGGCATAGCCAATAAAATATTCACCTCGAAGAGATTTATATAATTCAATAGGAATATCAACGCTTTTCGGTAAATGACATGGTTCTTCGTAACATCTATCTCTGTTTATTTGTTTAAACATAGAATCACCTGCTAATTTATTTTAGTTCGATTTTGCTAAGCAGTTAACGGTACTGCCTCTAATATAGTATGAAAAACATTAGTATAGGTGATTATCTTTTCTTTTAAATCTGTGGTGACCGTGGTTCGAATCTTGCGAAATTAACCATCAAAAAGCGTTAATTGTGTATATTCTGCTTGCTTCAATTTCTCTTTCATGGGTTTTGTGTAACTGCCTGAAAGATGATACTTCGCTTTCAATTCGTTCACCATTTTATACAGCTCGTCCTTATACTCCTTACCTGTACTGCCCGTTTTATAGAGATTTTTCATTGGTTCATAAAGATTTGGAAATTCGGATTCTATGAAATCGAAGAAAACTTGTCGTGTTTTTCCCCGTAAGTAAAGGGTTCCTGGGAGAACATAATCCACCTCGCAACCCTCTGCATGGGAGTATAGGGAGTCTACGTTCTCCCGATTGTCTGTGAGATAGGGGATAATCGGCATAAAGTGTAGTCCTGTCGATGCATTGGTTTTTGCAAATTCTTTCAGCATTGTAAACCTTTTTAGAGATGGCGCACCATTTGGCTCTATTTTTTTGCGAATGCTTTCATCCATACAGGTAATCGTTGCCGCAACATTCACGTAGGTAATCGACGCAAGTTCTGCGATTAAATCATAATCCCGCAGTATCAAATCCGATTTTGTGGAAATAATGCAAGGCGTTTTATACTGTATCATCAAGCGTAGTATATCCGGCATTAGTTTGTATTTCGCCTCGATCGGCTGATAACTATCCGTCACGCCACCAATATTAACAATCTCCCTTTTCCATGAAGGACTTCTTAGCTGCGCCTCTAGTTGTTCGACTATATTTGTTTTGGCATATATGTCATCAAAATATTGTTCAGAGTCCAAATACTCATGCGAGTACATGGCATAGCAATATTGACAGCCGTGTTCACAACCACGATAGATATTCAAATCCCATGAAAATGGGATTTTTCTTTTTAGCTTATTGCAAGCCATTGAACAGCTTATTTCTTTATAATTTGCCACGAACCCATCTCACTTTCTAATAGATTAATATTTGCTGCTATATGAAACTCATATTATCTAACATTATATCATAAAGATTCTAGATATATAAAAAAATTAGCGAATTTAGCAGCTTTTTAAAATAAAAAACTGGTATTTTGCTCCGTTTAGTCTTATAATATTTTAGTGAGATTAAATTTGTTTATAAATTTTAGTGAAGAGTTTCTTAGGATAGTGATAAAATTATTATTTCGGAGGATAATAAAAGAGATAAACGCATGTAGCTAGAAGTTATGGACATATCAAAAATCTAAGGAAAAAGGTGTTAGCATGAAAGAGGAATATATACAGAACTACTTAAATGCAGCTAAATCAGTTTTGCAGTCTTTTACAAGTAATGAAGTTGAGTTTGAAACAATTGATGCAAGAACCTCATCAAGATTAAATCATGATATTTCAATTATCATTGGATTTGTTGGCGACTATAGGGGTCAAGCTTATCTTTTAATGGAAAAAGATGCTGCCACCACACTTACTTCCATGTTGGCAGGGGGAATGGAAGTAACAGAAATCGATGAACTAGTTAAGAGCGCCATGGGGGAACTTGGCAATATGATTATGGGAAATGCCTGCACTCTTTTTTCCCAGCAGGGCGTTTCTATGGATATCACCCCACCATCCATTATTACAGGTAGTGATTTTCATATCAGCAATCTATCGCCTACGTTTTGCCATGATATTATCATAGATGGCATCAGTAAAATATGTTTTGATGTTGCTTTAAAAAATTAGATTCTTATGTGCTTAATAATGCTATAAATGAAAAAGCTCACAATTTGCTAAGGCAAACATGAGCTTTTTCATTTATGGAAATTTAATTCTATGGGATTTATTTACCAGCCACGATATCTTCTAAACAGTTTATCAAATCGTTAATCGTATTTATTTTTACATCACGTTTGAGAATCTCATTTTTTAAATCAATGGATAGAGATTCAAATTGACTTCGAACGTTTGGATCGACATAAGACATAAATTCACCTCCGGTATTGATTAATAGACCGCCTTCATTATCGTATCCTTAAACCGATAAATTATGTATCACTGCCACATGATTTTATTTTACTATACATAAAAACGGCCATCTGCACTAAATATAGTAGCAGAGGACCGTTTTTATGTATAGTAAAATCATCTGGCTGTTTTTTATGAAAAAAACGAATGAATAAATTTTTTAGGTACAATCGCTATGCCCTCAAAATATCGACAAGCCAGTCGGTTTTTGGAAGCGGTAAATCAGGCCAGATGGCGAAATTTTCGGCGACTCCTTGCACCGCTCCCCAATAGGCAATGGCGAGAGCAACTGGGTCACCATTCTTAATTTGACCAAGTTTTTGACCTTCTAAAATGACCGACACGGTTGGGGTTATGGCATCAAATTGGTCGATTAGTTTGGTGATGCTTTCTGGATTTGTTTTCGACCTCGTCACTTGTGCCATTAATACAAATATTTTTGCCGTTATCGTGCAAGTCTTAAGAGATTCAAAAATGACTTCTGTCATTCTTTCAAAAAACGCAATCGGTTCGATGCCATCTGTATCCATTTTAAATACGTTTCTGGGACCGGAAATGCCTATTTTGACAAGCTCCTCATACACTTTTTCTTTTGACTCGAAATAATTGAAAAAAAGTCCAGTGCTGATGTGCAGTTCTTTGGCGATATCACGTATTTTCATCGCCTCATAGCCACGGCTTATCATCATATCGAGGCTGCATTGGAGGATTTGTTCTTTGCGGTCTATCCGCTGCTTTTCACGTTTGTTTATTTTAGGGGTATCGCTCATCTTTTAATTTCCTTTAAAATTAGATTGGCTGCATCTTTGCCGCTGGCAATAGCCGAGCAAATTCCGCCGCCGGCAGATGTCCACTGACCGCAGATACAAAACTTTTTAAGCCCTGGTACGGTTTTTCGGATACCCTTCTTTAGTGCGGATGGTAGGGGGGCAAATCCTTCAAATGAGCCGCGATATACATTGGTCAGACGCACATAAGTGGCGGGTGTTGCGACGTCGACAACGGTAATGGCATCTTGAAAACCTGGAATTCGCTTTTCTACCGCACTTGATACGGCGTCAGCTAACTGCTGTTTCTGATTTTTATATTCCTCTAGATTACTGGCGCGTAGCTTTTCCCAATATTCGAGTGGTTCTTCAAAAACGACCATGACGCTACTGCAATCATGAGGTGCGGCTTCTGGGTCAAAATCGAATGAACGGATATTAAAAGCATGCTTGGTACTGCCTGATGGCGTTTTGATGCCTTCTGGGCACTCGTATTGAACAGAAAATGGAATGTTTAACTGCTTATTTAGCCCGAAAGAAACAAGCGCTAGAGGCGGGAACAGAGGAGCAGTTTTTAGCATGTTATCAAGCTGGGGATGCGCATGTTTTCCACCTAACATATTTTGAAGCGTGTCATACGCATCGCAGGCGGCAATGACGGCGTCTGCCGGGTGGAGAACTCCTTTTGACTGTATGGCTGTCACCGTACCATCTTTGACGACGATTTCATCCACTTTCGCGTGAAAATTGATTTTTCCGCCAAGAGAACGATATTTTGTTTCCATGCGTTTTATCACGTCGAGCGCGCCGCCCATTGGGTAACCTGCGTTCCCACTCATGCGGGTTCCCAGCATCATGACAACACTGATTGCGGAGAATGAAGCCGGCATGAGCGAGGCAAAGATATTTCGAATGGTTTCACTGTGAAACGATTGAGTCACCTCATGAACCGTCTTGCCGAGATATTTACGGGCAATTTTTAAAAAGCCTCTGCTGTCTTTCATAATGCTCATTAGTTGGGACGGATTGGACGGCGCCCCTGTTGGCATCTTGGTATGTATCATAGTTTCAATATCCTTGCAGAGCTCATCAATTTTTTTATCGTCTTGCTCAGATAGAGACTGCAAAAATGCTCGAAATTTTGAAATTTCCATGGGTATTTCGTACAGTACGCCTCCCACTTCCATTTTGATGGAAGCGTCATTATAAATCACGGTATCTTCTTCTAATGCACCGACTTCGCGGTACAGCTTATAAAATTCATCGCCTGGCTTTGTGCCTACCATCCAATGGATGCAGCCGTCAAATCGGTAGCCGTTTCGCACCCATGTCGTGCACATGCCGCCTGCCCAGCCGGCTAATTCAAAAATTTCTGTTTCAATGCCACTCTGCTGTAGATAAATGCCTGCACTCAAGCCGGCAAGACCCGCCCCGACAATATTCACCTTTTTAGCCATAAACATGAACCTTCTTTTCTCAATAAAATTGAACATTAATTCAATGAACACATGTTCAATTTTATTATAACCATATTTTTCATATTGTCAATAGTGGTCTTTTCATTTCGTTTGAATCATTTTTGCATGCACGTTTTCTTAGGATCTTTTACTGTCACAAGATTGAGACAGATGGCGATAGTCAATAAATATGAATGTTGGTTGACAGATGTTTTATTGTATTATATACTGAAACTAACAAAACATGACACAAAATGCGATGTCAATCATATAAGAAGATAGTTGGGTAAAAACGTTACTTAGGGTAGGCAATCATGATGATAGTTATTCATAAATTTAATCTTTATCAATCTATCGGAATAAACTATTAAAGAAGAATGTATGAATTTAAAAAAGGCTAAAAGTAATGTAGGTAAGTTGAATTTTTTATAATGGAGTTATTTATGAAAAAAATATTGTTTGTAAATTATTCATTGAATATGGGTGGCGTTGAAAAGTCTCTTATTGAGTTGCTTAATCATATTGATTACTCGAAATATACGGTTGATTTGCATATTTTACGAGATGAAAAAGAACTAGTAAATGATGTGAATAGTAACGTTAATATTTCATTTATCAATACGAATGGTTCCATAAAGTTTGTAAAGTATCTATATAAGCATATGGATTATTTGAATTCGCTTTTGAAAAGGAATTTTCTACATAAAATATTTGTTCATGCCATGTATCATCTTGGTAAACTATTTGAGTCTTTATTCCTTATAACGAAGCCTTTTGAAACCAATTATGACACGGCAATTGCTTATAATCAAGGGTATGTAGTGGATTATGTTTGGCGTAAAATAAAGGCGAACTATAAAGTTGTATTCTATCATCAAGGTCATATGAAGAGCATCACGAACAAATATAAAAAATTCGATAATATCATTGCGGTTTCAGGTTCTATCAAAGAAAAAATAGAGACTAGTTTTCCTTTGATTAAAGATAAAGTAACGGTTATAAACAATTTGTTAGATTGTAAAAAAATAACGGAATTATCCTTAGAAACGAATCCATTTGCACATGATAGTGATCGAATAATTGTGACAGTTGGTAGATTGTCAAAAGAAAAAGGCTTGGATATCGCCATAGATGCTTGTAATTACCTAGTTAATGTAAAAAAAATATGCCATTTAAAATGGTACATAGTTGGTGGGGGTATTGAAAAAAATAGACTGATGGATAAAATCCAAAGTTATCAGTTAACAAATCATGTGTTTTTGACCGGCAGCGTACATAATCCCTATCCTTATATGAAAAACTGTGATATATATGTGCAACCTTCCTATGTGGAATCTTACTGCCTGACCATTTCAGAAGCTAAAATTCTTGATAAACCCATTATTTCTACTAGGACAATTGGGGCAAATAGCTTAATAATAGATGGCCAAACAGGAATTTTATGTGATATTGACTATCTTGATATGGCTAATAAAATCGAAGATTTAATGGGCAATGATAATCTGTATGATACGATTGTTGAAAACATAAAAAAAATCGATTTTGGTAAAATTAACAGAACAAACCTAGAAGCGATTGATAAATTGTTAGGGAGATAAAATTTTATGTATACCTTTTATGCAAACGGCAGTTCTAAAAATCATG
>Ga0183100_1001117_pt1 | contig 14723 bp, 16 predicted proteins | sample Biomet2_FD_127789 | JGI IMG/M metagenome (GOLD analysis project Ga0183100, IMG submission 127789) | Microbial communities from bioreactor (seeded with anoxic lake sediment) at LBNL, California, USA - Biofuel metagenome 2 | ecosystem: Engineered > Bioreactor > Anaerobic > Unclassified ...
GCGGATGGGGGCGTGCCCGGCAGGGAGGTCAACAGCAGCAGTATAAACAAACAGATTTTTGTCTTCATTTCTGTCCCCTTTAAAAAAAAGGCGGCAAACCAGTATATCCGCTTTGCCGCGTTCACTTCATATTATTTCCCTGCTTCAAGCTGTTGCAGACGTTTTTCCAGTGCCTTGATCTGCTTACGCATTTCCGGCAAGCGCTTTGCGGCCGCTTCCATACGAAGCCACTCCTGATGTGGCCGTGCTGGAAACCCTGCATAAAAAACGCCTTCGGGAATATCCGCAATAGGTCCGCTGCGCGCTGCGAGTATCGTATTACTGCCAATGTGAATATGTCCGACAACCCCAGTCTGCCCGCCGAAAGTCACATTATGGCCCGAAATCGTAGAACCCGCAATTCCGGTCTGCGCCACGATCAGATTGTTAGCCCCAATCTCACAATTATGCCCAATATGAACCAAATTATCTATTTTCGTACCTTGTCGAACAACCGTAGATCCCATAGTTGCCCGATCAATGCCTACCATCGCTCCGACTTCAACATCATCTTCAATGATAACATTGCCAATCTGCGGCACTTTTGTATGTTTTCCATCTTTCGTTACAAAACCAAAGCCATCGCCACCAATAACCGAAGAGCTTTGAATAATCACCCGTTCGCCAATTTTGCAAAATTCACGCACAGTAACATTAGGATAGATCAGCGTATCTTTCCCAATGGAAGCATATTGCCCAATATATGTATGAGGATACAAAACAACATTATCCCCTATTTCAACATTGTCCGCAATAACGACAAACGGCATAATCGAAACATTTTCGCCAATCTTTACATCTTTTCCAATTTTGGCCTGACTGCTGACGCCACGTTCAATATGAATTGGTGGAGTAAACACCTCCAGCAATTTTGCAAAAGCCAGGCGAGGCTCCTTTACTCTGACCGCTGTTTTAGAAAAACCTTCTATATCCTCAGGAATAATAACCGCACCAGCCTGACAGGCTTCGGCTTCATTGATATATGGCTCCACGGCAAACGTGATGTCCTCAGGTCCGGCTAAAGCTATGTTCTTAACCCCGCGAATTATAGTCGAAGCATCTCCGCTTATTTTGCCATCGACAATCTGCGCAATCTCTTCTAACGTCTTTTGCACAAAGCGTGCCTCCTTACTGCAGTTTCTGTATTAAATCATCCGTTACATCTACACCGCCCTGGATGACAAATTCACTTTTCTGTGCCTGTCCCAGCGGATTGCTGTCAATATGATCTTTTTCAACGATTGCCGACAGGTTTTTGTCTTTGGCAATATCAGCCATAGCAGAATCCACGAGTGTTTTAAGCTGGGCTGAATACTGCGACTGCACGGCACTCAACTCCGTCCGAGCCTGCATTGCTGCTTTTTGATATTCCTCATCCGACATGGAGGCTTTGTTTTGATCAAGCTTATCCATAATTTCTTTATTTTTTTCATTATAAGCAGCTTCCGCCGTAGTAACAATCTGCTGAATTTGCGGGCTTTCCTTCATCACTCTTTCAGCATCGATATATCCGATTCTTGTATCGGAACAGCCGCTGACCATCAGGGTCATCATGGTCACCAATACCCCAGTCATAATCAGCGTACAGATTGATTTCTTTTTAAGTTTCATTTTTTTCCTCCCAGTTCTAGGCAATCAGATTTTTCCCGGTTTTATTTCGCCAACGACTTCCTCGGTCACATCGAATGCCGACACGTTGACAAATACGTCAGCAAAAATATATTCCAGATGATGTCTAATTGCGGATTTAGCCGCTTTACCGGCAATATCCTTAACGATCAGGTCCTCCAGCAAACGGATTTCATTGTCTTTCGCGGCCAAGACCGCCTCTGTATTACTTATTTCTGCTACATTTTGTGAAAATTGGCGACGTCCCGTATCAAGCACGGCTGCATTGCGATCAGCAGCCTTTGACACACGAGCAGCCGTTTCACTTGCCATCCGCTGTTCACTTTGCTGATCCGCTGCTTGGTTTTCCTTCAGATACTGATCCCGCTGCGCCTGCAGCTGTGAATAAATATATTCCTCATACTGCTTTTCCACCGTTGCCATCTGTGCTGCTCGCTGCTGTTTTAGATCGTTAACTTTTTGTTTCAATTCATTTTTTTGTAACTCACTCAGCCGAAGACTCTCCGCATTCCCTAAGAGCAAGGTACAGTTAAAAATATCATTTGCATACAGATCACTGACAGCTTTTCGATCGGCCTCACGCTTGGCAGCAGTTGTCTGCCGCAAATTTCTCTCCATCTGCGCTAATTCTTCCCGTTGCTGTTGCCGCAGCTTATTTTTTTCTTGCTGCAGCTGCTGTTCGCCAACATCCGTAAAAGGCTGCGCTGAGAGTTCTGGTCCGTTGATCACCGCAAGCTTCTGTGTTTTCCCCTCAAGGGCTAAAAGGGCCCGCTGCGCTCGCAGCTTTTCCAGATCCACATATCGTGGATGCTCCTTCATAGCCTGTTTTAAATCAATAACACCAATAAGCGTTGCCTGTGACGGGACTTGTTTCAGCTTGACATCCTGCTGCTTCACATAATAGGCTCCAATTAAAAAAAGCAATATGCAGACTGATGCCCCAAGGGTGATCTTTTTCTTCCGTTCCGTCACAGAACCACTCCTTCAACAAAGTACCGAGCACAGTCGCGCTGGCTCGGTACTAAAATTAACTATAGGCGATATTCTTACTTCGTGACTTTTTTGATTACGTCCTGGGTAATATCCTGCCCACCGTAAACGACACTATTTTTATCAAGAACAACCGTCAATCCCTTTGCTTCCGCCACACTTTTCACTGCATCCTGTACTTTGGCGCGAATCGGTTCAATCAGGTCTTTTTCCTTATTGGCAAGCCGCTGCTGGGTCTGCTGATAATATGCCTGTTTGTCCTGATCGCTCATGCCTTCTGTCTTACTGGCAAAGTCCTGCTGTGCCTGCTGTATTTCCTGCTGCATCTGCGTATTCGCTGCGGCAAGATCCGGATGCTGCGACATTACCTGACGATAATCGATAATGCCAACGGTAGATGACGATGCTGCCGAAGCAATCCCCGATCCCGATTGCGAGGATACTGCTATTGCTACCACACTCAGTACAAACATCAGAGCAATTGCCACACTAATAATCTTTACTTGCTTCTTTTCAAACTTAATCATATTTTTTCTCCTTTTACCCTTTCGGGCTGTTGATCGTCAGCCAAAGCAAAAATCTCACTTCAGTTCACGGTAAAACCTAGTCTAAAGCATTCTCATTATAACAAACTCTTTTTTTATATTCAAGGCTTTAAAAATTGCCAATCAAGCGCAACCAGCTGTCTTCTTTATTGACAATATACTCCAAACTAACAAAATCATGTAGTTTATATCTAAGGCCAAATTCTCCAAGCCTTGTATCATGGGCATATTCATAACGAAGCAACCAGCGCATATCAAAACTCCGGGAAACACCTAGGACATAATCATCCTCACTGATGTTATATTTCCACCCCACCGTATTGCCATTTCCGATATCACGATTATAGCCACCATACCATACAGCTTCAACTTCCTGCGGATAAAACTCCACTTGAGTAAAAACTTCATCTTTCGACGAAAGCATCACTCCGGCATGCCCATTAAAAGAAGTACTGCGATTATCAGCTATACGCCGCCCCATATCGAGGCGACCCTCTAGTCGGATGCGATACTTATCCGTATCAGACCGACTTATAATGGTCGTACTTTCTCCCGGCCGAAGATCAATAACCGACCGTAATTTCAAAAACTTAAAATCTGCCGTCTGATCAATGGATTCTCTCATCACCTGCTGAAAATACGCTGTATGCCGGGCAACAAAAGCAACCGGAACGCCAAGCATCATGTCGGCCTGTTTTTGTAGTTGTTCCCTACATTCCAGCAGCATGAGATTCGGCACCGTACCTGATCGCATTTGTAAATCAATCGTCCGTATCACCGGCCCCTTGGGGTATACCACCATTTTAATCCGGGTGACCGGTCCTGGTTCAAGCTCAAAATCCGCTCTGAATTCTGGAAGATTCACTGCCATATATTCATTAAGACTGTGCTTCAATACCCCATTGGACCAATCCGTAGCATCAACGGGCAAGCCTTGCAGGCTTTGCCGAAATACTTCGTCAACACCGGTAAGATCCTGAATCGCCAATGTTTTTATTTCTGCCGGCAGACCCTCTATATCAATCGAAAGCCGTATATCATGAATTGTTTCCGCCCATGGCACGAGCACAACTACAATCTTCGTCACCGAGCCTGGTTCAATGGTCACCTTTTCCACACTATATCCCACAAGAATTTTATCAAACACTTGGTGAATAACACTTTCATATTCTGTCTGTTGCGCGACAACACGCGCAATCGGACTGCCGACAAAAAGTTCTTCAGAAATCGTACGTACAGAAGACTGCATCCTTTGCTGGATTAGCGGTGGAACCCCGCCATCAGCAACAACTTTTATATCTAGAGTGTCTATTGTTCCGGCAGCCTGCCCTGCAGAAAGCGGCAAGGCTAAAAAAACCATAATACTTATCAGCAATCGCCAGCCTAAAAACATACGCCGTGTCCTCTCATTGCCTGATCAGAATGTGCCTCCGACCGAAAAATGTGTTCTATTGCCATCTTCCCCATGTCCGAAATCAAATCGCACTGGACCGACCGGCGTTTCAATCTGCACCCCTACACCAACACTCTTGTGAAAATCATCCGGGGTCCAGCCAGTGTCCCAGGCGCTGCCAAAGTCTGTAAACAATGCGCCCTGCACTTTATTCACAATCGGGAATCGATATTCTACCGTTCCCAAGAACATTGAGTTGCCCTCAAACTGGTCATCACGATATCCACGCAAACTACCCTGACCACCTAATTGATATTGGTTGGATTCCGGAATGCTACCATTCCCATGTCCATACTGCCCCCGCAAGGCAATAACCTGTGCATGGCCAACTTTAATATAACGGTTGTCCTCTATTGTGTATTTTTGATAATCAAAATCACCACCAAAACCGGCAATTTCCATAGTCAAGTCAACACGCCCACCCTCCGTCGGATTATAGATATTATCACGCGTATCGGTTGTATGTTGCAAGGTCAAACTGCGAGTAAGGCCGAAATTATCCTTACGCCACTGTTCAAAGTCAGCCCCACTACGATCCTGATAGCCCCAATCATCGGCAACATACCCGCTTTATTCATCATATAATCTACACCGCGTCCGCTGGTGCCGCTGACAACTGCTCCAGGCTCAAGAAACTCTTCCGGAGAATCAGAACTTGGCAGTATATCAATAAACTTCTCCCCCATAAGACCGTCGCTACTGATGACAAATTGTGCTTTTTTCGTAATTTTGGTCCCGGGATCAATCGACAAAACAACTTTAGCCCCCTGATCCTCCGCCATAACATTTTTCACCGTCCCGATTTCAACCCCCGCATAGCGGACAACCGCTCCGGGCCGCAGGCCGTTGGCCTGACTGAACAGAACATTTATATTATAGCCTTTACTGCCACTGAAACTAAAGCCACTGAGGTGAACAATCATATAGGCCAGCAGAGCCAGCCCGATAAGGGTAAAGGCTCCCACTTTCGCTTCCGTCGTCATCTGCTCATCTCTCCTTTCTGCCGGCTTTGTCCAAGAACAAACTCGCGAACTCTCGGATCCGTTGAATTTCTTATATCTTCTGCCGTTCCAAGAGCAATTAATTCCCCTTCATAAATCATAGCGATCCGATCCGCTATATAAAAGGCACTGTTCATATCATGGGTTACGACAACCGAGGTCACATTAAGCATCCGCTGGGTATGCAAAATCAGATCATCAATTTTCGCCGCCATAATCGGATCAAGTCCGGAGCTCGGTTCATCATAAAGTACAATTTCTGGTTCAAACGCGATTGCCCGAGCCAGACTGACCCGCTTTTTCATCCCGCCTGACAATTCACTCGGCATAGAGTTTTCATAGCCATCAAGATCTACCAGCCTCAATTTTTCGGCCACAATTTCACGAATTTGCGCTTCCGGCAATTTTTTGTGCTGGCGAAGACCAAAGGCCACATTATCGCCAATCGTCATCGAATCAAAGAGGGCTGAATACTGAAACACCATGCCCATGGAGAGCCTGATCTCATCGAGTTTCCGCTCCGGCATATGCGAAATCTCCGCATCTTTTATCCAGATTTCTCCGCTACTCGGCGGAATCAAGCCGATCATCATGCGCAGCAACGTACTTTTTCCCGAGCCGCTGCCTCCAATGATCACTAGGGTTTCCCCCTTATGAACCGCAAGATTGATGTGCTGCAATACCTGCCGCCCCTTAAACTCTTTGCTTACCTCTATCAGTTTTATCATATATTCACCTCAACGGTAAAGAATCAGCGACATAAAACAATTTGCGATAAAAATCACAATAATTGATCCCACAACCGAGCGTGTCGTCGCCTTTCCTACCCCTTCTGCCCCCTCTGGCGCATTAAGGCCCTGATAACAGCCGATGATCGCAATTACCGCCCCAAAAAATACGGATTTGATAAGGCCTCCATTGACATCATGGGCAACGGTAAACGCATCAATCGACTGGATAAAGGTGAAGGAGCTGATACCGGCATAGTAGGTTGATACAATCCAGCCGCCAAAGGTTCCTATGACATCGCCAAAAACCACCAGCAGCGGCAACATGATCATACAAGCAATCAGTCGCGGAACCACCAGATAGGCCACTGGATTCGTTGCCATAACCTTCAGCGCATCAATCTGCTCTGTTACCTTCATCGTACTGATTTCCGCTGTGATCGCCGCGCCTACCCGCCCGGCTGCCACAACCCCAGTCAATACAGGCGCCAGTTCCCGTGATACAGCAATGGCTACCACTCCGCCGATTGTCGACTGAGCACCAAAACGGATAAACTCATGCGCCGTCTGCAAGGTGATGACCATGCCGGTAAACAGCATCGTCAGGGCCACAATCGGTAAGGTATCAACACCTAGATGCGACATCTGAACAAACACATGTTTAAGCCGGGGCCGATGGCGAAGCTGATAGATCGTCTGCCCGACAAGCAGCATAACCGCACCAAAAAGCTCAAGCCCGTTGATTACATACCGACCAAGTTTTTCTAAATAACGGATGAGCATCTGCACCATCCCTCCAAAAAACTGTTCACAGTTTTATTTTCTTCAAATAACATACAATAGTACATATTAGTTTACTATTTTTTCGAGAATTATTCAATTCTTTTTTATAAATAAGCAAAAAAGCGCTGCAAAACTTTTGTTTTACAGCGCTTTTGCGTTTATTTTTACTCAAGAGCTCCTCTATAGTTCTATTTTTTCTCAGCTCTTCTTTTCAACCTGCAGAGTTACATGTGTCAGGTTGTCGATAATATACTGTGTAGCAAACTTAGCCGGTTCCGCAGGTGCAGCGGCGGCTTTAGCGGTGTTTTGATTTTTTTGTGACTGCTGAAAGGCCTGCTCGACTGCTGCCATCTGATCTTTTTCCGTCATCAACGGCTGAACGGCTGGCGTAATGATGATTTCATTGTTTTTGTTCGTCTGCAGAAATTCTTTCATTTTATCCTTGAAGGACTGTTTGTTTTCAAGATCAGCCCCACTTACCAATCCCTGCTGTAACAGCTGCATCACAGGTACCAATCCTCCACCGCGAAGTTCAAGATTCAGCGGGCCATCTATCTGTGTCTTCGGTACGGTATAGGGGACTGCAATTGTTTCTTCGGGCTGGCGATACGGTTTTATTTTCACCTTAAAATTCACCGTATCTCCCGGCTTCACTTTTGGTTTGTCCGGAACAGCCTCTAAAAGCGATGCCGTCTGTCGACCCTCGGCCAGTTCTACCTTGACCTTTATGCCAAGAACATCCGCCTCGCCTTCATCATTGTAGCAAAGAAGATCCAATACCTGGCCAAGCTCTGATACAGCTGCCGGGCCAACATCAGCCCCGTTAAAATACATGTTATCGCGGACAATCTTTCCCCCATCAACTGCACTGGTCGTAATTTCAAAGGAAACCTTTGCCGTACCCAGCCCCTGTCGATCAATGGTCTTATCCATTGCCGCATAGGCAATCGACGGGCCAATTGCCGGCAATAGTTTTTCATCATAAGCAATCTGTGAGGAATAGGTCGTTTCCTGATCCGTCTGACGGTCCTTCACTGTGACCTGCATCGGCACAACACTGGGGAAGGTCCCAATAATCCCGCTGATCCCGGAATAACGATCCTGATTAATCCGCCCGATGATATTGCCAAAGGAAGCAATTTTCGTTCCATTGGTCAGCGATCCGGCCGCCCCTATAACACTCGCATCCGTCATAAAAAAATTAACATTGCCTAAATACGTGTAAGGATGACCGAAGGCCAAAATACGGCTGCCATCAACCGCTGTTACCGTGCCGGTAGCCCCTACCGTGAAGTCGCCATATACAAAAGCCGCACTGACACTGCTGCCAGGCTGCAGCGAAGCATTTCGCTGCACGGCTCCTGCCGTCGAACTCATGGAGCCACCGCTATATGGCACCAACGCAAACGGTGCCAGTTTCCCTTTTAGAAAGTCGAGACTTTTATCGGTAAATCCGGCAACGAGCAGCGATGTCGACACCGGATAGGTATCCGATTTCACCGATGCTGCCGCTCCCGTTGTTTGCGTAGAAGCTTCAACTGCCTTTTTTTCGACACTTGTCGTTTTATCTTTTGCCATTACCGCCAACTTTTTGGCTGCCGCCTCTTCTTCCTGCTGCAAAATCGCTCTTAAATCAACCTGCTTAAGCTGGGTCTGATTTTTTGTATCCGGCAAATCCCAAATCTTCAGCATATCTTCAATCGGGGTAATATAAAAGACATGCGGGTCAGTATCAGCAGCAATTCCGCGGGCCACTGCGCCGATCAGTTTCCCATCGACATAAACCGGACTGCCGCTCATCCCATGAATGATACCGCCCGCTTCCTCAACTACTGGCCCTGATGCCCGGGCAAGAATCTGATCATGCGCCCCTTTGCCATTGCTCTCAACCCCCAAAACCTCGACATCAAAGCTGACGATATCTTTACCCTTCATTACGGTTTCAGCCGTACCATGCATTCCGGGCTGCAGCTGATTTGTCCGCAGTATTTCAGGCATCGCTGCCACCTGCCCCAGGCTAAAGGAAAAAGTACTGCCAAACAGGCATAAAGCCACAATAAGTTTACTAAATTTATGCAAAAAATTCACCTCTCTGAACTATCATTTCCTAATCTTCAACAATTCGCGCCACTAGCATGCCACGTTCCACATTTTCCCCGGGGTGAACGAGCACTTCCTTGACCGTTCCCGAAGCTGCTGCCCGCGCTGCCGCGGCCGAGCCGGTCAGCGTCGAAATGCGGATAATCTCACTGCCTTCCTCGACATGTGTTCCAATCGCTGCGGTCCAGGTCACCTGCCCTGACAGCGTAGAAGTCACCTCGCGCATGCCCCCGGCGACAGCGAAATGAACTCCGCCAACTGCAAGCCCGAGAAATAGTATCCCGACTAAAATTTTTTTATACATAATTCATCCTCCTATACTGCCCCTGCAGCCACAAGTGATAAAATACCTTCCAGGTTCAATTTCATTATACCTTATACACCGGCAATAGCAAGTTTTTCCGCACTAGGAGCTTATTTAGCACAGACGACAAGGGCACTGCCAACACTGCGCTCGGATCCATCGGACGGCTTGTTGATAATACGCCCACCAATGACGAGCTCCGAGGATCCTCCGCCATCGAAATTAACTGCATTGACCGCCCCAAATTTCTTTAAAAGTTCGCCCATTTCCGTCAGGGTACAGCCAATGCTATTGCTTTGACGTCCATCAACGACCGCCAGCAGCACATGACGGTTTGGCAAAATGCCAATGGCCGTCCGTGGGGCCCGCCCGTTAGCGACATCCCCGCCAAACTGTTCTTCTGCCGCCGTGACCTGGACTACGCCATTGACCACCAGCCGTGGACCAACACCAAGAACCTGCGGCGCCTGATCCCAAGGGGTACCAATATTTTGAACGATCTCCATTTTGTCGCCAACCTTGATGCCGGCCAAAGCATCTTTGGCGCTACCATGTGCCGATACGACAACACATCCCGGATCAATGCAGGAATTTGCTGTGTTGACCGCAATCACCTTATTGTTTTTTACAACATATTCGATGCCATATTCATTGGTTCCTGTATTTGTATCATAATATTCATTGTAAAGCACTAGCATGTTTTCACCACGCTCGCAATTCACCCCACTAACCGGCACAGCAATATTTTTCGTCTTAACCTGCCCACTGTAATCCACGGTACCGATAATAGGGGTCCCATCTGCCATTACGCCAAAAGCCGACCGGGGCAGATAGGTTGTGCTGACTACCTGGCCATCAATCTTTGTCAAGCCCAAAATCTCCCCATCCAGAGCAAAATAGGAAGCATTAACGGCAGCTACGGCCTGGTTGGCATCCGACATAGCACTTACTGTACCGCGACCGGCGATAACCCCGTTTGCCAATGCCGGGCGAAGCGCATAGCGAGAAGTATCGACATCAACAAAATAACCGGTCAGCATCCCTCGCCCATCCTGACGAATATAAGTTGTCTGCACCAGACCCGGAGCCATTTCCTGACTTGTCGTCTTCTCATATTCTTTGCTGATATCAATGAAGATCCGGTTAGGGTTTTTAAGTTGTTTCACCTGATACTGCCCCGGCTGTTTAAGATCAATAATTGTCCGAAATACACCGCCGGTATTTAAAAATGATATCCCGGTGACAAAATCATCCTTCACCATCAGTTTTGTCAGTTTGGTCCGATCCGCCGCCGAAGAAAAATCGAGCAGAATCTGACGCCCATCATTTCCCGTCGAAACCTTGTATACCGGTATATTATCAACATCAAAGACAATCCGCACTTTTTCAGCACTGGTACTAGCCCGAACTCCAGTCACCTGTACATCCGCCGCAAAGGCTGCCGTCTGTAGTAATACAAGCAACATCGCCGCCAGCCCTATTATCTTTTTGTTTAAAAATTTCATACTCCAGATCCTCCGTATTTTATTTCCATACCTTTACTATATGATAATAAAATGAAAAGAGGCTGTTGCCACAGCCTCTTTTCATTTTATTTTTTCCCTATACTCAGCTGTTTGTACAGCATATCCGCCAAACCGACACCGCCGGCCTTGGCCATTTCCTTTGTCAGTTGTTCATCGAGCATCGATTGCATAATCTGCTGACCATTCGATTCGCCGAGCAACGTATCCTTAGGAACTGTATCGCGCATCTTACTGTACATCAAATTTAGAAACATCTCTTCAAAGCCCTGGCAGGCTTCCCTGAGCTTTTTATCCTCTGCCGGACTTTTACCAGAAGCCTGCGCCTGCTGAATCTGATCGGCAAGCTGTTTATTTTTAGCAGCAGTGCCTGCCGAAGCAGCACTTTGATACGCCCCGATACCAGCGGCGGCCGCACCCGTGATTTGATTAATACTCATATAAACCCCTCCGTTTAGATGATTTCAAGATCGGCATGCATAGCCCCAGCCGCTTTAATCGCCTGCAAAATCGAGATGATATCGCGCGGAGTAGCCCCGACTGCATTGAGCGCGCCGACAATATCATTGACATTTGCTGTAGCCTGCAGCACAACGGTATTGGCTTTCTCTTCCGTTACCTGTGTATCCGTATTTTTCGTCGTAATCGTTTCACCAAGCGTAAACGGTGCCGGCTGATTTACTTCCGTGCTTTTCTGAATGCTGATGCTGATGCCGCCCTGGGCAATTGCCACCTCATCGACAGCAACACTGCCACCGATAACAATGGTTCCCGTCCGTTCATTGACAACAACCTTCGCAATATTATCCGGTGTTACATAGAGATCTTCTATATCGGCAACAAAACCAACGACATTGCCCCGGTAATACGGCGGAATCGTAATGTCAATACGCCCCGGATTGGAAGCCGACGCCACCCCGCCATAACGGGCATTAATCGCCTGCGCGATTCGTGAAGCCGTCGTAAAATCGGCCCTAGACAAGGACAGCGACAGCGTCCCATTTTGCCCGAGATCCCCCTCTACCGATTTTTCGACAATCCCACCATTTGGTGTCATTCCGACGGTCGGAAAGTTCTTCTGGCGTGTACTGCCGCCATTGCCGGCAGTAAAACCACCGGTAGATACAGCGCCCTGCCCTACGGCGTACACCTGGCCATTACCAGCTTTAAGTGGTGTCTGCAGCAGCGTTCCGCCCTGAATGCTTTTGGCATCCCCCATCGAGGAAACCGTCAGATCAATGGTGTCGCCTTCTCTGACAAACGGTGGCAGAGTTGCCGTAACCATGACCGCCGCCACATTCTTCGTCTTAAAATTAGCCGCTGAAGATATATTAACGCCATACGACGCCAGCATACTGGCCACGGACTGTAGTGTTTCAATCGATTTATTGGAATCACCTGTACCGTTAAGCCCGACAACCAGCCCATACCCTACCAGCTGGTTGGCTCTCACGCCCTGAACCTTGGCAATATCCTTTATCCTTGTCGTTGCCATTTCACCAGCAAAAGCCGTACCAAAGGACAGGCAGCAAGCCATCAGCGTAAGAATAGCAATTCCTTTATATTTTTTCTGCATAATAACCCCCACAAAATCTTAGAATAAGATATTAAAGACCTGGGTCAAAATTCCCTGTCGCTGCTTCGCATTAAGCGGCCCCTTGCCGTCAAATTTAAGAGTGGCATCCGCTACTAATGAGGAAGATACCGTATTATTCCCGAGAATATCGTCCTGCCGGACCACGCCCCGCAATGTTATCTTGTGTTCATCGCGGTTCTGCCATATCGACTGCGTCCCCTCAATCACCATATTCCCATTTGGCTGCACTTCTATTACCGTGACGGTAACCTTGCCACTGACCGTATTTGTATCCGTAGCCTTGCCCGTCGCTGAAAAGCTGTCAGACCCACTGGCCGTCGCCGCAGCTAAAAAATCAAAAATCCCGCTACCGGCCGCCAGCGTCTGTTTGCCGCTTTTTCCATTGCTCATGCTTTTGTTTGACGATGTCGTCGTTTTTTCATCAATCACTATCGTCAGTATATCGCCGATGTTTTGAGCCTTGCGGTCCGCAAACATGCTTCTGGTCGCTCCGTTACCGCTGGCCCACAGGGACTCTGCTGATGCTGGAACTGCCACTGACAGAAAAACTGCGCAGGCCAGCACCGCGCACTGTATATATTTACTCATTGCCTCACCTGCTTTCAATCTGCCACTTCCACAGTATTGCTGTTTTTCACTTTAGCCCGCAGAATTTTTTTTGAGCTTTCATTGCGCACCCGGATCATGCCCCCCTTGCGTCCATCCTGAAGGGCCACCCCTGCCGCCTGCACCTGAATGCCATTGACAACTGCACAGATATGGACCGATGACCCTTTTTCAATAAGGATTGGCTGTTCCAGCATTGCCTTCAAAAGAACATCTCCGGCCTTTACTGTCTTGGCCATGACAAAACCGACGGCATCTTCCAGGGAGGTTATGCTGCCAGCATCATAGGCATTAACCTCTTTACTGGCAAACTGAACATCCGCCGGCACAATCACTTCTTTGACCAGGAGCGGCCGCGCAGCGGTCAATACATCCTGATACATATGCACCCGGACACGGCAGTTTACTTTTTGATAAACCTCACCATCCACCAGCACCGTAACCTGAACCGACGAAACAGCTGCCGGCTTTATGCTGTTTGGCATCATCGCCTCATAAGTCACTGTTCCTACCGGCACATTCATTGTTTCCGGCAGATTTAACATGTCGAGGGTGTAGCGGCGCTTGTCACCTGCCTGTTGCAGCTGCTCGGCAATCGTCTGCCGCGTCAGCCGCTCAAATACTGCCTTATCAAGCGACTGCGATTGCCGCCGTATGACAACATTCGGCGGCAACTGCCAGTCGATCCCATCACAGTCCACCCCCGAAGAACGAGCCCGCAGAGAAAGGACCTGGGCCGACAAGGTAATTTCATCCCCCGGCCGAAAGATCCGGCCCAGTATTATACCCTGAAGGGCCGTGACCTGCGCTGGATCATCACCATAAACCTGCGCAATATCTCCCAGACGCACATCCTGACGATTTATTTCAGCTGCCGGAGCTACGATAACCGAAACCGCGGCTGCCTGACCGGTGGACATGAAAAAGAACAGCCAGCAAAAACACCAGCAAATGCTTATCTTTTTCATAGTTTATCAGCGTTTCAACCCGTTAGCAATTTCCAGCATGGAATCCGAGGTCGTAATCGCTTTTGAATTTGTTTCATACGCGCGCTGGGCAATGATCATATTGACCATTTCCTCGACGATCTGGACATTTGACATTTCCAAAGTGCTCTGAGCCAAAGTCCCGGCCCCATCTTCGCCCGGATTGCCGACAATAGCTTCACCCGAGGCATCCGTCGTCAAAAATAGATTTTTCCCCTGCGCTGATAGACCTGCCGGATTTACAAACCGAGCCAAGGTAATCTGCCCAACATCCTGATTCTGATTATTTATTTTCACCGATACCTGCCCGTCAGCGGCGATTGTTATCGAATCACTGGTGGCCTGCTCGGGAATAATAATTTCCGGTTCAAGCGGATAACCATCTGTTGTCACCATACGGCGGGTCGAATCAAGCTTGAACGAACCATCCCGCGTATAG
>Ga0183100_1001118_pt1 | contig 14714 bp, 14 predicted proteins | sample Biomet2_FD_127789 | JGI IMG/M metagenome (GOLD analysis project Ga0183100, IMG submission 127789) | Microbial communities from bioreactor (seeded with anoxic lake sediment) at LBNL, California, USA - Biofuel metagenome 2 | ecosystem: Engineered > Bioreactor > Anaerobic > Unclassified ...
TGCACTTTCAAACCATAATAACCCGAGCCGCAAAAAGATGGTATCAATGCCGGATGGACATTGATAATCTTATTTTCATAATGCCGAATCACATTTTCACTGATTATCGTCATGAAACCTGCAAGCACAATCAAATCGATGTTATTATCTTCAAGAAGTTTCAGCAATACTGCGTCATAAGCGTCTTGCGTTTGAAAATCTTTTCGCAACAATATTTCCGTATGAATTTCAGTTTTCTTCGCACGTTCCAAAGCATAAGCGTCCGTTTTACTGGAAATAACAAGGGCTATTTTCCCACCGGGTATTTCTGAGCGATTTTGTGCGTCAATCAATGCTTGCAAATTTGTACCGCCGCCTGAAACCAAAACGGCAATATTCAGCATAGGGTTACGCCCTCCCCTCCGCCGATTACACTGCCCATCACGTAAGCATGTTCGCCAGCCAAATTCAGTTCTTCAACTGCCTGATTTGCTTGATCCTTGGGCACTATCATGCACATTCCGATCCCCATATTAAAGGTGTTGTACATCTCACGTTCCGGGATATTCCCCTGACGCTGCATCATTGAGAATACAGGCAGCCTGGGTAGTGAAGCAAGCTCAATTTTCGCGGTGGTGTTGGATTTTAACATGCGAGGGATATTTTCAAAGAATCCGCCGCCGGTAATGTGCGAAATTGCTTTAATATTTACTTTCTTCATTAAATCGAGAACCGGTTTGACATAGATTCTGGTAGGAGTTAAAAGCTCTTCGCCAAGCGTGTGACCAAGTTCATCAATATGCATATTAATGTTTTTATCGCTGATGTTGAAGATTTTTCGTACCAGTGAAAACCCATTGGAGTGAACCCCTGAGGACTGCAAGCCGATAATTGCGTCGCCCTCTTCAATTTGCGAACCGTCAATCATTTTTTCTCTGTCGACCATACCAACGGAGAAACCGGCAAGGTCATACTCATCAATCGGATAAAATCCCGGCATTTCTGCGGTTTCTCCACCGACAAGCGCGCAGCCGGACTGTACGCAGCCGTCTGCCACGCCAGAAACAATTTGTGCAATCCGTTCTGGGTAATTTTTACCGACCGCAAGATAATCAAGAAAGAAAAGCGGCTTTGCCCCACAGCAAATCACATCGTTTACACACATGGCAACACAGTCGATTCCAATCGTGTCGTGCTTGTCCATAAGAAAAGCAATTTTTAGTTTTGTACCCACGCCGTCTGTTCCGCTGACAAAAACCGGCGTTTTCATGTCGCTCATGTCCGGCTGAAAAAGCCCGCCGAATCCGCCGATGCCAGATACCACACCCGGTATTTTTGTCCGCGCAACATGACTTTTCATTAATTCCACCGCCTGATAACCGGCTGTAACATCCACGCCGGCCGCTTTATAACTCTCGCTGAAGCTTTTCATATCATATCCCCCATATTTTTGTATTCAAAACTACAGTTCCTGTACTTTTGCCTGAATAGCCACATCTTTCTGTGCAACGCCCTCTGCCATTTGTTGTTTTAACTCCGATAGCTGAACCGCAAGTGCTTCATCGGAAAGTGCAAGAATTTGTGCTGCCAAAATGGCCGCGTTGTCCGCGCCGTCGATTGCAACTGTGGCAACCGGAATTCCGCTCGGCATCTGGACTGTAGACAAAAGTGCATCAAGGCCGTCAAGGGTTGTGGACTTGACAGGAATACCGATTACCGGCAACGTGGTATTTGCGGCAAGCACACCTGCTAAATGAGCGGCTTTGCCTGCTGCTGCAATAATTACACCAAAACCGTTTGCAGCCGCCCCTGATGAAAACTCCGAAGCCGCCTGGGGCGTTCTGTGTGCCGACATAACGTGTACCTCGACCGGAATATCGAATGACTTTAATCTTTTGACCGCGGCCGATACGACCGGAAAGTCGCTGTCGCTGCCCATGATGACAGCTACCTTTTTTACTGACATAATACACACTCCTATTCTATGTCATTTTACCATAAAAAACAGGCTGTGCCGAAAATTCGGTACAGCCTGAAGGTATTACAGTAAATGAGATATTGACGCAGCTTGGCAGTCATCTTTTGAAGTCTCCAATTTTTTTTGAACGGAAGACACTGTCATTACGCTTACCTCCGACAATACTTAATGTAATTATTGTAGGTTATTCCTGCAAAAAATTCAATAGGTGTGAAAGTAATAAGTAAAATTTGTGGATATATAGTGTCGTAACCTCTTTACAATATCATATTTTGTGTATTATGACACCGCTATTTTGTTAAATTTGAATCATCCGTTACTAATTCCTTCAAAGAAGTTGCCAGCCCCGCCAAAGACTGGATATTTGATGGGATAATAATCTTTGTCGCTTTACCGTCGGCTGCTTTAGCAAATGCTTCAAGGCTCTTGATTTTGATGACATTTTCGCCTGGGTTTGCATCATTTAAAAGCTTAATGCTGTCGGCAAGTGATTGCTGCACCAGCATGATTGCCTGTGCCTCGCCCTGTGCTTCCAGTATCTTAGTTTCCTTCTGTGCATCCGCACGTAAGATTGCTGATTCCTTTTCGCCTTCCGCAATCAGGATTGCACTGCGTTTTTCACCCTCGGCTGTTAATATTTGTGCACGGCGCTCACGCTCTGCCTTCATCTGTTTCTCCATGGACTCCTGAATTTCAGACGGCGGAACGATATTTTTCAATTCCACACGATTGACCTTTATGCCCCAAGCGTCCGTCGCTTCATCGAGAGTAATACGGATTTTTGTATTGATTACGTCGCGTGAAGTTAGTGTGTGATCCAACTCCAAATCGCCGATAATATTACGTAGTGTTGTTGCAGATAGATTTTCAATTGCGGATACTGGATGCTCAACACCGTAAGCGTAAAGTTTCGGGTCTGTAATTTGGAAATAGACAACCGTATCAATTTGCATGGTCACGTTATCTTTTGTGATAACTGGTTGAGGCGGGAAGTCAATCACTTGTTCCTTTAAAGATACCTTTTTAGAAATCTTGTCAACAAACGGAATCTTAAAGTGTAAACCAGTTGTCCATGTGCCGTGGTAAGCACCAAGACGTTCAAGCACATACGAGTGTGCCTGCGGCACAACATTGATGTTTGTAATGAGAATGATAATCACGATAATTGCCAGCGCAATAAGAATAATTCCTCCGATTGGCATACTGTTTTTCCTCCAATATTATTTATTTATGTAATTCTACGATTACCTTTACTCCCTCAATCGCCTTAATTCGCACGTTTTCGCCAACTTTGATGATTGAGCCATTCTCGCTGCGAGCTGTCCACACGCTGCCGAGAACATTTACCTGACCTTCCCCAAGTGTATTGTTGATCTGGGCAATAACCACACCATCTTTTCCAATGTAGCGGCCCGCGTTTGTATCTTCTTTTTTAAAATTCATTATCTTTTTTACAAGCGGCCGCGTCACAATGAGTGTCAGTCCTGTTACCGCAACAAAGATCAATGCCTGAAGCCAAAGCGCTGCTCCGCAGAGTTCCGCAATCAATGCACCCACGCCACCAGCCACAAACCAAATGGAAACCAGCTGCGCCGTTGTGCCTTCCACGATTGCCGCAATTACAATCACCGCGAGCCAAAAATATGGCAGATAACCTTCCAAATTCACACCTCCTTTTTCGTGTTAAGAATATAATATCATAAGTTAAAATTTAACACAACAGCGGCAATTCACCGAAAAAGTCTGATTTTGACTTGTTTTAATAAACTACTTATTCCTTCTCTCTGCTACGAATCCGAGCTACTCAAGGCTATGTGAATCGTCTTAAATCGTTAAATTTCTAACAATATCTGTATCGACCCTAAAAGCACACTATAATCGAAGCATCTGACGACGCACCAAATGCTTCTGCCAAACGCATTATTATCATCAACAATTGCTAAACTTACTATAAAAAAAGTCCAGCTACCGCTGGACTTTTAATTCAACATATAACTTGCTTAAATAGTCTTGTTGTTAATATGATAGTCAGTCAGGGGTTTCACCATATAAATCCGCAACTTTATCTATCGCATCTTCGACATTTTGCTTGACCTCGTGGTATCCGGACTTGATATCATCCTTGACAGTTTCCGTTTTTTCCTGGAAATCGTCAGCAGCATCCATGACTGAGTCAAACGTGTCCTTTGACTTTTTTCTAAATTTACTGCTGCCATCCCCTTTAGATGATTCTTCATAGAAAAGCGATGCCGTAATTCCCACAGCTAAACCAACAATCATTCCGATTGTTATTTTCATAATACTACATGTTATTGCTTTTTGGTGCGCCTGCTGTTTCTGGCCGCCTACTAATGTCAGTATATTATCTAAGCACATTACTATTCTCCTTTATAATTTTAAAAATTTATTAAGATTTTTTAATTTTCATTTACTCTATTGTTACCCGTTTCGCATACAATAACCAACACATCAATTGTATAATTTATCATCTAATATTTGGGAGAAAAGGAACTTTTCTTTTTTACTTCTTTAAGCTTGTCTAAAAGTGACTACACGTGGGTATATTTATATTAGAATTAAATTGTTGTTATTATTAATTCACGTGGAAAGAATCGGAGGGTTCACATGGAAAAGTCAAAAAAAAAATTTTGGATTATTTGGATTATGGTATCTATAATCTCATTTTTATTCTTTTTTCTTGGCATTAAATTCATATTAGGAACTCAGATTACAGTGCAGAATATAATGGCGTACATCATAGTATCACTTATTTTCGGTGCAATATCATCCTGTTTATATCTGTTAAAACTAAAAATCGCCTGTGCGGCTTTAATTGCAGGGATTATCGTTGGATTTTTTGAAATGTATCGAATGTTCTTTAATGATTTAAATGGCTGGGGAGATTTAGTCGGTTTAATGTCCTTATTTACATGGATGGTAATTGGACTGTGCGCCGGCACGGTCGGACAATTCGGATATTTTCTATACAAAAAGCTCCATACTAATAAAAAAGCACAATAATTCAAGCTTTTAGAGCACTCAATTGCAATTCTGTCATGCCGTTCATCTTTTCATCATAAAATTACAACAGATGAAAGCAGATGGAAGGAGATTCAATTATGCTGATTGAGGTTCCATACAATCGTATTCTCGCAGTTGAATATGCAAAAACATGGGCGTTAAAAAGGAATCCGGCTTACTATAATTTTCAAGGGTTAGGCGGTGACTGTACAAATTTTGCTTCGCAATGTCTTTTCGCCGGGAGCAATGTGATGAATTACACTCCTGTTTTGGGCTGGTATTACAGCGGCAGCAAGGATCGTTCGGCATCGTGGAGCGGTGTCCAATATCTGTTTAATTTTTTGACCACTAATCAAAATGTCGGACCTTATGCCGTGGAAACAGATGTAAGCAGTCTTGAAGCCGGCGATCTCGTTCAGCTTGGCAACTCAGAAAGCCATTTTTATCATACCCCTGTGGTTGTAGAAACAGGTCCACTGGATATTTTTGTCGCAGCTCACACGCTTGATTCCTACATGCGTCCTTTAAATACCTATTTGTATGACAACCTTCGTTGTCTGCATATTTCCGGGGTACGAAAATATCAATAAACTCTCTTAAAGTATTCCCATCTTCAACATATTATTCTGATATTCCATTTCGTACAATTTATTCAATTTCAATAATCATCTTTACAAATATTTCCTATTATGTTATATTTTAAATAATGAAAATTTAATAGATTGCGCTTGAAAGGCGGGTATTCTTTACAATGGAAGTAAAACTAACAAACATGATGGAATCTTTGGTTCTTATCAAGTTGGATGAAGTAATTGACAAACTTGAATGCTGCAAATGCGAAAAATGCCGGATGGATATTGCCTCTTATGCATTAAACCGACTTCCGCCAAAATATGTTGCTACAACCGAAGGGGCAGCATATTCAAAACTGGCTACTTTATCCGTGCAATATGAAACAGATATGCTGAATGCCTTGTTTCAAGCGGCAAGCGTTGTTTGCAAACACCCCCATCATGATGATCTGATTACCAATGAAGTTGTGAAGAAATCGCAAAAAGCCACTGAAGAATAAAGCAGCACATAATAATATATCGTAAAAAAGGAGTTCCGCAATTAAGCGGAACTCCTTTTAAAATATTAAACCATTAAATTGAAATTCGGTATGCAATGTCATAGAGACTCTTGTCAAACGTGCGTTCCATGTTGAGTGCCTCGGTAATATCAAGGTCAACAATTTTTCCGCCGCGCATAACTACCACACGGTTACTCTTCCCATTGAAAAGCAATTCCGCAGCATAATAGCCCATTTCACTGCCAACAACACGGTCGCGCAATGTAGGCGAACCGCCGCGCTGTACATGACCAAGCACTGTCGCACGGGTTTCGATGCCTGTTTGCTCTTCAATATCTTTAGCAAGCTTGTCTACACCGCCAACGCCTTCGGCAACAACAATGATAAAATGTTTTTTACCTGTCTTTTGCGTAAAATACATGCGATCAATAATATCCTTTTGAAAGTCAAAAGGCACTTCCGGAACCAGAATGGTGGTTGCTCCAACCGCAATACCGGTTTGCAGCGCCAAGTCGCCGCAACGTCTGCCCATAACTTCAACAACGCTGCAACGATCGTGGGATTCAGTTGTGTCGCGCAAGCGGTCAACCATGTCCACCGCAGTATTCATTGCAGTGTCAAATCCAATGGTGTATTCACTGGAAGCAATGTCGTTATCAATTGTACCCGGTACGCCAATGCAAGGAATACCCGCTTTTGTCAAATCCCTGGCACCACGAAAAGATCCGTCACCACCGATAACAACAACGCCATCAATACCTAACTTGCGACAGTTGTCTGCTGCTTTCTGTACGCCTTCCGGTGTGTTAAACTCCGGGCTGCGGGCTGTAAACAGCACTGTACCGCCGTGATGAATAATATCAGAAACACTGCGCAGGTTCATTTCAAACACATCACCGGATAAAAGGCCGTTATATCCTCTGCGAATGCCCATTACGCGCATGCCATATGAAATTCCTGCCCTTACAACTGCACGAACAGCAGCGTTCATGCCTGGCGCGTCACCGCCGCTTGTCAAAACAGCAATTGTTTTTATTTTTGTATCCATAATTGTACCCCCTAAATTCGTAACGATATTACTTTCTATTATAGTATATTCAGCGAATAATAATCAACCGTCAAATATGGATAAAAGATTCCGCTATATGGATTATTGTTGCAATTCCTCAACTACAGCGACATTTTTCGCGCCCAACAGCCTTTTCAACTCACGAATCAGAACATCATTCACACTGACACGCATTGCAGCAGGTGCGCGCAGAAGCTTTTTGGTACTGACAAAATAAACATACAGCGGCGTTGGGCCTTCAAATATTGCAAGGTATTTTTTAGCCCGGTCATACACCTCACACTCTTCTTCAGGCACTTTAAGATAAAGGCCGGGTCGCTGTGATTTTGCTTTGGGATCGTTTTTTTTCGCAGTTGAATTAGGTGATGGCGCAGCCGAAACGGTTTCACACACAAGCTTTGCATCTTCATCTTCGCGCATACTCACTCGTCCGAAAATCTTAACAATTTTTCCTTCCGCAATCCACTCGGCATATTGAGCAAGTGTTTTCGGAAACACTAAAATTTCCATAGAGCCATACATATCTTCAAGCGTAACAAAAGCCATCGTGCTGTTGCTCTTGGTCACCTTCATTTTCACATTGATAATAATTCCGAGCAGCGTCACAATGTCGCCATCGTGAAAACGCCCTCCCTGCTCGCGTGCGTCGTCAAGAATATCCCCTGTTCTGCTCGCGTGAATCGCATCATACATGTTTATATATTGTGCCATAGGGTGACCGCAAAGATACATGCCGGTCACTTCCTTTTCCATGGCAAGCTTATCGGTCTGATTTAAGTCAGGCATATCGGCAATGACATACTCTTCTTCATCGGTTTGCGATGTGGTATCGAAAAAGCCAATCTGTCCGGCCACATTACGTTTTTTGTCATCATCAAGATGATCCATAATACTGGCAACACTGGTAAGCATTTGGCGACGGTTAAAACCAAGATCATCAAGCGCACCGCATTTAACAAGGCTTTCCAGTGCACGGCGATTCAATTCACCGTACATGCGTTTACAAAAGCTATAAAACGAGGTAAATACGCCGTTTTCTTTTCGGTCGCGTAAAAGATTGATGATGAACCCTTTGCCAAGGTTACGGACAGCCAACAGGCCAAACCGGATATCCTTGTCCGAAACAGTAAATCCGACACCGCTTTGGTTGACGTGAGGCGGCAATACGCGAATACCCAGACGCACACATTCCGCAATATAAGCTGACAGCTTATTATTGTTGTCGAGCACACTGGTTAAAAGAGCTGCCATGTATTCACGCGGATGATAGCATTTGAGCCATGCTGTCTGGTAGCTGAGCAGTGCATATGCGGCAGCGTGCGATTTGTTAAAGGCGTAAGACGCAAAGCTTTCCATTTCGCCGTAAACAGCTTTTGCCGTAGCCTCATCTACGCCGCGGCGGATGCAGCCGTCAACCTCAACCTCGCCGTTCTCGTTAGTTAAGCCGTAGATGAAAATTTTGCTTTCGCTTTCCATCACATATGCTTTTTTCTTGCTCATAGCACGCCGCACAATATCTGCACGCCCAAGCGAATAACCCGCAAGGGTGCGAAAAATTTGCATGACCTGCTCCTGATACACGATACAGCCATAGGTCACATCAAGAATATTTTTCAAAAGCGGGTGCCGATAAGTCACTTTTTCGGGATTGTGGCGATTTTCAATATAGCGTGGAATAGATTCCATCGGACCGGGGCGGTAAAGCGAAATGACCGCAATTAAATCCTCCATATGTTCTGGTTTTAACTGCATGATGACGCTTCTCATGCCTGCGGATTCAAACTGGAACACGCCGTCCGTTGCGCCCGTGGACAGCATATTATAAACCCGCCTGTCATCTGTTTTAATATCTTCGATTTTGAAGCCCGGTTGTTTTGTGGAAATCATATCCTGTGCGTCGCGGATAACCGAAAGATTGCGAAGCCCAAGAAAATCCATTTTCAGCAGGCCGAGCTCTTCAAGCGTAGTCATAGTGTACTGTGTAACGATGGAATCGTTGTTTTTGGCGAGTGGAACATACTCGGCGACAGGCCTGTCCGTAATAACAACCCCGGCGGCGTGAGTGGATGCGTTGCGCGGCATTCCTTCAACCTTTCGCGCCATATCGATTAACTCGTGTATTTGGGGATCAGTGTCGTAACGCTGCCTTAACTCACTGGACGTACTCAGCGCCTTATCAAGCGTAATATTCTGTTCCATTGGCACTAACTTTGCAACGCCGTCCACAGTAGCGTATGGAACTGCCATCGCCCGACCAACGTCGCGGATGGAACCGCGCGCAGCCATCGTACCAAATGTAACAATTTGGGCAACATGGTCAGCTCCATATTTTTGCACGACGTACTCAATCATTTCCTGGCGGCGTTCGTCAGAAAAATCAATATCGAAATCAGGCATACTGACGCGCTCAGGATTTAAAAAACGCTCGAACAGCAAATTATATTTTAAAGGATCAATGCCTGTAATGCCGATGCAATAGGCAGCCAGACTGCCCGCGCCGGAACCTCTTCCCGGCCCGACCGGGATACCGACCTCTTTCGCGTGACGAACAAAATCATATACGATTAAATAGTAGTTGACGTAGCCCATATGTTCAATTGTGTTCAATTCGTATTCAAGTCGGTCGGCAATCGATTGGTCTGGATTTTCACCATAGTATCGGTGCAATCCTTCATAGCATTTTTCATGAAAGAACGCCGTATTATCCTGCCCATTGGGGGTATCAAAATGCGGCAGCTTTGTTTGGCCGAACTCAAACTCAACATTGCACCTCTGTGCAATCAGCGCCGTATTATCGGCAGCCTCCGGGTGTTCAGGAAACAGCGCACGCATTTCTTCTTCACTTTTATAATAAAACTGGTCACTTCCAAACTCCATGCCATCCTTATCCTCCACGGTGTGGTTGGTCTGGATGCACAGGAGGATGTGATGCATCTTGCTGTCTTCCGAATTGATGTAGTGACAGTCGTTTGTGACAACAAGTGGAATCCCCGTTTCCTTGGAAAGCTTGATAATCGACGGGTTAATGAGCTTTTGATCGCGGATTCCATGATCCTGTAATTCAAGGTAAAAATTATTCTCACCAAAAATATCGCGATAACGCAGGGCGGCCTCTTTTGCCCCGCTGTAATCTCCCGCGGTCAAGGCACGGGGAATTTCACCCGCAAGGCAAGCTGACAGAGCAATTAAACCTTCGTGGTACTCTTGAAGCAGGTCGAAATCCACACGCGGTTTACTGTAAAATCCCTCCGTCCACGCTTTGGAAACCATCGCAATCAGATTCTGATAGCCAACGTTGTTTTCGCAAAGCAGTACCAGATGTCGATGCTCCGCATCAAGCTCATGAACCTTATCAAACCGCGTTCTCTGTGCCACATAGACCTCGCACCCGATAATCGGCTTGATGCCGCGTTTTTTTGCAGCCTTGTAAAAATCGACCGCCCCATACATGACGCCGTGGTCGGTAATTGCCACAGCAGTGTCTCCCCTTGCTGCGGCAGTATCAATTAAATTGGTGATGCGGCACGCGCCGTCCAAAAGGCTGTATTCCGTATGCAGATGCAGGTGAACAAACATGTGCCCGCCCTCCTTTTAATTTGGTAAGTAATTTCTTCAGCTAAATTCAGCCGGTTAAAATATTTCTTATTTAGTAAACGTAATCAACTCGCGGGAATAGGGCAGTTGCTCTACCCAATCACAAAAAGCATGCCACTCGTCAAGCTTATGTCCTTTTCTTGAGTTGTACATACCGATCAGATTTTCATAATTAAAAGAACAGGTCCGCATTTGATTATAGCTCGACGGCAAAAGCTGAATGATGCTGTACCAATACGTTTTATCTTTTGTTTCGATAAATTTCAAACGGAGCGTTTCGAGGTATTTAACCAAATTCTGAAAATAATCTTGCGTTTCGGTATTCATTTTGTCACAGCTGAAATCTTCCATGCAAAATGGTTTGCTGTGAATTTTATGCATCGTGCTGGTCGAATTGGCCACCGTACCAACTTTATAGGTATCATATTCTTTCCACCAATAAAGCGGCGCTGTAATATCTACCGACACAAAAATCTGCCTAATAAATTTTCGGTGGTCGGAGCCGGACCTGCACAGCCTTTGCGCTAAGCTCAAATCGTTTTCTCCTAAAATATAATTGCCGTTTCCATCATAACTGCTGTCTGTTCTTTCCCAACTGTTCATCGGATTCCTTGCACCACGAATCGCATTTTCAAGATTCATCACACAAGTTTTTTCAATTATTATCATAATATTCCCTCATCTTTTAGTCATAGTTCTTTAGAAAATTCCACGATGCGCTGAAGGCGATGATTAATCCCCGAACGGCTCAGCGGCTCTGAAAGAGTTTGGCCTAATTCACGCAGTGACATTTCCGGATTACGGAAGCGCAGCATTGCAAGTTCCTGAAGATCTTCAGGTAAAGCCGAAATACCGGTAGTATTTAGGATTTTTTCAATGGCAATTCCCTGTTCAGCTGCTGCCTGTGCGGTTTTATCGATATTTGCCGTTTCGAAGTTGGTTTTGCGATTGACGTTGTTACGAACCTCTTTCAGCATTTTTGCCTGCATCAGTTCCATTGCCGCATTCCCCGCGCCCATATAGGTCAGTAAATCCGCGACCCCCTCGCTGCCTTTGATGTAGACTACAAACGATCCTTTCCGATTCAGCACACCTACACGCAGATTCAATTCAAAGATTTCGCTCATAAAAGCCGACAAATCTTTTGCTAAATTCATAAACGGAACCACAAATTCAAGGTGATAGTCCTTTGCAGGGTCGGTTACAGTACCGCAGGACAAGAAAACGCCGCGCAAAAATGCACTGGCGCAGCAATCATTTTCTATGTTAGCCCGATTAATGCGCAAACTGATTTCGCTTCCGGTATGCCCAAAGAAAGAAAGCACTTTATTTCTCTCATCTTCATTATTCACAGCAACGGTAAAGGCGTTTTTTCGTTCTTTTCGGCGCAGCAACGAAGTGGAAACATCAACAATCGCGCCGGCAATTTCCGCTGTCAGCTGGGCCGTACGGTGTGCCGCCGCGCTGTTTTCGGTTGTAATTGTGATGGCATGGTTTGAAAAGCTTCTGCCGAATAAAAGCAAACCGTAGCACTCCGCCTTTTGGCAACAGGAGTTCTGCGGTATTGTTTTACATAATTCTGTTTTTGTTTCGGATGCAAACGACATTTCAATTCGCTCCTAAATATTATTGCTTTTGTATATCACGATGGCTTACGCTTGTACGCATATCTTTTTCAATCAGATGATTATAAAGGAGCTGCGCCAGAGCAACGGAACGGTGATGCCCGCCGGTGCAGCCGATTGAGATAACCAACTGGCTTTTGCCTTCGTTGCAGTAAAGTGGAATCATGTAATCAATCAAATTAAGAAAGCGGTCAATAAAACCTTTGGTCTGATCCCATTTCATCACATAGCTGCGAACAGGCTCGTCCAGACCAGTCAGATTTTTCAGTTCTTCAACATAATAGGGATTTGGAAGGCAGCGCACATCGAACACTAAATCAGATTCGTTTGGAATTCCATACTTAAATCCGAACGACACACAGTGAATCATCAGTGCATCCGAAGAATCGCCTAAAAACAAGTTGGAAATGCGCTCTTTAAGCTGAGCAGGCGACAAATTCGACGTATCAATGATATAGTCCGCCTTTTCACGTACCGGCTTCAAAACTCCACGCTCCAGTTTAACCGCCTGTTCCAGTGAACCAAGGCAGTTTTCAGCCAATGGATGCTTCCGTCTCGTTTCTTTAAATCGATTGATTAAAACATAATCATTGGCGTCTAAAAATAAAATTCGATATTCTTTCTTTTCTCTTTTCAATTCATCAAGCGTTTCCAATAAGCTTGAAAACATATCTCCGCCACGAATGTCGGTTACTACTGCGACACGGGAAAGAGCACCTTGGGCCTGCTGCGAAAGTTCATAAAAGGCTGTTATGAGTTTTGGCGGAATATTATCCACACAGTAAAAACCAATATCCTCAAGCGCATCAACAGCGCGGGACTTGCCGGCTCCGGATAGCCCGGTAACAATTAAAAATTCCATACTTCCTCCAAAATCAGCCAAAGGTTTTCACTTCGCATTCCAAAGCGACGTTTGTTTGCTGATAGACGGTGTTTTTAATAATATCAATTAGGTTTAGTACGTCCTTGCAGGTTGCTCCACCAACATTGACTATAAATCCTGCATGCTTTTGGCTGACCATTGCACCACCCACGGTTCTTCCCTTTAAGCCGCATTGTTCAATCAATGTGCCTGCAAAATTACCCTCCGGGCGTTTAAATACACTTCCTGCACTCGGAAGTTCAAGTGGCTGTTTTGATTTTCTGCGGTTAAACAGATCATCCATCGAAGCTGTAATCAGCTCTTTGCTGCCTTTTTGCAATTGCAGTGTCAGCGATAAAATTGTGCAGCCGTTATCGGTATAGGCGCTGTGACGATAGCCAAGCTGTAACTCATTGCCTGTTAAAGTCGAAATTTCGCCTGATTTTGTAACATGCGTGCAGGCAGTCAGAACACTTTTCATCTCACAATTGTATGCGCCGGCGTTCATAAAGGCCGCACCGCCCGCCGCGCCGGGGATACCCCACGCAAATTCAAGACCGGTGAGAGAATTCACTTTTGCAAAAAGACAGGCATCAGCCAGAGTGGCACCTGCACCACATTCTATAACGTAAGGTTCGGCCAATGTTATCTGCCGAAAATCCCCATCAAGAGCGACAACCGCACCACGAATTCCACTGTCGCTGACAAGCATATTGGAGCCATTTCCGATTGGCAGCAGCGGCAAAAAAAGCTCGCTTGCCAACCGGTACAATTCTTTGATTGCTTCTTTGGTATGCACCGTAATAAACAAATCAGCTGGACCGCCAATTTTAAAAGTAGTGTGAAGGCTCATCGGTTCATCTTGGCAAACCTTACAGCCAAATTGCTCGGCTGCCTGTGCTAATTGATCAATCTGATTCATTGTTCCCCTCCAGCTATTGCAATTTTAATAACGGATCCTTGACAACAACGGAATGTTCCCTCAAATACGCCTGAAAACGCGCAACGCTTGAATTAACTACAAGCTCCTCCGGAAAATCCAATTCCTCCAAAAGCGCTAAAGAATGTTCAAAACAACCTACACCGGTAGAAAAATGAGAATCAGAATTTACGATAATGGGTACACTATGCTTTTTACAAATTTCTATGATTTTGATGCAGTTCGGAATCGATTTTTTACGTGCAATATTACTGCCTTCATTTATTTCAACTAATTTTCCTTGCCGGCCAAATTCAGGGATTACGGTCTCATAGTCATACCTGTATTCGGTTGATCCGCTGTGACCAATCACATTGATGTGCGGATTTTTTGCGATATTCAGCCACGCATTCGTAACTGATTCCACCGTTGGCTTTTCCGGTACCATGGCATCACTGTGTATGGAGGCAACGATCCAGTCCAATTTATCGGCACATTCATCCTCAAGGTCGGTATTTCCTTCAAAATCAATCACATCGGTTTCCTGTCCGCGAAGAACAAGTACGCCCTCGAGCATATGTGGAACTACCCTCAA
>Ga0183100_1001119_pt1 | contig 14702 bp, 11 predicted proteins | sample Biomet2_FD_127789 | JGI IMG/M metagenome (GOLD analysis project Ga0183100, IMG submission 127789) | Microbial communities from bioreactor (seeded with anoxic lake sediment) at LBNL, California, USA - Biofuel metagenome 2 | ecosystem: Engineered > Bioreactor > Anaerobic > Unclassified ...
ATCTCAGGAATATGATAAATATATTAATGATTTTGCAAATAGTTGTTTTAATTTTCATGGTTTATGTAATTTATAATGTGATAAATAAACCGCAAAAAGGAAGAAATATTGTAATTGATAGAGAAAATACAAAAGAACTAAATAATTTAAATAAACTTAGGCAAATAACTTTATCAGAGCCTTTAACAGAAAAGAGCAGACCATCAACATTTGAAGAAATAATAGGTCAAGAAAAGGGTATTAAAGCATTAAAGGCTGCATTATGTGGTCCAAATCCACAACATGTTATTATTTATGGACCTCCAGGTGTAGGCAAAACAGCAGTAGCTAGGTTAGTATTAGACGAAGCTAGAAAATCAAAGTTATCACCATTTACAGACAAATCAAAGTTTGTTGAATTAGATGCAACTACCTTAAGATTTGATGAAAGAGGAATTGCCGATCCACTTATAGGTTCAGTACATGATCCAATATATCAAGGAGCAGGTTCCTTAGGTGTAGCAGGAATTCCTCAGCCCAAAGCGGGTGCAGTTACTAAAGCTCATGGAGGTCTTTTATTTCTAGATGAAATTGGTGAACTTCATCCAATTGAACTAAATAAACTTTTAAAAGTATTAGAAGATAGAAAAGTATTTTTAGATAGCTCATATTATAGTTCTGAAGATACAAATATGCCTAAATACATAAAGGAAGTATTTGAAAATGGACTTCCAGCAGATTTTAGATTAATAGGAGCAACAACGAGATCTCCCCAGGATATAATACCTGCAATAAGATCAAGATGTGTTGAAATATTCTTTAGAGCTTTATTGCCTGAAGAAATAATGAGTATTGCTATAAATTCTGTTAATAAGGTTGGACTAAAGATTATGCATGAAGGTGTTGAAGAAGTAAGTAAGTATTGTACTAATGGTAGAGAAGTAATAAATTTAATACAATTAGCATCTGGCATTGCAATTAATGAAGATAGGGAAGAAATAACATTAGAAGATATTAAGTGGGTATTAGAGAGTGGTCAGTATAATAAGATAATATGCAATAAAGTTTCATTAAAATCCAAAATAGGAGTTGTCAATGGATTGGCAGTATATGGAGCTAATATTGGAATGTTAATGCCACTTGAAGTTAGTTGTAAAAAGGTTAATGAAAGAAGAGGCGAACTTAAGATAACAGGAATAGTTGAAGAAGAAGAAATAACTACTAATAATAAAAAAATTAAAATGAAAAGTACTGCTTATTCATCAGTACAAAATGTATTAACTGTTTTAGATAATTTGTTTAATTTATGTACTGACCAATATGATATACATGTAAATATACCCGGAGGGATGCCAGTTGATGGACCATCAGCAGGAATAAGTATTGCAACAGCTATATATAGTGCAATAACTAAACAAAAAGTAAACAGATTGGTTGCAATGACAGGCGAAATAAGTATACTTGGATCTGTAAAAGCTATAGGAGGGGTAAAACCAAAGATATCTGCAGCCTTTAAAGGTGGTGCACAAATAGTTATTATTCCAGAAGAAAATTATGATGAAGTATTAAACGAGATATGTGAAATAGATATAATTCCAGTAACGAATTTTAGAGAAGTAATCAAAGTTGCTATAGATGATGAAAATATTATTAGTAAAAATGATAAAGAAGTATTATCAGCTGAAGGTAATAACATTTAAAAAAAATTAATAAGAATTGTTTCAAAGTTAGTTGGTATAAATTAGGTTTTTTAAAAAAGTTTGAGATATAATTTGAGTAATGCATAATTAAGGCGTGAGATCACAGAGGTAGTTAGAGAATCGAATATTAAAGCATATTTAAAAAAATAACAAGTTAGTATGATGGTATATTTTATATCATGAGTAAGTTCGACTCATATACATTCGATAAGTAAGTGATTCACCTTAATTGTGTATTGTATATTTATTAAGCATTGAAATTTTCACACACTTTTCTTTTTAATATTAATATATTTATGTTATAATAGATAAATTAAAAAAGATTTATTTTCATCAAAGTTTTTATCTAAAAGCTTGATAAAAACTTATGATAATAAATTTGAAATTGTAAATAGTTTCAATATTACTTATTTTGTAAAAAACATGCCAAAATAGTAAGTTTTTTATATGAAGAATCATTGAAAAAATTATTTATTATGTGTATACTAGATAAGTCAAAATAAATAATGTGATTATGATATGGGGGGAAATAGTAATATGAAAAAGTTATACACAATTCCACTAATTCCTTTAAGAGGATTAACTGTTTTTCCTAATGTAGTGGTACATTTTGATGTGGGAAGAGAAAAATCTACAGCAGCTATTGAACAAGCTATGTTAGATGAACAAGAAGTTTTTCTTGTAGGTCAAAAAAATTCTGTAGTAGAAGAACCTAATGAAGATGAACTCTATTCTATAGGAACTATATGTAAAATAAAGCAAATCCTAAAAATGTCAGATAATACTATTAGAGTTCTTGTAGAAGGTCAAGAAAGAGGCAAAATAGTTAAGTATATAGAGGATGAAGAAGATTATATAAAGGTTTCAGTACAAAAATTAGGCAATGAAGTAGTTGAAAATGAAGAGTTAGATGCTTATATTAAATATTTAGATAAAGAATTTATAAAATTATTGAAGCTTTGTGAGGAGAATTATGGAGAGATTATTAAATTAATAAATTCTTCAGAAGAACCAAGTAACTTTGTAGATATGGTAGCTTCGTATGCTATTACTGATGAAAAGCTAAAGCAAGAAGTCTTAGAAACTATTGATTTGACAAAAAGAATAGAAAAAGTCTTAGAAAGAATTAAAATAGAAATTTCCATAGCAAAAATCCAAAAAAAGATTGCCACTAAAGTAAAAAACACTGTTGCACAGGAACAAAAGGAATTTTATTTAAGAGAACAGATAAAGGCAATTCAAGAAGAATTAGGAGAAGATGCTGAAGAAAAGAAAGAAATAGCAAAATATGAAGAAAGAATTGAGAAAGCAAAGCTTACTAAGGAAGATAAAGATAAAGTTAGCAATGAATTATCAAGACTTAAAAATATGAGTGCGACATCATCTGAAGGCAATGTTATTAAAGCTTATTTAGATTGGGTGTTAGATATTCCTTGGGGTAAGTGCACAAAAGAGAATATTGATGTCATTAAAGCAAGAGAAATTTTAGATAATGAGCATTATGGATTAGAAGATGTTAAAGACAGAATTATAGAGTATTTAGCTGTAAAGCAATTTAGCAAAGCTCAAAAGGGGCCAATATTATGTTTAGTTGGACCTCCAGGGGTGGGAAAAACATCTATAGCAAAATCTATAGCTAATTCTGTTAATAGAAAATATACGAGAATATCTCTTGGTGGAATGAAAGATGAAGCTGAAATTAGAGGACATAGAAAGACTTATGTTGGTGCTATTCCAGGAAGAATCGTTTATGCAATGAAAGATGCAAAATCAATGAATCCACTTATGCTTTTTGATGAAATAGATAAAATTAATTCAAGTTATAATGGTGATCCATCTGATGCATTATTAGAAATATTAGATAGTGAACAAAATAAAGCATTTAGAGATAGTTATTTAGAAGTTCCAATGAACTTGTCAAAGGTTCTGTTTATAGCAACAGCAAATTCTTTAGAAACTATACCAAGGCCACTTTTAGATAGAATGGAAGTTATAGAAGTATCAGGATATACTTACGAAGAAAAGTTCCATATAGCTAAAAATCATTTGATAACTAAGATATTTAAAGAACTGGATATACCAACTGATAAGATTAAAATAGAAGATTCTTCTATTCGAGACGTTATAGAAGGATATACAAGAGAATCAGGTGTGCGTGGATTAGAAAGAAAGTTAAGTTCACTTATAAGAAAAGCATTAGCTGAGATGTTAAAGCAAGGGAAAAATGAATTTACTATAAATAATGAAAAAATTGAAGAATTCTTAGGCAAAAGAACGTTTGATTTTGATAAAATTGATAAGGTAGATAAGGTTGGAGTAGTAACAGGGATGGCATGGACAGCCTATGGTGGAGATACTCTACCTATAGAAGCTATGGTTATGTCAGGTACAGGTAAGCTAGAACTTACAGGTAAGCTTGGAACTGTTATGCAAGAATCTGCAAAAACTGCATATAGTTATGTTAGAGCTAATGCTATTAAATTTGGAATTAATGAAGCCTTTTATAAAGAAAAAGATATTCACATACATGCACCGGAAGGTGCAGTATCTAAAGATGGTCCGTCAGCAGGTGTTACAATGGTAACAGCACTTGTATCGGCACTATCAGGTAAAAAGGTTAAGCATAATGTAGCTATGACAGGCGAAGTTACATTGACAGGCAGAGTACTTCCTATTGGTGGATTAAAGGAAAAGTCTTTAGCTGCATTTAGAGCTGGAGTAGATACTATAATAATTCCAAAGGAAAATGAAAAAGATATAGATAAGATACCAAATTCAATCAGGAATAGTTTGAATATTATTTCTGCTAAAGAAGTAAATGAGGTATTAAAAAATGCGTTGATTGGAGAGGATACTAATGAGAATTAAACAATCAGAATTTATTACCTCAGCAGTAAAAAGAGAGCAATATCCGCTAGATAATAGAGTGGAAGTTGCTTTTGTTGGAAGATCTAATGTGGGAAAAAGCTCAATAATAAATTCATTAACAAACAGAAAAAAATTAGCAAAAGTTAGTCAAACACCAGGAAAAACAAGATTGGTAAACTTTTTTCTTATAAATAATGATTTTTATTTAGTTGATTTACCTGGATATGGATACGCAAAGGTATCGAAATCAGAAAAAGATAGTTGGGGAAAAACAGTTGAGATGTATTTAACAGGCAGAGAACAACTAAAGAGAGTTGTTTTACTTGTGGATTCAAGACATAAGCCATCAAGCGATGATATAATGATGCATGAATGGTTTAAGCATTTTGGATATAATGTTGCCGTTGTTGCAACAAAAAGTGATAAGCTTACTAAAAATGATTTAAAAAAGAGTGAAAAGGTAATAAAAGAAACATTAAACTTAGGGTCAGAGGACAAGTTATACTTTTTTTCATCTTTAAATAGAAATGGAGCAGATGAGCTTATTGATAATCTTTTCTTAGAATTTGCAACTGACTTAGATTAATGAGAAGTTAATTTAGCATTAATACATTCTTATGATTTTAATATACCTAATAAGGACATAAATTTAACCCCTTACGAATTTTAAATTTGTAAGGGGTTAAATTTATGTCCTAACATAGTTATATTTCTTAGAATTTTAGAGGTACAGCTTTAAAATTATATTTATAATAAATGTATCAAAAATTTTGAATGAGAATAATATATACTATAAAAAGAAAAAAATATTTCCAAGGAGGAATAAATATGGAGATGAATGATATCCTAAATGGTTTAAATTCATGCGATGATGATTGTTGTGATTCAATGTCTGACAATTGTAGTTGTGGACCAAGCTTCGGAGGACCAGGAATGGGAGGTTTTCCAGGAGGAATAGGTAATTGTTGTCAAGGATCTAATGGATGTGGATTTGGTAGCTGGATTTGGATCTTGTTAATATTGTTTTATTGTGGTTGTGGAAAAAATAACATTTTAGGTAGAGGAAATAATTGTTGCTGTGAAAAAAAAGAAGAGTGCTGTTGTACTAGAGGAAACTCTGGCGGTGGAATATTAGGTAATTGCTCATCATTCTTGTTCTTATTAGTAATATTATTCCTTTGCAATAGTAATAACAATCAAAATCTTGGGTTTTGTGGAGGATTAAATCCTTGCAATAACAATTTTGGTTGTGGTGCTGGTTGCTAGAATTATAAAGTTTAGGAAGGAGAGATAAATATGTCTAGAAAGAAGAATAAATGTTGCTGTGAAAAGAAACATGATGATTGTTGTTGCAACGATTCAATGTCTGGTCTATTAGGAGGAGGAAGTGGTTGTACACCAATCTTATTTCTATTAATAGCATGTGGATCAGGATTATTAAATTCTAATAAATCATTTTTGATTATTTTACTATTCTTATTATGTGGCGGATGTTTTACTAATCTTTTAGGTTCTGGAAATTGCGAAAGATCTAATTGTTGCTGCTAGGATAGTTGATAGAGGGCTTTATAAGCCCTCTAAAAAAATGCTCAAAAATACAAACATTTTTACATATACAAACATATATTAAACTGAGGCAAATTATAATTGAGAGGATTTTAAAATGGCTAAGCATAAACATAGGGAACAAGATCCAATAATAAATGATAGCAATAGAAATAGTAATAGCAATACTAATGCTAATTCTAATTCTAATAATAAAAATATCCCTTTTGGCATAGATCCTATGCAATTAATGGGACTATTAGGTGGAAATTTTGATATGAGCAATATGGGGAATATGCTATCTTCAATGAATACAAATGGATTCGATTTTGGAAATTTAGGTTCATTAGCTCAAATGATGGGATTAAATTTAGATAATAATTTTTTACAAGGAAATATGAATAATACAAATAATGATATCAATAAAAATATGTATTCAAATGTTAGTCAAAATGTGAAATCATACCCTAATAACAATAAGGGGCAAAAAAATAATGTAAGTTCAAATATTGATAAAAATAATAAGAAGAGTACCAATAATAAAAATGTTAAAGACAATGATGAAAATCTAGATTTTTTAATGGCATTAAAGAGTTATGTTCATCCTGATAGAATACAGTTTATAGATAAAATTATAGAAGCATATAAAAGTGGAGAATTTAAAGGTATTTAAAACAAAACTGAAATTATTTTTAAACGTATGTATACAAAAGAAAAACATGTCAATAATATTAATGTAATAGATAAAATATTCTTTTACAAACTTAATGAATTATAAAAGTTTTACTTCATTAAGTAACCCCTCATCCCCCTTTAGGCCGCAGTATGCGGCCTTTAAAATTTTATTTAACTTTTTGTATGCAATTAATTTTATAAGAAGAAGTATCTTTTTCTAAATCTATTAATAATATTAATTCAGTTTTATTATTTTCTTCGCCTTTAAGACGGCTTTTTTCAAAAGACAATCGCCATCTTATTGAGGAAGGTTCTCCAGAATCAGTCCATTTATAATCATAAAAAAAAGCATTTTGAAAAGAATAAGAATAATTTTCTTTATCTAAATTCCAAAGTAAAGATAAATTTTCTTTATCAATTGAAGACGTAAAAATATCAGGAATATCATCAAGTACATAAGGAATTTGAATTAAATCTATAAAGTGTGTCACAGAATCTAATGAGGGAAGAGTCAAAATTTCTTTGCTAGTATCTAAAGGACTATCATTAATAAGCATAAAACTATTTAGTGAAGTTAGTCCTTCAGACGATGATATTGAATAACACATAGGAGTTCTTGAATTTTTGCAATCTAATATACCAAAAATATTGTTATTATTTGAAAAGATTAAATCAAATTTTTTTTTATTCCAATGAAATAAATAACAAATACTTTTATTATTTTTTGAACCTTGGATTATAATTTCAGGTATGTTGTCTCTTGAAATATCAGTAAGAAAAATTTTGGGTTCCCAGTGATTATTAGTAGTAAAAAGTATTTTATCATAAATTTGATTAGAAAGATAATAATCATCATCAGAACAATGTATACTAAAATCAATTTTGTTTTGAGAATTCAATATTTGTAAAGTATCTTTTTTACCATCACCTGTTAAGTCAAATTGTTTATTTTGAGAAATATTTATTGGAGAAATAGTTTGAAGAGATTCAGATTTATTGGGAATAAAGGGGATAAGAGTTGCAATTAAAAAGAGTAAGATTATACTGAATATTATATTTACTAAAAATTTTTTCTTTAATATTAAGATTTTCATTATGTATCACCTCAATAAATTATATGTTAATAGTTAAGGGATATGAAAGAAAATAACAAGTCAAAGATGTATGCAAATTTTGCGTTAGACAAGGAGGTATGTTTATCTCATAGTGAGGCTATTAGGTTAAGATGTCGACGAAGTATGGCACAAAATAGACTAGCATACTGACTTGTTCTTTTTTTTGAGTATCGCAAAGTGAATATTAATCATATAGAAGTAATAAAATAAAAAAACTATAACTTTAAATAAACATACATTTATTTAAAGTTATAGTCAAAATATAATATCTATTTACAATCAGAACAATAACCATAAAAATAAACTTTATTGCAAATAATTTCATAATCAGTATGTTGTTGAGCTAAAGAATTAAGATTGTCAAGAGATAAATCTTTAAAGTCATCAACTTTACCACACTCTAGACACTGTAAATGTGGGTGTGAAGAAGAATTTCCATCATATCTAAAATTACCTTCACCAACATTTATTTCTTGTATTAAACCTACAGCAACTAATGTTTTTAGAGCTTTGTAAACTGTAGCTAAGCTCATTGTTGGATATTGAACATGAATATCTGTATAAATCATATCAGCTGAAGGGTGAGAAGTTGTATTAATTAGATAATTATATACGGCAAGTCTTTGAGGAGTTAATTTTAGCTTTTTTTCTTTGAAAATTGAAGCTATATAATCCATTTTTTAATACCTCACTTATAATAATTTTATGTAGAAATTATAACATAAATGTAGAGAAACAGTCAATCGAATTAATTCATATTATTTGTAAATAATTATTGTTACTTATAATTAATAATATCTCTTTACAAATTTGAGATAAAAAATATTATATCAGCTTAATGTAACTTTAACAAATAAAAATGTTAAAATAACTGTTATCCACAGCTAGTTGCGCAAGTTGTTTCCTATATAATAAAAAACATTGTATTTTATTAGAAAATATGTTAAACTATTATTGAAACATAGTGTGTTAAATTATTAACATACTATAGAGAGTACAGTAATATGCTAGTAATTGCAGTTCCACCAAAAAAGATACTAATTTTTATTACAGACTTTAAATTATATAGCCTATGATAAAAATACAAATATATAAATAATAAGGAGGCGTATTTTTGTGGGGAAATATAAAGTTGGAGATGAATTAATACTAGTTAATGATCCCAGTAAAGACAATGCTAAACTAAAAGAACTTACACAACTAACAATTGAAGGTGATTTCGCTCAAATATCTTGGGGAATAAAGATATTAGAAGTAGAATATAATAAGCCCGATGTAACACTAACTTATAGAAATGCTAATGGTGAAAAAAATAAAGTCTTTTCAGAATGTAAGGATATAGAAAACTTTGATAAAGAAAAAGTCTTAGAAAAAGCATTACTTAGAGCTTTTCAAAATGAATTAATAAATATTTCTGTTTTCAAAAATAAGTAGAATATGTTAAGAAAGAGCAACTTTGATTTAAGGAGCTCTTTTATTTTTTCGAATTATGCAATTATTATTTGTAAAATCTTTACTTTTAATATTATATGTAATATAATGGATTCATAAATTGTGAGGTTTATCCTATAGCTAGCATCCGTAATACTACCACTTCTTTAATTACTAGATAACGGCTGCGCGCTCCAGGATAAGTTCTTCTAAGCTTCAAGGGAGAAAATTCAAGGGAGAAAAGGGTATTATTCTTAAGGAAACTTCATCTGAAGCTAAGATCACTTTATGAATTATGAGAGATAGGAAAAGGGTGGTGGGGTTTATGAGTAGGTGTCCATTTTGGTCAACAAAAAGAGAAAAGGTTGAATGTTATAGGGAGTGTCCGATATTAATGGGGGAATCATCAGAATGGCAAGATGATGAACGCTGTATTTTTAATGGGTGCACAGAATCAAGTAGTTTAAATTTTAGAGATATTATAAAAGATGATTATAGTTTTCTGAATTTATCTATGTATGAAGATGAGCAAATTATAAAGATTAACTACTAAATACAATTAATAGAGATTAGAATATACTAAATAAGATATATTCTAATCTCTATTACTTTTTTAGGAAGTTAACAGCCTTTGGATATTGACTAAATTCGAGTAGCCAAACGAATAACTTATCTCACATATGTACTTAATCTTGTGAGTCATATGAATCTGTATATTTATGAAGTAAAGATTGTTTTAAAGACCATAAATTTTGTGACAAATCAACATAATAAGTATGAGGATTTTCAAATCTGAGTACTTCAGCCCATAGTTTATCAGCTTCAATTTTCGAAAACTCTTTGATATCTAAAACGCTAGGAGACTCATATATACATTTTCCACTTTTAAATATTTGTACTTGAAGGTCTTTAGTATAATAATTTTTAATTTTTTTTCTCTTCCAAGTATGAATGGGATTGAATAAGACTAAAGGTTCAGCTTCATTAATATTTTCATCTCTTAAAGCAATTAAATCAGCTATTGCCTTATGAGAATTTTTATCGAAAATTCTTATTATCTTTTTAAAACCAGGATTAGTTATTTTTTCTTCATTTTCACTTATTTTAATTTTTGGAATAATTTCATTATTATTTTCTAATGCAACTAATTTATAAACACCACCAAAAACTGGTTCAGATCTTGCAGTTATAAGTCTTTCACCAACACCAAAAGAGTTAATACTAGCACCTTGCTCTAAAACATCTTTTATAATATGTTCGTCAAGAGAATTGGAAATAACTATGTTACAATCCTCATATCCAGCTTTATCTAATATTTCTCTACATTTAGTTGTTAAATAAGTAATATCACCAGAATCTATTCTGATACCTTTAGGTCTCTTACCAAGTGGTTTTAATATCTCATCAAATACTTTTATTGCATTTGGAATACCTGACTTTACAACGTTATAAGTATCAATTAGCAATACACAGTCATCAGGATAGATTTCTGCCCAAGATTTAAAAGCATCATATTCTGTATCATATAATTGAACCCAGCTATGCGCCATTGTACCTACAGCAGGAATGTTAAACATTCTATCTGACATAGTACAAGCAGTTGAACTACATCCACCAATGATAGCAGCTCTAGCACCGTAAATTGCACCATCATATCCTTGAGCTCTTCTTGAACCGAATTCCATTACAGGACGACCTTCAGCAGCTCTACAGATTCTATTAGCTTTTGTAGCAATTAAAGTTTGGTGATTTATAGTTAATAGAATCATTGTTTCAAGAAATTGTGCTTGAATTACAGGACCACGAACAGTTACAAGTGGTTCGTTTGGAAATACTGGATTTCCTTCTGGAACTGCCCAAACATCACAACTAAATTCAAAGTTTTTCAGATATTCAAGAAATTCTTCACAAAATGTATTTTTGTCTCTCAAATAAGTAATATCATCATCTGTAAATTTTAAAGCTTTCAAATATTCTATTAACTGCTCAACACCAGCCATTATACAATATCCACCACCATCGGGAATTCTTCTGAAAAACATGTCAAAATAAGCTATTTTGTCTTGAAGTCCTTTGCCAAAATAACCATTACCCATAGTTAACTCATAAAAATCAACTAGCATTGTTAAGTTTCTTTCATCTTTTACATTAAAACTAGTTCTATTATTCATAATAATCTCCTTTAAATAAAATACATAAAATAAGTTCTGTTTAATAATTGTTATATTATTTCGTTATAAATAAAAACATATAAAACTATTGTACATCTATAAGTCTTTGATTACAATATAGTTGGCTAGAACTTAAATTTAGACATATATGAAGTAGCTATTGAAAAACTTAGTAATTTACTAAACCACATTAAAAATTATTAATAACCCCTTGAGCTTGGAGTTTGTTCTAAAAATAGTCATTATGGGTAGAATCTAAGATAAGTATAGATAATTTACATGTGAATAAAGGTAAATAAGAAATAAAGATAATCAAAATGAAAATAAGAAAGAGGGAGTTAGATCGTGGGGTATAACCTTGATAAATATCAGATGAGTGCTGTAAGAGCGGAAGAGAAAAACGCTTTAATAGTTGCAGCACCAGGATCTGGCAAGACAACTGTTATAATAAATAAAGTCAATCATTTAGTAGAAAATAAAAAAGTTTCTAATGGGAATATAATAGTAATCACTTTTACAAAAGCAGCAGCTCAAAATATGAAAAAGAGATATGCACAGATGTTCAATACAGATATGTCTCCATTCTTTGGGACATTCCATGGTTTGTTTTATAAGATGCTTTTAAAATGTGGGAAAAGCATAGATATAATAGAAGGTGGAATTGTGCATAAAATAGTTAGCAATGTTTTAAGTAAATACTTTGATGAAGTTAATGAGGATAAAATAAAAGAGGCAATAAATAATATTTCTTTATATAAAACCTCTAGAGTTTCCTTAAGTGAATTTAAATCATCGCTTACAAAAGAAATATTTGAGGAAGCGTTAGAAAGATATGAGGAGTATAAAAAAGAGCATAATAAAAGAGATTTTGATGATTTAGCTATAGAGGTATTGGAATTACTTACGAAAGATAAAAACATTCTTTTAGCATATAGAAAATTATTTAAATATGTATTAGTAGATGAATTTCAAGATTGTGATGAAATGCAAATTGACTTTTTAAAATTAATAAATGACGGAGAAAAGAATAGTCTTTTTGCAGTTGGAGATGAAGATCAGTGTATTTATTCATTTAGAGGTTCAAAGCCAGAATATATGGTTAGTTTTGATAAGATATTTAAACATGGAAAAAAATATTATTTATCAATTAATTATAGAAGTAAAATGAATATAGTTGATAAATCAAAAGATGTAATAAGCTTTAATAAAAAAAGAAACAATAAAGAAATAAATTGGAACAAAGATAGTGAGGGAATAATTAAATGGTTTAGCCCATATAATGAAAAAATGCAGGCTGAAAGCTTAACCAATATAATTATAGAAAACAAAAATCTAGGTATTCCTTATGAAGACAATGCAGTATTATATAGAACCAATATGGAATCTATGACAATGATAGATGTTTTAACAAAAAGAAAGATTCCATTTACATTATTAGATAGAGAATATAATTTCTTTGAACATTTCATATGTAGAGATTTAATTGCATATTTAAAATTATCAATTAATCAATTTGATACAAATAGCTTTTTGCAAATAATAAATAAACCCTTTAGATATATAAGCAAAAGCAATATTGCCTATATAAAAAATTATGTACAAGAAGAAAATCCATTTACTATATTAATAAATAAACAAGATACACCACCTTTTCAAAAGAAAAAACTTGATGACTTAAGGAAAGACATTAATTACTTAAATAAAATTTCATTATCATCTGCAATTGCATATATAGTTATGGATTTAGGATATATAGATCATTTAAAAGGATATGCTCAAAAGCTTAATCAAAGTTCAGAAGATTTTGAAGATATAATAGAAGAGTTTAAATTGTCAGCAGAAGGATTTAAAACTATATTTGAATTTTTGCACCATATAGAAGAAATAAAACAAACCATAGAAGAAAGTAAGAAAAAAACTAAAAGAGAAGGCGTTATCTTAAGTACTATACATGGAGTAAAAGGCATGGAATTTAAAAATGTATTTGTAATCAATGCTTGTGAAGAAACAATTCCTCATAGCTCTAGTATAAAAGAAAACATAGAAGAGGAAAGAAGATTATTTTATGTTGGTATAACAAGAGCAATAGACAACCTATATTTATTTTCTCCGAGAAACAGAAAAGGACAGTTTAAGGATGTTTCAAGATTTATAGTTGAGGGGAAATTAAATGATATGCCTGTGGAGACCTATGGTTATGAGGTTGGTGACAAGGTAACTCATAAGGCCTATGGTATTGGAGAGATAGAAGAACTTAAGGAGGATAAAATAGCAATAAGCTTTGGTAATACTATTAGGAGTTTTTCTTTGAAGGTATTGCTGGATAATAATTTGATTCAGAAGATATAATGATATATATATTTGTAAAGGTGATGTTCTAAAATGAAAGTGTGTTCGTTCCATACCTGTAAATTGTATTGAATAAGAATAAAAACGAGAATAACAAAATGAAAATTAAGAAGAAATAAAGTTTATAATTTTATGAAGAGATTAAATTTGTAAAACTTAATATATATTATAAAGGACATATACGGTTTAAATGTATGTGTCTTTTTTTATTCTATAGGAAATTATAACTTGGGCAAATCTGTGGATAACTTTTGAAAGTAGCATAAATACAAGGTTAATGGAGCAGATTTTCTTGTACTCTAAACCAACTTAAAGTATTACTTCAATACTCAACAAAATCACTAATGTATCAATTTCATATCCTATATTAACTACTCTTCTTTCTTATATTAATTACTTTAAGTCTATATTAACTACAATATAAGGAAAATAAAAAAAGTAGATATATGTCTTATTACATAGTTTGAGTTGATAATGAAATAGTATTTAATAACTTGTTTAGTGATAAAAAATACCTTGAATAAATATTTTAAGTGAGGTATAATTATTTTATTAAATGTAATACTTTTATATTTTGAGCAAGATGGAGATGTGAAAAGAAATTACAATAAAGAAAGTACAAATATGAAAACCGCTTATGACTTGGCTGAGAGTTAATAGGGGGTATGGCTGATGTTGATAGAAATTTAGACTTGAAATCAAAATCAACAAATGCATCTTATTCTGTAAAATTAAAAATATAAGGAGAAAAATAGATGGTATTATTTATAATAATAGCAATGATAGTAATAATTATATGGATATTAAGTTTAAGTTTTGCTGAAAAGATAGGAAATTTCTTTATAAACAATGTAATTAATAAAATAAAA
>Ga0183100_1001120_pt1 | contig 14690 bp, 12 predicted proteins | sample Biomet2_FD_127789 | JGI IMG/M metagenome (GOLD analysis project Ga0183100, IMG submission 127789) | Microbial communities from bioreactor (seeded with anoxic lake sediment) at LBNL, California, USA - Biofuel metagenome 2 | ecosystem: Engineered > Bioreactor > Anaerobic > Unclassified ...
AGTTCATTTCGGGCCAGATATGGGTCCCCATCCGAGGTTCCCCATCCACACTGCCGCGGCCGTCTACTTTTTCCCAGGAAGTATAGCCTCTGATGGCCAATTGATCGAACAAATAATCCATCCGTTCCGAATTGGTCTGGTTATATACGATAAATACTGCTTTCATTGGTTCTGAATTTGTTGGTCGTCGTTATTTTCACTCATAAAGACAAAATGCTTGCGGACTTTTTCCTGCTTGTTTCGATCGCCGTGACGGGCCACTAATGAATACAAAACAGGGACAAGTATCAGGGTGGCAATGGTCGAAAAGACCATACCACCGACAATGGTCACACCCATCGGTGCCCAGATCTCGGCTCCTTCACCAATACCCAATGCCATTGGCAACATACCCAGAATGGCAGTCAAGGACGTCATCAGTACAGGACGCAACCTGGAACGGCCGGCAATTTCAAGCGCTTCATACAGTTCATGCCCGCGGTCCCTGGTCAGATTGATAAAGTCGACCAGCACAATACCGTTCTTAACCACAATGCCGACCAACATGATCAAACCAATGGCAGCAATCATACTTAGAGAGGTCCCGGTCAGGAACAAGGCAATAGCAACACCACAGAAGGCGAACGGAACGGCAAACATGATGATCAACGGTTTGGCATACGACTCGAACTGCGAAGCCATCACCACATACACCAGCATGACAACAATCAACAACAGCAGGCCGATGCTTGAGAAAGATTCCTGTTGGTCCTCATAGGTACCGCCGACATTGATCATGATTCCCTTAGGTACATCAACCTGTTTCAAGGCTGTCTTGATTTCGTTGGCCATTGTACCCAGCGGGACACCCACCGGTGTAATGGAAACCGTTACGATACGTTCACGACGTTTACGTTCGATGTTTGGCGGTGACCAGAATTCCTTGACCGCTCCGACTTCCTTTAGTTTAACCTTGGCTCCTGCCGGCGTCGGTATTGTCAATTCTTCCAGATCGCTGATCGAATTGCGGTTTTCTTCTTTCAGCCGGACAACAATGTCATATTCGTCTCCGTCTTCCTTTAAATAGCCAACAGTAGAACCATATGTCCGGTTACGGATATAATTTGAAACAGTCGCGCTGTTCAAACCGAGCAAGGCTAATTTTTCCTTATCAAGTACGACCTGCAATTCGGCTTTATCGTCTTTACGGCTGATGGTTATATCACGGGCTCCCGGAAGTGTTTTACACTTAGTCTTGATCTGTTGGGCCAGCGCATTGGTCTGATTGAAATCATATCCGTAGATTTCCACATCAACCGTATTCGTTCCTGCTCCCATTCCAGTACTACCTGTCGTTACCGTATAATTGACGACTTCAGGAATCGTCTTCAGGTAGGAACGGATTTGTTCGGCGATCATGACATCACTGCGTTTTCTGTCCTTGACATCCTTCAAACGAAGATTCAGGTTGATCATGTTGGTGCCGGAAGTGGTAAACAGGGCGGCAATGCTCGATTCATCGTTCGATCCGGTGGAGCTGGACGACAAGGTCACTTCCGGACAGTGTTGCCGGATGTAAGTTTCGATCTGTTCCGTCGTCTTCATGGTCTCTTCCACACGAGTGCCTCGTTGAACCTCGATGGAAGCTGTCAAATGGCTTTGGTCGGTACTGGGCATAAAGTCCGTACCAATGAATTTGAATAAGGACATGGACAGAATAAAGATCACAACGGCTGAACCGATGACGGTTTTTTTATGTCCCAGAGCCCAACGGATGACCCTTCCGTACCAGTTATCCAGTTTTCCCAACCAGACTCCGATGTGATCATCCCACCAACTCTGCTTTTCTTCATTCCTGGCCTTGAGCAGGTAGGCAGAAAGCATCGGGGTAATGGTGATGGCAGCCAGCATGGATACTGTGACCGTGATGGAAACAATCCAACCGAGCTGTTGGAACAAAACGCCCATCATCCCGTTGATCATGGTCAATGGCAGGAATACGGCAACAAGCACCAGTGTGGTTACCAACACAGACAACCACACTTCATTGGTCGCATAGATGGCTGCCTCTCTCGGGCTGCTCCCGCGCTGTATATGCTTGGAGATATTCTCGATCACCACAATGGCATCATCCACGACAAGTCCTATGGCAATTGACAACGAAGACAAAGAGATTATGTTCAGCGTACCACCTGTCGCAAACAGATAAATGCCGGCAGCCAGCAACGATATCGGGATGGTGAGCGCAACAATGATCGTGGCCCGGACACGCCCCAGGAAGAACAGCACGACGATAACGACGAACAGTAACGCCAGTAGCAATGTCTCCGACAAATTGTTGACGGATTTCTGAATAAATTTGGATGAATCGTAGACAATATCCACCTTGACGTCGGAAGGCAGCGTTTTACCAAGCGCCCCCATTTTCTCTTTTACCTGTTTGCAGACAGAAACAGAATTGGCACCAGATTGACGGGTAATCATCAGCCGGACAGACTGTTCACCGTTTGCTCTTTCATATAATGTCAAATCTTTCGTACCATCCTTGACTTCCGCAACATCGCGCAGATAAACAGGCGCCCCGTTGTACGTCCCGACCACTAGTTGATTAATTTCGGAACTTTCGGCAAATTCACCCTGGACACGCAACTGATAGCTTTCCTTGCCCATTTTGACGGAACCTGCCGGCAAGTTTAGATTATTACCCGAAACAGCGCCTGAGACCTGCTCCAGTGTCAGGTTGTAAGCATCCAGTTTATTCTGGTCAACATTGACGTAGACATACCGGTCAGGTGCTCCGATAACAGAAATCGCACCAATACCGTCGATTCGTTTCAGCGGATTGGATACCTGTTCGTCGATCAGCTTTTCCAGTCCCATGTAACTTTCCTTGGCTGTAAAAGTGTACATGAGGATCGGCATCATACTGGTACTTAACTTGTAAATGGCCGGACGGCTGCACCCGGTTGGCAGATAGTCGTAAATCTGGTCAATACAGCCACGGATGTCGTTGACCGATTCGTCCAGATTCTTTCCATATTTAAATTCCAGCGTAATGATGGACATGTTGTCCTGAGAGGTTGACGTGATGTTCTTGATGCCTTGAACACTGTTGAAGGCATCTTCCAGCTTTTTCGTGACATTGGTCTCTATTTCTGAAGCATTGGCTCCCGAGTAAGTGGTCATCACCGTCACGTACGGCGGTTCAATCTCCGGATACTGGTCGATCGGGAGATTGCTCAGCGAGTACAAGCCTGCCAGCACGACGGCCACAAAGATCATCAACGTGGTCACCGGCTTGTTTACGGCACTTTTATATAAACTCATATATTTTCGATTAAAATTCTTGCATCGAATAGGCCTCCGGCTTATTCGACTACTTTAAGTTTGCTACCATTGACCAGTTTTGCCTGTCCGGCAATGATAAGGTGATCTCCCGAATTGATTTCATTGGAAATCAGTTCGACCTGATCATCATAGCGGGTACCCAGTGTAACGGTTATACGCTCAGCCGTTCCGTTCTTTTCCAAAAAGACATACCGTTCATTGGACCCCTGCAACTTCAGGACGGACTGATAAGGTACCACCATTGCCCGGACATCCCCCATCTCTAGTCTGGCACGGACAAACATGCCCGGAGCAAGCTTTTGATTACCGTTCGGGAGCTTCAACTCTACCTGGAAAGTATGGGCATTGGCATTGACTGTCGGAGCCACATTGGTCACAATAGCACTAAAGGCTTGTCCCTGATAGATATCGGACGTGATTTGAGATCTCATGCCTTTTTTCACCAGCGGGAAAAAGCTTTCCGGCACATTGATGTAGGCCTTCAGACTAGTCAGCTGGGCAATGGTCACGATGGCCTGAGCTCCGGTGTACAGTTCCTTGTCTTCATAATTTTTGGCGGTAATGACGCCACTGAACGGTGCCCGGATGCGGGTATTGTTCACCAGATAGGACAGATTGGTTTTCTGGACATTGAGCTGAGTTTTTGTCTGGTCATACGTTTGCTGTGAAATGGCACCCGTTTCGTGCAACGTTTCATAGCGTTTGTAATCGTTCTCCTGGTTCTTAATCTGAAGTTCCGCCTGACGTAAATTCGTCTGGTCCATTTGCACCAGCAATTGTCCGGCACTGACACGACTCCCGACTTCGACATATATTTTTTCGATACGGCCTGGTGAGGTCGGCACAAGATTGACTTCCTCCCAAGGTTCCGTATTGGCTGAGAACTCCAGTTCACGGCCGATGACCTTTGGCTCCAGCGTCATAACTTTGACATTTTCTGTCGTAATTTCTAATTTTTTAGTTTGATCCTTTTTACCTGATGAGCAAGAAGGAAGGCTCAGGACTATTATAGTCAGAGCCAGCAACATTGCAACACTGATTCGTCTCATTGTATTCTATTGTAAATTATTTTTTTTAAGCAGTTAAAGTTCACCAAGCAGTTTCAGCAAGGCATCCTGTGCATCCAGTAAGGACAGGACTGAATTGATGTAATTACTTTGTGCCGTCAGCAAATTGTTGTTTGCTGTCGTCAATTCTAGGCTTGATGACAAGCCTTGTTCATATTTTTTGGTAATGTTGTCAAATACACGTTGCGACACGTCAATGTTTTTCTTCTGAATGTTATAGGCAGACTGAGCACTTTTCAGGTTGTACCGGAGCTGCTTTTCCTGAATCAGCAACTGATCCTTGGCCAACTGATTGTCTAGTTGGGAAGATTCAACGGCAAATCTGGCTTTCTTGACACTGGCGGCGTTTTTGCCTCCGACCAACAACGGAACACTGGCCGACAGCACAAACATATTCTTCATCGTCATATCGAATTTGCTGGACACCAGTTTCTCGTTATGCTGATAGACAGCAGATAAAGAAGGTAACATGGAAGCATAGGTCGATTTAAGCTGTTTCTTGCTCAATTCCAGATTCAAGTCACTCAGTTGCATATCCGTATTGTTGGAAACAATAAACGGGGTCGCCAGCAGCTCGTACGAATTTCGTCTTTCAGTCAGTTGAGCCAGGGTATCCGTCAGTTTCAGATCATCGTTAACTCCAACGCCCAGCAGCAAACGCATGGAGTTGTATGCCATTTCTATGGTTCGTTCTGTCGTCTGAAGTGTGTTTTCCAGATTGGCCACCGTCACGTCCATCTGATCAGCTTCCGTCTGTTCTCCTATGCCAACCTTTACTTTATCATGAGTGGCTTTTGCCAGGACTTTGACATTTGCCAGATTTTTTTCCAGTATCTTTTTGTTGTCTTCTGAAACAAGAATGGCATAATAAGCCATGTTAACATTGTTTTTTATAGTCAGCCCCGTTTGCTCAACCGCTTTTTGGGACATCTGGCTGCTTAGTTTGGCCAATTGGATACCCACCAACACATTGGCATTGAACACGGCCTGGGATGCCTGAAACGTCAGTGTACTGGATGATTCCATCGGAATCACACTAGACATGATATTCAACTCAGTACCCATATAATTGGTATACGACATAGTTGCATTGGTTTGTGGCAAATAGTTGGCTATGGCAGCCCATTCTGCCGCTTGTGCTTCTTTAACAGCCAACCCTGCTTTTTGTATGTTCCGGTTATGCTCCAGAGCAAACTGCCTGGCTTCATCCAGCGAAAACGACCAGCTTTGGGCCGCCCCCTGCGCAGGTGAGTTCTGAGCAATGGCTGTGGAAAAAGAGCAACAAGCGATGACTGTCCAAATGACTGTTTTCTTCATTTTCAGCCTCTCAAAATTTATACATTTCATATACTAATAATTATTTTTCATTATGTCTATCGGTACTCCGCATGCCAATTTTTTTGTTTGAACATGCCCGCATCATATAATTAACCCGTGATTATTGTCAATCTTCCCGGGAAAGAGGATTGACGGTCTGTACCATTTCTTCCGTTTCATTGATATAGGTGTCAATAATAGCATCCAGCTCCTCATCCTTAAGCGGTTCATCTTCAATCAGTTTATCAAGTTGTTTGTCAACGATTAGCTTTTCGTAATACTCCAGGCCTTTTTGGTTGCACAATATCCGGATATTAATGTCCAGCAGCATTTCCATGCTTTGCCGGATAATGCTCTTGTTCAAATCTTTCGTTGCCAGATTCAACATGTTGAGAAACTGCAATGCCAGCATCCTGGACATGAGGTCTATATTGAAGTTGGTCCGGTATAGGCCTTCATCAATCCCTTTCATAATATTAGTCTTGATTTTTTCACAGGACTTCTTATGGTTTAACTGAAGCATCTTCTTGTGAATATCAGGATAGTATTTGTGCAGATCAAAAAAGAAATAGACAAATTGTTTATTCTTGTTGGATTTGTGAAAGGCAATCATACCAAGGATGTCATCAATGGCATTGCCCTTGAATGGACACGTTTTACCGAAAAGTGCCTGCCTTTTAATGTATTTCTCATTATGTTCCAGCAAAACCGACTCTATCAGTGCTTCTTTTTGGGAAAAGTAAGCATAAAATGTTTTCTTTGAAATATGCAGTTCATTGCAGATATCATCAATACTGACACTGCGTAAACCATATTTCAGAAAAAGTCTGGTAGCTGTTTTTTTGATGTTAACCCGTAACCCTTCGTCCATTTTTACCTAATTGGAACGGCAAAGGTACTATAATAATTAGTCTGTTTTAAGCAGTGGACGTTAAAATAAACTAATTTTTTTAACGAAAATATTATAAGATACTGCTAATTAGCAATTTAAAAGGAAACTTTGAGTACGTTAAAGTTTCCGGTTTTCCTTAACACTTGGACAAAGGTTCGACTTTTTTCAATTCGGCATATAACTCATGAACCGGCAAACCCATGACATTGAAATACGAACCGGAAATCCGTTCGACGCCAGCCAGGCCAATCCACTCCTGCACGCCATAAGCCCCAGCTTTATCAAAAGGTTTGTAGTTATCCACATACCAATCGATTTCATCCCCCGTCAAGGGTGAAAAAACAACTTCGGTGCCGACAACAAACGAACGCTGAAACGTACAACTCGTCAGACATACGCCGGTATAGACCCAGTGACTGTCACCGGCCAGCAGCTGAAGCATGCTGATAGCCTCCTCCCGGCCAGCAGGCTTACCTAAAACCTCGTTACCTTTACAGACAATGGTATCAGCGGTAATGACAAGATCGGACGATTTTAGTTTTTGACGATAGGCATCAGCCTTTTTAACAGCGATATATCTGGCGATAGCACTTGTTTTGAGGTCGGATGGATACGATTCATCCAGATTTTTCAGCGTCCGGACAGAATAACTGACACCCAACCTGTTTAGGAGTTCATTCCGCCGGGGGGAATTGGACGCCAGAATCAACTGATAACCGGATAGATTTTCCAGCATAACGTTTCTGCTTTACCACCCAAAAGCTTCCGCACCATCCATCCACAGTCCCTGGGCTTTCATGATCTGTTCCAGCAGGTCGCGACCACAGCCCTCTCCTCCTTTTACGTGAGAAATATACCTGGATATGGTTTTGATTTCCGGGGCGGCATCAGCCGGGCAAGCAGCCAGACCAGCCAGTTTCATGATTTCATAATCAGGAATATCATCACCCATGTAAGCAACTTCACGTGCCGTTAGGCCCGTCTTTTTCAGGAAATCATCAAAATCAAGCCGTTTGACACTGGATCCCATATAGATGTACTTGATACCAAGGTTCTCAAACCGTTTACGGACAGCTTCCGTACGACCACCAGTGATGATGCCAAGGATCAGTCCCTTTTTAACAGCCTGGTTGATGGCATAACCGTCTTTGATGTTGACCGTTCGCATCGGTTCTCCGGAGGGATGAAGAGGAATGACATTGGCTGACAACACACCGTCCACGTCAAAAACGGCAGCTTTGATCGTGGTCAAATCGAAAGGAATCGTACTCATATGACTAATTATTTGTTGAAGCGGCTTTGTCTGTCGCTTGTTTATGAATGCCCTTGCTAAGCAGCTCATAGAGTTGAGCCCACTCCGGATGGTTTTGTAACAATGCCAGCTGTTTGCCCATAACTTGTTGATCGTACCGGACAGCAGGGCCTGTCTGGGCTTTGGACGGCGTCATCGTATGAACTTTGCGGGCGACTTCATCAATCAGCGGCAACATATCGTCGAAGGACAGCTGCTGTTCCTGAAGAATATCACCTGATATGGCATACAGATAATTGACGAAATTTGAAGCAAAAACGGCAGCCAGATGAATGTATTTACGATGTTCCGAATCGACCACCCGGACCGTATCCGAGAGATCGGCAACCAATGCCTGAATCACTTGCAGGCTTTCAGGCCTAACAGCCTCTATATAAAAAGGAATAGACCGGAACTCGACTTTCCGTCCCTTGCTGAATGTTTGAAGTGGATAGATCACACCATAATCAGACGTACAAACGGATAAGACATCCATGGGGACACTGCCGGCCGTATGTACCATCAAGGCATTTCCCACCTGTATTCCGGACAGAACGTCAGACAAGGCGTCGTCCTTGAGGGCACAGATATATAAGTCTGCTCCAGGCCTGACCAATTCCGGCCGGGTTACAACTTCAGCACCAAGCAAAAATGCCAATGCTTCAGCCGATTCAGCCGTACGGCTGAACACCTGCTCAAACCGGTGGCCTTTTTCCTGTAAGGCCAGACCTAATTGAGTGGCAAGATTCCCGGCACCAATCAGGGTAATGTTCATAAACACAGTTATTCGGTTTTACCAAATTGATTGAGATGCACTTTTTCCCACAACAACCTGGCATCATCGTGTGGTTTGTGAAATTCGTCTTTGATGCCGATACCAATAATAGTCAACACTCTGTAGGTCTCAGGGATATCCAGCAGCTGACGGACATAAGCTTCGGCATCACCTCCGTCCGGCGTTTGACGCTGACGAACCTGTACCCAGCAGGATCCCAGCCCGAGATCTTCAGCTTCAAGCTGCAACAGGGTCGAAGCAATGGTAGCATCTTCAATCCAGGCATCGCTTACTGCAGGATCCGCAATCACAACGACTGACAGAGCGGTACCGCCGATCAGTTTGCTGCCGCTTTTCTTACAGGCTGCCAGCTGTTTCAACTTGTCTGAATCATCCACCAGGACAAACTGCCATGGCCTTGAATTTTTGGAAGAAGGAGACATCAATGTTGCCTTCATCAAGGATTCAACCAGTTCAGGGCTGATTTGTGTTTCTTTAAACATCCGCGTGCTCCTCCGGTTACGAAGCAAATCCAATAAGTTATCCATAAAATTGACAATATTAGCCACAAATATACGTTTATTTCCTTAGATTTGCCGGCTTTGAAACGCTAGTCGGTCAAAAAGTCTGTGTCATTTTTGCGAACGAAATGCTAAAAAAAAGCCTGAGCCTGATTCTCCTGTTTTTTCTGATTTGTTTTTTTCCGGCGCATGCCAGAGAAACCGTCACCATTTCAGGGTTTGTGATGGATATGAACAGCAGAGCCATTGAGCTGGTGAAGGTTTCAGACCACCGTTCTAAGTTAAGCACCACAACGGACATTCATGGTTTCTATTCTCTGACTCTTCCCAAAACAGACACGGTCATTCTTAGTTACAGCTGCCTTTCCTACCAGACAGCCACCCGCATCATACCCATCGAACTGCAAAACCCGAGAGTCAATGTCACGCTGGGCATATCTAGCCGGACGCTCAAAGAAGTCACGGTAAAAGGACAACAACGGCAAACCAGCACACTGCAGACGCTGGATGTTTCCAACATCCGGATGCTGCCTGACGCTTCAGGTGGCAGCATCGAAGCCTTGCTGGTGACATTTGCCGGAGTCAGTTCGAACAACGAACTTAGTTCTCAATATTCAGTCCGCGGTGGCAACTACGACGAGAACCTGGTCTATGTAAACGGGACGGAAGTCTACCGGCCCTTGCTGATCAGAGCCGGCCAACAGGAAGGCCTGAGCTTTATCAATCCTGAAATGGTCAAGGAAGTCAAGTTCTCTTCAGGTGGATTTGACGCCAAATATGGTGATAAGATGTCCTCTGTACTCGATATCGAATACAAACAGCCTAAATCGTTCGAAGCCGTTGCTTCCGGCAGTTTGTTGGGGGCCAATCTGTATCTGGGACAAGCTTCCAAAAATGGGAAATTCACCCAGATACACGGATTCCGTTACAAAACCAACGCTTACCTGCTGGGGACACTTGACACCAAAGGCACTTACAAACCCTCATTTACCGACTACCAAACCTACATGACCTGGAAACTGACCCCGACCACGGAATTGAGTTTCCTGGGAAATTATTCGAGAAACAGTTACCAGTTTGCACCGGATTCAAGCAGCACTGCCTTCGGCACCTTTCAGCAAAAATACAACCTGAATATCTATTTCGACGGGCAGGAAAAGGACCTGTTCGAAACATCGTTTGGCTCGCTGAAATTAAAAAAGAGACTGTCCGATGCCGTTCAGCTGAATCTACAGTCGTCTGTTTTTCGTACGGATGAGGATGAGAATTACGACATTACCGGCCAGTATTATTTAAGCTCTACACCAATTAAAAACAACCAGGAAGATAAAGACAACGAGACGCTGATCGGGGTCGGCACCTACCACGAACACGCCCGAAACCACCTGGAAGCAAGCGTCTTCAACATTACCCACTATGGCGAATGGAAGCTAGACGGACATACCGGTCAATGGGGCGTCGGTTATCAAAAAGAAATCATCCACGACAAGCTGCGCGAATGGGAAATGCGGGATTCTGCCGGATATGCCCTGCCCTACAGCGATTCACAGATCAAGTTGGTTTACAACATGCGTTCCAAGGTGGATATGATCAGCAACCGGCTGACTGGCTATATTCAGGACACCTGGCGGTTCAGAAAAAGCCCCGGATTATTTGTCGTAACCGGTGGCGTCAGAGGTAATTACTGGGATTACAATCAGGAAACATTGATCAGCCCGAGAGCGTCCATCGCGTTCATGCCGGCCTGGAAAAAAGATTTCACCTTCAGACTGGCTTCCGGTTTTTATTATCAGACCCCATTTTACAAGGAATTGCGCGATACGGCTACCATCAACGGCGTAACACAGATTGTGCTCAACCAGCATATCAAAGCACAGAAAACCATCCAGTACGTCGGTGGTATGGATTATCACTTCATTTGGGTGGACAGGCCCTTTAAACTGACGACGGAGCTCTATTACAAAGACATGAGCAACCTGATTCCCTATACGGTGGACAATGTCCGCATCCGCTATTATGGGCGGAACATGGCCGATGGTTATACGGCCGGACTGGACATGAAACTGTTCGGCGAATTCGTGCCGGGTACGGACTCCTGGATCAGCCTATCGCTGATGAAAAGCCAGGAAACCATCGATGGCGTGACGGTGCCACGTCCCAATGAACAGCGCTACAACGTGTCGGTTTTCTTCCAGGATTATTTTCCAAGCGATCCCCGATTTACCATGAACCTGAAGCTTATCTGGGCTGACGGACTACCTTTCGGCCCCCCAAACGAAGGCAGGGCTTTTGCCACGTTGCGAATGCCGCCTTACCGACGGATTGACATCGGCCTGTCAAGGGCTTTCTCCCCCGATCAGGATGTCTTCATGAGAAAAAGCGCACTTAAATGGGTTAAAAATCTCTGGATCGGCGTCGACTGTTTCAATCTGCTTAGCACCAACAATGTCAACTCGTATTATTGGGTAACCGACATCGACAACCGGCAATGGGCAGTACCTAACTATCTGACAGGCAGATTATTGAATTTCCGTTTTACTGTTGAATTCTGACGGACCATGGCTATCGTTGACGATCAGTTCAATCAACGGCATCGCCGCCATCGGCCGTGAGGTTTACAAAACGCCTTACTCCTGCTCCATCTGCTCGCTTGAAGGCTGTCTATACAGGAAAAGAAGGTCCGGTAACTGTATAAGCCACAGCCAACATGGGAAAAAATTCATAAATTCTCTGAAAAATGATTAATGAAACGGGCAAAAAAAATATCTTTGTACTGATGAATGTTTAAGCGCCTTCGTATTTCAGTTCTGTTGCGACGACTCGATTACAAAACAAACAACATCCATAAAATCAGTCTTATGCATAATTCCGTCTTCAGTAAATTCGCCCCCAAAGAATCCAAATTTTTTCCCATTCTAAAAGAAATGTCAGACGTTCTTCTGACAGTATCTGATTTGATCATCGATTGTGTTCAGAAAAATGACCATAATCTGGCACTCGACTATTACAAAAAAATCAAGGAACAGGAAAAGAAAGGTGATCAGTTATCGAACAAAATCTTTGACGAGCTAAATTCGACGTTCATCACGCCTTTCGACAGGGAGGATATCCAGCACCTGGCCAGCATGCTGGATGATGTAACCGATTACATCAATAGCTGTGCCAAGCGTATTGCCTTATATAAACCCAAACAGATTCCCCAGGGAGCCGTAGCCCTTGCCATCCTGATCAGGGAAGACGCCGTCTGCATCGGCAAAGCCGTCGATGAGCTGGATGTGCTGAAAAAAAATTCCAAAAGAATCAGTTTGTATTGCAAAGAATTACATGACATCGAAAACAGAGCCGACGACGTCTATGAAAATTTCATCATCAATTTGTTCGAATCGGAACAGGATGGTGTAGAAGTCATTAAACTGAAAGAAATCATGCAAGAACTTGAAAAAGCAACCAATGCTGCCGAAACGGTCGGAAAGATCATCAAAACGATCATTGTCAAGTACGCTTGACATGACCTTTGAGACCTAAAAAAACGCCGAACCATAGTTTTTTCTTACATTTGCCCTGATTTTCGCAAAAAGGTGACATTTTACGGTACCTTTACTACATTCGAAATACATGATACATGAATAATTCATTCTTCAGTAAGTTTACACCAAAGGAACCCAAGTTTTTTCCAATTTTAAAGGAAATGTCCGATGTTTTGCTGGTTGCCTCTGACTTGATGATTGAATTCATCAAAAATTACGATCACAACACAGCCCCTGATTATTATAAAAAAATCAAGGAGGAAGAGCATAAAGGCGATACGTTATCAAACCGCATATTCGACGAACTGAACACAACCTTCATTACGCCTTTTGACCGGGAAGACATCAACCACCTGGCAAACAGGCTGGACGACGTGACCGATTACATCAACAGTTGCGCGAAACGAATCGTCCTTTACAATCCTAAGAAGATGCCTGAGAATGCCCTCGAAATGGCCGGTCTCATTAGAGATGCCGCCGTTTGCATCGGAAAAGCCGTCAATCAACTGGACGTATTTAAAAAAGATTCCAAGAAAATAAAAAGCTATTGCGCTGAACTGCATGATATTGAGAACAAAGCGGACGATGTGTACGAACAATTCATCATTGAGCTGTTCGAAAAAGAGTCCGACAGTATTGAGATTATCAAACTGAAAGAGATCATGTTGGAACTTGAAAAAGCAACGGATGTAGCCGAATACGTTGGAAAGATCATCAAAACGATCATTGTCAAATATGCTTAATCATTATCTATCGGACAAATGGGCTTACTGATAACTATTATTATCTTGTGCTTTCTTTTCGACTATGTCAATGGTTTCCATGACGCAGCCAATTCCATCGCCACCATTGTTTCCACGAAAGTTCTGACACCTTTCAGAGCCGTAATATGGGCAGCCTGCTTTAATCTGGTTGCCTTTTTTATTGCCAAATACATCATCGGTGAGTTCGGTATTGCCAATACGGTCTGCAAAACGGTACTGCCGGAATTTGTCACCCTACCGGTGATCTTTTCCGGTGTGGTCGCTGCGATTATCTGGAATCTGGCCACCTGGTGGCTGGGCATCCCTTCGTCCTCTTCCCACACACTGATCGGCGGTTTCGCCGGAGCGGCCATCATGAGCGCCGGAACCTTTTCGGCCGTGCATGTCAATACCATCATCATCATTGTCGCCTTCATTTTCCTGGCGCCTTTTATCGGCATGGTCATTTCCTCCCTGCTAACCATTTTGATTCAATATATCTGCAAGAAGTTCAACCCCCATCATGCCAACAGGGTATTCCGGAAACTTCAGTTGTGTTCTTCCGCCATGTTTGCCATCGGATTTGGCCTGAACGATTCTCAGAAAGTCATGGGTATTATCGGGGCTGCGTTGATTGCCGCCCATGCCAAAGGATTGCCGCTGGGCATTGCCGCATTCAGTGATATTCCCGACTGGGTACCGCTGACGTGCTTCACCTGCATTGCCTTAGGTACCATGACCGGTGGTTGGAAAATTGTTAAGACGATGGGCTCCAAAATCACCAAAGTAACGGCGCTCGAGGGTGTCGCTGCCGAAACGGCCGGTGCCATCACGCTATACCTGACCGACTACCTGAAAATACCGGTTAGTACGACCCATACCATTACCGGTGCCATCATCGGTGTCGGCGCGGTAAAACGCTTATCCGCCGTCCGTTGGGGCGTCACCCGCAGCCTGATGATCGCCTGGATCCTGACTATTCCCGTCAGTGCCACCCTGGCCGCTATCATCTTCTACTTCTTCGGTTCGAATATGTAACTACGCGCTTGTTGTTTCAATTGTCTCAGCAAATCCTCTGGGATAAATAAACAAAACCCATTTGCCGGTATTTACATAAGAATCTTTCGAGGTTGATTCAACGGAAACACTCAGCCATATATTATCAGGGATCAGCAGCTTGCTAAACTATTCAACTATCTGTTCGGACAACTAAGTAAACACCTGGATGAT
>Ga0183100_1001121_pt1 | contig 14681 bp, 10 predicted proteins | sample Biomet2_FD_127789 | JGI IMG/M metagenome (GOLD analysis project Ga0183100, IMG submission 127789) | Microbial communities from bioreactor (seeded with anoxic lake sediment) at LBNL, California, USA - Biofuel metagenome 2 | ecosystem: Engineered > Bioreactor > Anaerobic > Unclassified ...
CTTTTTGGACAACTAAAAATAATGGGGAACAGGTGCTTCACAGGGGTAATTATTTGCCCTAGCAAAGAGGCACAAGAGGGAAGCCGGTGAGAATCCGGCGCAGTCCCGCTGCTGTAAGGAGAAGCTTCTCTGGCTTTTCTAAGTCAGGAGACCTGCCTGTTCCCAACATCCAAAAAAAGCTTGCGGAGTACGAGCGGATACATAAAAAATGCTAAGGCATTGGTCGTTAGCATTAGCAAGGCCGTTAGAGGCTTGTTAATTTTGTGTATCTGTAAGGAAAGAAAGCTTGCTTGGTGGACGCCGCAACTAGGAAAGACGTACGCTTGTTTTAAAAAACATGGCACGCATTTCACCTATAACAGATAGCTGTTATTAACAGGTGGATATGCGTGCCATTTTTTGCGGGGAAGTGGGGAGAGAGAAAAAATATTTGCTTAAAAAATGATTCTTGCAAAAACATTAAGGGGGTTTAAGCATGTACGAAAAAAGGAAGCTGGAGAAGAAGATCGTTGTAACTCTTCTTCTAGGCTTAAGTTGCGTGGGAACGGCCTATGCAGAGAAAATTGATAACGGAAGCGATACGCCCAGCTTTGATTTAGAAGCTATTACGGTGGAAGCAAAGCGCCCTGATTGGGAGAGCAAGCTTTCCCCCGGCACGGTAACGGTTATTCGTCCTGATGATTATCAAGGGGAGCAAAAAACATTGCCTGAACTCTTGAAGCAGGTTCCGGGCGTGCATGTGCGCGAGCTCAATGGTAAGGGGCAGTATACTACTGTCAGCGTGCGTGGCTCCACGGCAGCACAGGTGGGTGTCTTTGTCGACGGAGTATTATTCAATCTAGGCGGCGATGCGGCGGCGGATATTTCTACAATTCCTGTACAAAATGTAGAACGCATTGAAGTCTATCGCGGCTATATACCGGCGAGATTCGGCGGTACCTTCATGGGTGGCGTAATTAACATTGTGACGAAACGACCGAGCAAGGCAAATGTTAGTGCCAGCTTTGGCAAAAGCTCCTATGGTGGCTACAAGGGCAGTCTGGAAGTGGATGCACCTTTGGGTAAGGGCAGTCTGATGGTAGGTGTTAATAGAGACCAAAGTGATGGGGATTTCAAATACACAAACCAGTCTAATGATACAGCTTTGTCAGCGGCTCAGACGGCGTATGAAAAGGCAAAATCAGAAGAACTGTTAAACATAAATAGTTGGATTGAAATCTTAACTGGGGATACTAGTTATGATTTAACTGCTGCCGGCATGATGTATATTGTTAATAATCCCAGCCAAATTAGCGCCTTGCGTACCAGCCTTTATAATGTTGCTACAGCAGCAGGTTGGTCTGACAGTGATTTTAATGATATATTTGATACATTTATCAAAGGTGGTAAAGACAGTGACAGTGGCTTCACTAGATTCCAGAATCTTCAAGCAAATATAGATGAGTATAGCAGTTCTAACCGCTGGCGCAAATCTAACGATTACAAGAATACGGATGCCATCATCAAGTGGCAGGACGATCACTGGTTGGCCAAGGCTACCTGGAAACAAATAGAGAGACACCTGCCTTTCCCGTATAGTAGCAACTATAGCGCTTTAGAAGGGGTAGACCTGGATTCTTCTTTCAATACTCCTTTGGATATTTATTATCATCGCAATCAAAAACTGACAGCCAAAGAAGCGTTGTTGGGAAGGCGCGATACAGTGGGAAATCTGGAATGGGGCTGGAGCGTCAATTACCTAGATCAGCAGAAGGACTACTATGTGGACAACTGGCAGTGGATAGAAGAAAATGCTGGGTCAACGCTCAATACTTATTCAGCCAACAGCTTATGGAGCAACTTCCACAGCCGCCGTCTGGGTGCCAAGATAGACGGCAGTTACAAGGCAGGCAACAAACATCTGATAGAGTTCTTGGTAGACGGCTCCAAAGAGAAAATGGATATCGATGGCTGGCGCATGCTGGATTATAAGGATTCCAGCCAGGATACCAGAAGTAGATGGCGTAACTATTATGAGCAAGAAATCCTCAATGCCCAAGTGCAGGATACTATTACCTTGAATAAAAAAGCCGACTTATGGCTGACGCCGAGTATTCGTTACAACAGGTCGACCATCCTGGGACGCAGCGACAGATATGATGAAAATAATGATCCGGCGAAAATAAAGTGGTACCATCAAGAAGATGAACAGACCAATGATAAAGTGACATGGCAGATGGCTTTGAAGAAAGCAGTTAATGACCATCTGACCTTGCGGGCAACGGGAGGTACTTATTACAGGCTTCTGAATATGTATGAAATAGCCGGTGACGGTGCCGGTATTTTGCCGATGCCTAATGTAGGTGGTACGGACAGCGTTTTCCCATTGCCGGAAGAGGGCAGTCAATGGGATTTGAGTGCTATCTGGGATGGCAAGGCCTTAGGAGCTGACAGTGCGAAATTCCAGCTGACTTACTTTGGCAGAGATTCTGACCATTTACTCCAATTAATGAGTCGTCATTTCTATTTCTTTTACACTAATGCTGCCAAGGCTAAGGTCAATGGGCTGGAGATGCAGGCAGACATGTCCTGGAAGAAGTGGGATTTGAACCTGCAGGCAACGTATACGAAACCAAGTGACGTCACCTATGATATGACCTGCCTGCCAGGCTATGCCAAGGATACAATATCTGGCTTTATGACTTATATGCCGGAGTGGGAAGGAACGGCACGTGTAACATACCGCCCAAATAAAAGCTGGAGCCTGTTTACACAGCTGCGTTATGTAGCAGACATGTATACTTCTCCAATACCGCTGACAACGGGAATACCAGAGGGAAGCCAGTCTTCCCTGACAGTATGGGATTTAGGCGTCAAGTATCAAATTAATAAATCCTTCCAACTGGCAGTGGGTGTCAACGATATGTTTAACAAGGCAAATGATATATATAAAATGACAGATTATGGTGTTACAACCAACATAGAGTATCCGATTCAGGGCCGTACCTACTACGCAACACTGCAGTATAATTTCTAAGGCGATATTTTTAGTTAGGTCAATTTTTCTCATACGAATTGAACCTCTTTTGCTAGACAGAATAAATCTAGCGGAAGAGGTTTGTCTTTACCACAAAACAGGAACGAACATATGTTTGCACAAGCCCCCAAAAAGTGATATTATAATAATAGACTAGTCAATACAAATACAAAAGAGGTAGATAGTAACGAATAGTAAGTTTTTGAATACAATTACAATGGGAGATTCAATAGAATTACTAACGCAGTTGGATGACGATTCCGTAGATGCGGTGATTACAGACCCGCCGTATTCTAGTGGCGGAAGAACGGCCAATGAACGTTCTAAAGCACCATCAAATAAATATGAACAGTCGTTTAATAAATTCGTGCATCGTCCGGATTTTCCGGGTGATACAATGGATTCACGGTCATGGTTACATTGGTGTATTTTATGGATTAATGAATGTCACAGAGTATTGAAGCCTGAAGGGTATTTCCTGATGTTTTCAGATTGGCGACAGTTGCCTACTGCGTCAGATGCTGTTCAGATGGGCAATCTAATATGGCGTGGTATTGTTGCCTGGAATAAAGGAAACGGCAGTCGTGCACCGCATAAAGGCTATTTTCGTCACCAATGTGAATACCTTGTTTGGGGAACAAAAGGAAAGTGCCCGCATGCACAGCATGCAGGTCCATATCCAGGCTGCTTTGATTTCCCGGTAAAACAAAGTGATAAGTTTCATTTAACCGGCAAGCCGACACTACTCATGGAAGAGCTAGTCAAGATTGTCCCGGAAGGCAGCATTATCTTAGATCCATTTGCAGGGTCGGGGACTACCTGCGTCGCAGCACGTAAAAATAATCGCCAATTTATTGGATTTGAGAAAACGCAGGTTTACTATGATGTTGCGCTAGAACGGTTAAAACAATAGAGGAAAGAGCCGATGCCTTAACGGGTGTCGGCGCCCTTATTAATAAGCAAGTTTTTATTATTTAACTTGTCTACCTAGAAGGTAGAATATCATACTATACTTCTTAGGTTCATTTTTTGCATATGGGGATAAATTTAAACAGCAAATTCTTAATGGATTGCAAATTTATTTATAACCTATTGATATAGCTATTACCATGAAGATAACAGCAACGATGAACAAAACTAATACTAAAGGAATAATGAATTTTTCCCACTTAGAAAAGGGAACACGGCCGAATCCTAATGCCAATAGTAGAACACCCAGTAAAGGAGTGCATAAATTCGTTAAACCATCGCCGAATTGATAAGCTAAAATCGCTACCTGAGACTCAATACCAACGATCTGGGCAATAGGTAATACGATAGGCATGACTATTAGCGCTTTACCGGAACCGGAAGGAATGAAAAGATTTATTATCGCAATGACTATTAGGATGCCCACAGCAGTGATAGATGGTGACAATCCGGATAATGGTCTAGCTAAAAAATAAACTATTGTATCAAGAACATGAGCTTTAGTAAAAATCCAGGAAATACCGTAAGCGACACCCATAATAAAACAAGCTCCCGTCATAGTGGAGGCTCCCTTGATAAAGGTTTCTGTTGTACCATTAATACCTAACCCGCTGCACCAGCCTGAGATAATACCAACTATTACGAAGATGGCTCCTAGGTGAATAATTGACCATTTCCAATTAATAGAGCCATAAACATAGAAACAGATTCCTATTATCAGAGTAGTCAAGATAATTCCATGTGCAGTGGTGAAGGGCTTAGATTTAAATGTTTCGGCGTTAAAAGCTAGGTCAGATACATCCACGTTAGCAATAAGGCTTTTTGTTGGGTCATTTTTTACTTTCTTAGCATATAGAAGTAAATAAGTTAGGCAAATTGCCGGTATGATTAAAAACATTACTATACGTAATTCTAAGCCAGAGTATATTCCTAATCCGGCAATGGTCTGTGCTACTGCTACGGTAAAAGGATTGGTAGGACCGCAAGTAAAACCAGAAATAGCGCCTAACATAGCTACTCCTACACCGACAATGGAATCGTATCCAAGACCTATAGCGATAGAAATGGCAATAGGAATGAAAGGGATGGAACCTTCAATAAATCCCATGAAACCGCCCATTAAAGCAAATACATAAAACAAAAATATCAAGATGATGTTACCTTTGGAAGTGCCCATTTTTTGGATTACATGAGAGATACCAACATTTAAGGCTCCGGCTTCTTGAATACAGCCTAGTCCCCCGCCAATTAAAAGTGCCACGATCAACAAACTAACACCATTAATCATGCCAGAGGGAACGGCCACAAAGATATCAAACAAACTGGCAGGAGTGGCTGCAATAAACTTAAAGCTGTTAGGGTCTACAACATTTTTACCATTTAAGAGAACTCTGTTATATGAACCTGCAGGAATTATATATGTCAAAATTGCCGCAAAGACAATAATGAAGAATAGCAAAGCTACAGAATTTAAAGGCTTTTTTTCTGCCTTTTGCTGAGTTGTGTTTCCCATATTTTCATCTCCTTTGGTAAGTAACAATTATGAATTCAATTTCCCAAGTAAATCGATAATTATATTTACCTGTACTATAACTCCTATGGAAAGTGCTTCCGGAGCTAAATAAAAATTTGGATTATGCAGAGGTGCAGCATTTTCATCGGAACCAATACCTAACCAGAAATATGCCCCTGGTACTTTAGATAGGTAAGCCCCACAATCATCGGAAGTCATGGCAGGTACATCCGTATATATAACATTATTCTTACCTAAAATCTTTTGGCAGCTTTCAACTATTAGTTCTGAAATATGCTCGTTATTAATCGTAGGCATGTAACCGGTTTTTTTATCAATCTGTGCTGTACATCTGTTGGCTTTGGCAATGTTGTTGGCAAGCTCATCAATTCTTTGACCCAATTTAGTACGTATCTCCTGATTGAAGGTGCGAAATCCGCCACTTAAAACTACTTTTTCGGCAACAGCATTCCAGACAGAACCAGGAGTTTCAACTTTTCCAATAGATATTACACAGGTTTCTAACGAACTTATTTCCCGCGTTGGGAGCATGTGAATAGCCGAGATTAGTTCGGCTAAAGCGGGAACAGGGTCAATAGCTTTTTGCGGTTGGGCGCCATGACCACCTTTACCAGTGATTGTGATGGTAAAGACATCGCTGGAAGCTGCAGCATTTTTCTTAGCTATTGATATAGTTCCAATTTTCAAGGTGGGTTGTACGTGAAGAACAATACAAGCATCTACATCGTCTAAAACGCCTTCCTGAATCATGAAACCGGCGCCACCTTGGCCCGTATAACCAGCCTTGGCAACGGTGTCAAGCATTTCGCTGGGCGTTCCTTCTTCAGAAGGTTGAAATACAAATTTTATTCTACCGGTAAATTTATTCTTATACTTAGACAATATTTTAGCTGTAGCCAATAGCATAGTTACATGTGAATCATGTCCACAGGCATGCATTTTACCTGGATATTCTGATTTATAGTACAATGAGGATAACTCTTGGACTGCGAGACAATCCATGTCGGCGCGTAGCATAAGAGTTTTTCCAGGTTTGCCGGAATCTAAAACACCAATCACGCCTGTTAAAGCCACATTTTCTTTTACATCTATATTGCATTTTTTTAAATAGTCGGCGACAATACTGGCAGTCCTATGCTCCATAAAACCTAGTTCAGGGTGCTGATGTAAATCTTTAAAAATTTCAAGCATCTCAGGTTGTAAAGCATCAACTTCTTTTTTTAACATATGCAGACTCCTTTCTCATGGCAATTACTTTTCACTGCAAGCGCTTATAAAGGCTGCAGCTATTTTTTGTTGTTGCTCGTTGTCAAACATCATTTCGGGATGCCATTGGGTTGCTAGAACGAATACTGGACCAGGTAGTACCACGGCTTCGGTGACATTATCCTCTGATATGGCAATAGCTTTTAGTGAAGGTGCAAGTTTGTTTACTGCTTGGTGATGAAAAGAATTAACCGTAATTTCTGTGCAGCCTAATATCTTGTCTAACAGACTATTTTTTATAATTCTAACTTTATGAGTACCTTCATTACGCTTTTTAGATAAAATTGTATGTAATTCATAACCATTGGAAGGCAAATCCTGATAAATGGTACCGCCAAGGGTGACATTTAAAATCTGAATGCCTCTGCAAATACCTAAAATGGGAAGATGATGGTCAAGTGCGAAATGCGCAAACATTATTTCGTAACAATCTCTATCTGTATCCAAGTGTCCACATTTTGCATTAATCCTTTCACCATACAATGAGGGATCTACATCATGCCCCCCTGACAGCAATATCCCATCAAGTTTTTCCCAAAGTGGTTTGGTTTGTAAAGGGTTCTTACAGATAGGTAGGAGAACTGGTATGCCTCCTGCTTGTTCAATCATGCGCGTATAGTCAGTTGCAATTAATTGCCAATCCTGACCGGGGATACCAATACCTTCCGTGATGGTTTCTGGTACTCGTTGCAACTCATTACATGTAACGCCTATTAATGGTTTGTTCATATACACTCCTCCTTTAAACTTCAATATAGCAGATAAACTTTTGGTAATGTCAATAGGTAAATCTGCTTATTTTTGCTAAAAAGTGAAGTTGAGGATGCGTTTTTATTTAAATTGGACGGAAAATAAGAAAAAAGTACTGGTACTATACTTTACTTCATATTTGACGCTTGTAAACTGGGTGAAATTTTGCTAGGATTGTTGTAAGATGTGTGGGTGGCTTTTGTTTAAACCGAGGAGGAGAGTAATAGCAATGAAAATTGGCGAATTTTCTAGATTGTGCGGAATAACAAAAGCTACAGCACGTTATTATGTGAACGAGGGACTTTTAATTCCCAAAGAACAGGGTTCTCAACTAAATTTTACTAGGCGTGAATATGACGATTTCAAATATATTGTTGAATTAAAAAAGATGAGGTTTAATTTAAGAGAAATCGAGGCATTCTTATATTTAAGCCGTATGTCAAACATGATTGAACCGGATACTATTGATGAATACTTACAGCTACTGTTGACAAAGAAAGAAAGTCTGCAGGAAGAAATGCAGGCTATAGCTGCCAGCATCAATATGATTAGTATGGAAATTAAGAATTTCCAAATGAGGAAAGATACCCCAAGGAATGGCTTAAGCGGGGTCCCTATTAGTATGATTCCTTTACTTTGTTGTCCGGAATGTGGCAAACAGCTAAATATTTCAGATGCTAATATTAGTAATAAGTATATTCATAATGGTTTATTAAGCTGTCCTTGTGGCTATCAGGCGACAATTGTTAATGGGATTGTCAGGACGAATAACATTTACACAGGGGAATACGATTGGCCGGACTTAAATCGCAAGCTTTATAAAGAAATTGACGAAGTTTGGGCTGTTTGTACCCAAAAATGTGCAGATCTGATTATGGAAGAAATAGAAAATTTTCAAGCCCAAGGGAAAATTATCTTAGAAGCAAACATTAATGGTTTCTTTTACACTTATAACTATATTCACCAAATGCCTAAGGATGCCAAATACATAATAGTAGACAAATATGAAGAAGTGTTGTCTAACTACAAGAATTTAATTGAGTGTCTATATCCCGACATTGATATTTTATATATAGCTGATGCCTCGGAAACACCACCGATAAGGCAAAAAAGCATCGATCTCCTTTTAAGCTTTTATGGTGAATCGGAACATGCTTTCTATCATAAAGTCCTGGAGGTTGAATCTTTTCGCAATTTATTTAAAGAAGATTTTTTTACGGTAGGATCATTTATCAGCTACAATAGGGATGCTAAAACTCGTTTTAATCTTATGAAAAAATATCCCGAGTGTAGTCCTAGAATCGCTTGTTTTGATTATTTTAAGATAGACTATGAGAAAGATAATTTTGTCATTAAATCAAAAAAAATAGGAACAGTTACTAAAACAAAAAAACACCATAGTTTTGCTTGCCATGTGGATGGAGAGGAAATGGAAATATACTTCTATAAGGCATGGCTTAATAAGTAGCTAAACAGAACTTTAACGGTTCTTTGTCAAATGTTGGGGTAACTCAGTATAAGTTAATATTACCAGTGATCTGATAATGACTATCGGTATTTTCATATATATGAAAAACATAGATTTTGATAGAATAGGTATAAACGCTAAAAAAATCAAACGATTTTACGGAATTTTAGTGGTAGCAACGTCCAATTTAAAACGGCTGTAAACGAGGCTGTGTGGTAGCAACTAATTTAAGTGTAAAACGCTAAAAACGGTTCAACCATGCGGTTTATAGGCTGTTTCAGATAAGACTACAAAATCGTAGATCTGGGTTCAAGTCCTAGTACCTCTGCCATTATAAAGTTGGCTCTCAGCGCACAACGCTGAGGGCTTTTTTCATGTGTAAAACCGGCAATTTTTTTGGATACAAAAAGAACCGTCACTTTTATCTGCTCAAGCTTTAAAATTTGCACAATAGGTGCTTCTTGTAAGGTTCACAAGAGTAAGCAAGCCATTAAGCCAATACTGGCTCTTAGTTTCGAAATGACAGCTACTTTTTCGCCTGGACATACTTTCTCTGCGTTTGAACTAAGGAGTTTGTTTTTTTAGATAGGTATTTTCTATAGTAACAGCTTAATTTTTCTTTATGAATTTCACGTATAAATAATATAATTTATTGCCACTATGGCTCATATGCATTGGTATAATTTTTATGTTTTATCCAGTTATAATATCCAGTTTTAGATACCGAAAATTATTTACATAACCATACCACAGAATAACCACCACTTAATTCGAATATTGCCTAGCAATACAATCGTGTTAATTCCCTGTCTTGACATGCAACTTCTAGAAGCGATTAAAAAAGTTGTAGTGAGTTCTTACCACAATTTTTAATATTTTATTACATCTATTATAGAATGTTTTCTGCCTTTCAAAAAAGAATAGCTAAAATTTTACTAAAATAATAAAAAATTATTGAAAAAACTGAATATTTGTGCTATCTTGATAACAAGGATATAAAATATTATCGTGATGATAAAAAATTATAACAAGCGCTGTATATGGATATTTAAAATAAATAATGTTTATAAAAGAAGGGGGGGAGGTATAGTGCGGGATAAAGAACTGTATTAATGTCATTTTATTGCCACTGCTAAAGAGGAGGGAGGAAGTGTATTGATTTTGGATTAGATGTTTAAAGTAGGGCCTAATGATGTATTGGGAGGAGATATTGGAGTTTGGTGCTCCTAGCAATCGTTAAGGTTAAGGACTCTGGCATGACCATTTTCACTTCAATAACTATTGGTAGGCCAAAGGCCTAGTTTTCGTCTTGAAAAACTTTGTATATTAAATTTTTGCGTGCGATTATTTTTATATGTGAGTACGAAAATTATTTTTACGGAGGAGGCGTTTATTTTATGAGTTCTTTTGTTGCAGTAATTGTAATTGTCTGGGTCATTTACATGATTGTAAAAAAATATTACCCGCAGGCGGTCCTTCTTATGGCAGGCGTTATCTTGTTGGCTTGGGCAGTATTTGTCAATGGGGCAGTTATACTTCCGGTTAAACAATCTTCTGGTTCGGCTATACTTGATATTTTTCACACAATTCAAATTGTTATGAGTACGCGTGTTGCAGGTCTTGGCCTGACTATTATGTCCATTGCTGGTTTTGCTAAATATATGGATTATGTAGGTGCAAGCAAATCACTTTTTGCTGTGGTAGCATCGCCTATAAAGAAGGTGAAATCTCCATACTTTCTCATGGTATTATGCTTTTTTGTAAGTCAGTTCCTAGTTGTTTTTATTCCTAGCCATGCAGGTCTTGGACTACTACTTATGGTAACAATGTATCCTATTTTGATTAGGGCGGGTGTAAGTAAGCTATCAGCCTTGGGCGTAATCGGTTGTGCTCAATATATGGACGTTGGGCCCGGTAGCGGAAATGCTATTCTGGCTGCTACGGTGACTGGCCTTGATCCTGCTGTTTATTTTGTAAAATGGCAACTACCGATTTTTGTAACTACGACTCTTATTTTGGGCGTTGTACATTTTTTTGTACAAAGATGGTGGGATAAAAAGGAAGGTTATGTGTCCAATATTATTTCGGCAGAGGTTTTACACGAAGAAACAGAACGGCCGCCCTTAATTTATGCTATCCTGCCTATAGTGCCAATGATATTTATATTAGGCTTTAGTCCTTTGTTTAAAAGTCCTATCAAGATGAATGTTGTTACGGCAATGTTTTTAAGTACTTTTATAGCGATGCTGTTCGAGTTTTTTAGAACCCATGATTTTAATAATGTGTTGCAGGGGTTGAAGAACATGTTTGCTGGAATGGGGAATAGTTTTGCTACTGTTATCTCCCTTATTGTAGCTGGTGAAGTTTTTGCAGCTGGGCTGGTTAATATAGGTGCTGTGAAATCACTGACTAATGGGGTACAGAGTTTGGGATTTAATATTTATGCCCTTATAATTATTTTTTGCTTAGTAATTGCAGGGTGCGCCTTTCTCATGGGTAGTGGTAATGCAGCTTTTTTCTCTTTTGCATCTCTTGCTCCCAAACTTGCCGAATCTATGGGCATCCCAGCATTGAGTCTAGTATTGCCAATGCAGATTATGACAAGTTTTGGCCGTGTATGTTCTCCAATTACAGCTGCCATAGTAGCAATTGCAGGTGTTGCAGATGTAAATCCTGTACAGGTTGTAAAAAGAACTTGCATTCCTATGTTGGTGGCAGCGGTAATAAATATTATATTTTTGTTCATCAATTTTTAAAATACAAAATAATTATATGAAGAGAGGGTGTTTGCTATGACTTTAGTACACGATTTTGATACTACGCTTAATAGGAGAAATACTCAGTGTAAAAAATGGGATACTTATGGTGATGATGTAATTCCTATGTGGATTGCTGATACTGATTTTAAATGTCCTGAACCTATCGTAAAGGCTATTCAAAAGAGAGCTGAGCATGAAGTTTTTGGCTACCCGTGCATTGACAAGGGCTATGAAGAAGCTGTGTCTGGTTGGCAGAAACGTCGTTTTGGCTGGGAAGTAAAACCGGAATGGGTAGAGTATACTCCTGCCGTAGTTCCTGCCATAGTTTATGCAATGCGTGCTTTTACCAATCCCGGTGATAATGTGCTGGTACAAATGCCGGCATACCATCCTTTCCATCAAGTTATTCCTCACAACGGACGTTATATTGCTCCAAATCGTTTGCTCCATAGTGAGGACGGAGCATGGTCAATTGATTGGGAAGATATGGAGAAAAAACTTTCTGAGCCTAGGACTACAATGTTTCTTTTGTGCAGTCCACATAATCCCACCGGTAAATGTTTTACACGGGAGGAGCTTGAAAAGATTAGCCAGCTATGTATTAAACACCATGTATTCGTAGTTTCTGATGAAATTCATTCTGATATTATTTATAAAGGGTTTAAACATATTCCTTTTGGGAGCATTTCTGAAGGAGCCGCTAATAACTGTGTAGTTTGCGTAAACCCAAGTAAAACTTTTAATATTGCCGGGTTCCGTACCGGAGCTGCAATAATCCCTAACCGTAATAATCATGATCGTTTCTACAGCGAAATGGAAAATTTAAAAGCCTTCGGCCGTAATATTTTTGGTACGTTAGCGGTGCAGACTGCCTATACCCAATGCGATTATTATGCTGATCAGTTAATGGAATATTTACAGGGTAATTTAGAATATACACGCAAATTTTTGGAAGAAAATATTCCTGAGATTAAGCTGGGAGTTATTCAGGCAACTTATTTGCTTTGGCTTGACTGCAAAGCTTTGGGCATGGAGCACTCAATCATGATGGACTTTTTCCTAAAGAAGGCCAAAGTTGCTTTGAATGATGGCTATACCTTTGGCCCAGGTGGAGATGGATTTATGCGGTTGAACATTGCCTGCCCGCGTGCTCAATTGGCAGAAGCTTTAACTCGCATGGCCAAAGCCGTAAGAGAATTGTAAAATAAAAAATTAAACTATAGGATATAAAGGAGAAAAACTAAATGGAAAAAATTGTTGTGTCTACTGAGATGGCTCCAGGTGCGATTGGTCCCTATTCTCAAGGAATTAAAGCGAATGGTTTTATATTTGTTTCGGGACAGCTCCCGCTGGATCCAAACACAGGGACATTTGCTGAAGGTGGCATTGAAAATCAGACAAAACAGTCTTTGACAAATATTAAAAATGTTTTAGAGGGTGCAGGGTCAGGACTTGATAAAGTAGTTAAAACAACAGTATTCCTTAAGAATATTGCTGATTTTACAGCTATGAACAGCGTCTATTCCGAATTCTTTAAAAAAGAGTGCCCTGCTCGCTCTGCATTTCAGGTAGCCGCTTTGCCTAAAGATGCCACACTGGAAATTGAAGTTATTGCTCTTGCTTAAAAGGAGGTGTTTGGGATGAAATGTAATTGTGCTAACTGTCCTTCCCATGCTTGCTACACAAAAGGAATAAATTGCACAGGTGTTTCTGCAGATGCAGTAAAAAGCGTCTACAGTGAAGAAGAATTAAAAATAATGCAGGCAGCGGCCTATGTTGAAGGTACTTTTTACAGTAGTATAACTCGCTTGCAGGAAACTGCCGAATTTGCTAAAGTCATGGGCTATAAAAAACTTGGTATAGCTTTTTGTATTGGACTTAATGAAGAGGCACGATACATTGCTAGATATTTTACTAATCAAGGATTTGAGTTATATAGTGTCTGCTGTAAGGCATGCAGTTTACCTAAAAAAGAACTGGGTTTAAAGCAGGTGAATCAGGCACTTGAACATGAAGCTATGTGCAATCCGAAATTTCAAGCAAAATTTTTGGGCGAAAATGGTGTGGAACTTTTTATATCATGTGGATTATGTGTAGGGCATGACGCTATTTTTAATAAAAATTGCGATGGGCCAGTAACTAATCTGGTTGTTAAAGACCGCCTACTTGCCCATAATCCTCTAGGAGCTATATATTCACGGTATTGGAAACGTAAACTTGGCATTATGGATGATGATGAAGTTTAAAAGGTTCAATGTCGAATATTGGGGTGACTAAATACAACTTAATTTTACCGATGGTCTTATAACGATCATCGGTATTTTAGGGCGCGCTGTCAAATTTTGAGGTGAATAGCTAAAATATCAATTGAATGATTATTTTTACAGGCAATTTTTAAAAATATCATTTTACCTTTGCATAAATGGCTTAATTTGGCCTATTTTACGGAAATTTAGTGGCAGTAACTATTTTAAAAGTAAAACAATAAAAGTGGCTTATCTATAATGTGGCAGGCATGGAAGACGCAGACTACATAATAGCCATAAACAAGGATGGTCTGGCGCCCATCTTCAATGTGGCCGACGTAGGCATAGTGGGTGACTTTAAGAAGATACTGCCGGAGCTCACCAAGGCGGTTATGGATGAGAAAATCGAATATTAAGAGATAAGCTGTTAATAATTTTTAAGGTGGTGGAAACTTGAAAATATTTGTTTTGAATTGCGGGAGCTCTTCAATAAAGTATCAGCTCATAGACAGTGTAACCAAAAAAGTTTTATCTAAGGGAGTTTTGGAAAGAATCGGTGCCGGTGGAAGTTTCTTAAAACATTATTCCATTTATGATTACGCCATAGAGATAAAAAGGCCCGTGGCCAACCACACGGAAGGCATAAAAATGGTGTTCGAGGCCTTAACAAATA
>Ga0183100_1001122_pt1 | contig 14680 bp, 12 predicted proteins | sample Biomet2_FD_127789 | JGI IMG/M metagenome (GOLD analysis project Ga0183100, IMG submission 127789) | Microbial communities from bioreactor (seeded with anoxic lake sediment) at LBNL, California, USA - Biofuel metagenome 2 | ecosystem: Engineered > Bioreactor > Anaerobic > Unclassified ...
CAGCACCGCGTCGACCACCGTGTTGCCGGTGACGAAGACCCCGCGGCTGATGCCTTCCTTGGCCAGGTTCTTCCTGGCCTCCTCGGTCGGGGCGTACAGCTGGTCGGAGATGTGGTCCGCGACCACCCGGTTGGTCTCCTCCGGCATCGTACGGTCGTTGGAGCGCAGCCCGGCCTCCACGTGACCGATCCTGATCCCCAGCTTCGAGGCGGCCAGGGCCGCGGCCATCACGGTGTTGGTGTCGCCCTGCACCATCACCATGTCCGGGCGGTCCTTTATCAGCACGCCCTCGGTCCCGGTGAGGATCTTCGCCGTCTGCCCTCCATGGGTCCCGGAGCCGACGTCGAGATGGTACTGCGCCACGGGAAGCGAGAGATCATCGAAGAACACCTTGTCCATCTCGTGGGAGTAGTGTTGTCCGGTATGCAGGATGTAGTACGGCGTTCTCCTTCTCGCACACTCGCGGATCAGCGGGGACATCTTGATGATCTCCGGGCGGGTGCCGAGGACAATGGCCACCTTCATGAAGCCAGCAATGTAAGGAGTAGGTTATCAAGATTAGCGGACGACCCCGGTGCATGAGAAACCAGAAACCGACCGTTCGGCGGCAGGCCTTGATACTCCCGCCCTTCGAGGAATGTGGCTGCTGCATCTACCTGAGGTCTTTCCCGGCGCGGAGGCTCGTCCTCCACGCCGCATCCAAGGCATCAGCGCTTACTTCCGGCCCAGGTACCAGCCGCAGCCAGGACATGACAGCGAACGCCCGTCCGTCTTCGTTCCGCAGTTGGGGCAGAAGCCGACGACGTTAAGGGGCTGCTGGGCCGGCTGCTGGACGGGAGGCTGAGGAGGGGCCGCGGGGGGCTGGCTTGGAGGGACCGGGGGCAGCGGCCCCTGCTGATACCCCTGCTGGTGCTGCTGTGAGTAGTTCGGCTGGTACGACTGCTGGTATGGTTGGTTGTTCGGTCGGTAACCGGACTGGTTCGGTGGATAGGGCGGGTTGTTCTGCGGATAGTATGCTCCCATCTGGCCTTGCCCGGCCCGATTGCCCCTCTTGCGTAGCATGATAAAGGCGATGATGCCCCCCACGACGACCACGAGGACCAAGATCGGGATGAGCCATATGAGCATCGAGCCTGATGAGCCGCCGGTCCCGGCGGTGGAGCTCTCGGCGCCCTCGATGCTCTCTCCAGTGACCGACTTATACATCGAGTTGGCCGATTCGATCGCTGTCGTCGTGAGCCCGTACGCCTCGAGATCTTCGGCGGTCGCCGAATCGGTCTCCGCCCATATCGCTCCCTGGGCTGCCCCGTCATGCGCATCGTGCTCCTCGCAATAAACCGCCAGGTCGTACAGGTCGCCAGTGGTCATGCTCCCCAGGCTGTAGTTGATACTATCATCGGGAGCATACTCGTGCATGTTGATGCAATCGGCTTGGATGGTCTGCTGCCATACCTTGCCGGAGGCGAGGGTGAAGGAGTAGGACTCCGTCACCACCATGTCCTGGACCGAGGTATCGTTCGATGCGAGCCTCTGTCCCGCCTTCAGCTCGAGGTTAAGGGCCGTGGTCGTCAGGCTGGTGACGGTGATGTCAATGCATTTGTCGAAGAATACCCCGCTGCCATTGACCAGGTTGACGCTTGTGAAGGACCCCGCCACGGCATCGCCGACAATGTTGACACTGACATAGCCGCTCGATTCGGCCGTAGCCAAGGAGTAGGTGGTGCCGTCAGCGGCGACGTTCGTCGTTGCCAGGACGGGCAAGAACGAGAGCAATGAGACCATTATCGCAACCAATAGAATGAGCTGTTTTCTCCATGAGCTTTCGGCCATGTACGCTCCCCCAATTTTATTCAGCCGATTACAACTCAAGTTATTAATTATTTCCAATGATATCAATATCTCAAATCGGCCACCCAGAGCGCCACCTGAGCGGTCGATCGGACCAGACTAAGAACGTATAATGCTTCGTCTATGGGTCGAAATGGCCGCCCCTAGAGCCATGTCCGGGCGGCCGGCGTCGCTCACTCTTTCTTTGTCTCCTTAAGAACCTCAGCGAGCTTGTCCATGGACTCGTTCCATCCCTGGATGGACGCGTCGCGGTCGGGACCGCCCGGAACGTCCCGTTCTCTCATGGTCAGCCTCGTCCCCCCATCCTCCTCCTCGAAGGTGATGGTCATCTCCGTCTCCAGGGGCCAATCGCCGCTCAGCCCGTAGGTCGACGCGGGGACGATGTTGCCCTCCCGGTCGGCGAACGAGTCGATGGCCACGAGGCGCTCCGGCGGGGAGAACTCCTTGAACCAGCCGGCCGACCAGTAGTCCTTCCCCTCGGGCGACCGCATGCAGTACAGGTACCTCCCTCCGGCCTTCGGCTCCGACTCGATCACCGGCGCGGTGAACCCCTTCGGCCCCCACCATCGCTTGACCATCGCCGGATCGGTGAACGCCTCCCACACCTGTTCCCGCGGCGCGTTGAACGACCTGGCCACCACCAGCTCCCGCCTCTCGGCCTGCTCCGTTGTCGTCATGGTGGGTCCTTCGAGCGGACGGTATTAGTTCGTTTCCCTGCCCCGAGGTTCAAGCATGCTGGTGGCCCAGCAGGAAAATGAAAGGACGTTCTACATTGACCAAAAATATGCATCGGCCGTCCCCGCGGCCGCGCATGCGATACTAACCAGCACCGACGTTCAGGCCCTGACGCTCTTCATGTCCGCCCTCATCGCCATGTACTGGTCCCTGGTGATCTCCCCACGGGCATACCTCAGGTCGAGGACGTCGGCCGGGGTGGTCGCCTCCTTGACCTTGTCCAAGGGAGCGGCGGGCAGGAACCAGGACGGGCGGTCCTCGGTGACGAAGAGGTAGGCGGCGATGATGATGAGGATCATCATGATCGGCAGGACGATGGTAGCCACGGTCATCCACCACAGCATCCTGGACATGCTATCGACCATGGCCTTGGCCTGGGGATCGGTAATGTTGCCGGTGCCGGCATCGGGGGCTAAGAACCCGGCTACGATGATGAACGCGAAGAACAGCACGACCACCGCGCCGACCAGTATGAGACTTGCGTTGTGCTTGTCGACCTTCAAACCAACACCTACGCGGGCGAGGAGCTCCTCCGGCTTTAATCTTCCGAGGTAGATACTATTATCTGATTCTTACCGAGGCCGGCATGCAGGCCGTCCGGCGGGAGCGTAGCGCTACCCTTCGGTCCTTTTCCCGGGGAAGGGAGTAGATGTAATCGATGGCCTGGGGATTGGTCACGTCCACGGTTATGACATAGTTCTTGGGGGTCAGCACCGCGTCCCTGACGAAGCCCATCAGGATCTCCTCGTTCCCCCAGGGGGCGTATCCTTCTTCGTGGAACTGCTTGTACAGGTGCTTGGCGGTCGGATCGGTGAGATTGGCGGTGATCCGCACGATCATGGGCCGAGGGACCGCATGGGCCTCATTAAGCGTGAGGTCGTGAGATGCCGTAGCAGATAATGAGAACCGTCCGATGGCCGCTCTGGCTGTGACGACGGCTGGCGCCCACGGTAAAGGCAATCCGGCCATTCCTTTATCTATTGCATCATTAATACGAAAGTTCGTTCGAGGTCGTCGCATGGAAGGAGACATAAACGTCATAACCGCCAAGCCTGAAGATGTCAAGCTCATCCGCAAGCTCTCCAAGATCAAGCACACCATCGTGGTCATGTCCGGCAAGGGAGGGGTCGGCAAGTCCACCATCACCGTCAACCTTGCCGTGGGACTGGCGATGAGGGGGTTCGAGGTCGGCATCCTGGACGCCGACATTCACGGGCCCAATGTCCCCAAGATGCTGAAGATCGAGGACGAGCAGCTGAGCGCCGATGACGACGGCATCTACCCTGCCTTCGTCCCGCCCCACCTGAAGGTCATGTCCATGGGCTTCTTGTCCCCCAATAGGGACCAGCCCATCATCTGGAGGGGGCCGATGAAGATGGGCGCCATCCGCAAGTTCATCGAGGACGTGTACTGGGGCGACCTGGACTACCTCGTCGTCGACCTGCCCCCAGGCACCGGGGACGAGCCGCTGACCATCGCCCAGCTCATACCGAAGGCCGACGGTTCGATCATCGTGACCACCCCTCAGGACGTCGCCTTGCTCGATTCCCGGAAGACCGTGGTGTTCTCCGAGGGCCTCCACCTGCCGGTCGTCGGCATCGTGGAGAACATGGCCGGGCTCATCTGCCCGCACTGCGGCAAGGAGATCGACCTGTTCAAGGTGGGCGGGGGCGAGAAGGCGGCCAAGGACCTCAAGGTGCCCTTCCTGGGGCGTGTGCCCATCGACCCCGACGTCGTGAACACCGGGGACGAGGGCGTGCCCATCGTAGCTTCGAACCCCGACTCCCCGGCGGCCAAGGCCCTGGAGTCGATCATCGAGAAGGTCATCGAGTTCTCCGAGCGGACCGATGTCCCCCGGCCGGAGAAGCCCAACTTGAAGTAGAGGCACGGGCCAAGGCGTGGGAAATCACCTCCGCTGGAGAAAAAATAGTACTTTCGGGGCGAGGGGGCTTGTCCCCGAAAGTCTAGAACCCGTGATGTGAAGATGTAAAACCTGCCCTCTCTATTTTTATCTATATTGTTCTCACAATAGATAATACTATTCAATCAATATATGAAATAGTAAAAAAGCGGAAAAGAAAGATCGTGCTGCCCCTCATTTGCTCACATCAGCACGGAGAACGGCAGCATGAAGAACAGGAACAGGGTGGAGGCGTAGGCCAGCTTCCTGACGTCCTTGTCCTTGTTCTCCAGGAAGTAATAGGACGCGGGGACGATCATAGCCAGCACCGCCAGCCCCACGCCGATCAGCAGCATGGTCCTCTCCATCATGCCCCCGATGGAGGCGATGGAGAAGGGCGCGGCGACGCTGGCCACGATCATGCCCTCGAAGGCCAGTACGATCGAGAGGCCGATCACCCCCATGGTCCCGACCTTCCAGCCGAACAGCTTCCGGCCAAGGAAGGAGCGGCCGTCGAGGTATATCATGACCAGGGCGGCCAGGGCGACGAGCTCCATCTGAAGCCCCAGGAGCTCGACGGTGCCCTCCTTTACTCCGCCGATGCCGGTGATGCTTGCCTTGGCCGCGAGGCCGTAGATGAGCACGCCGAAGGACACGAAGAGCAGGAGGACCGTGGTGCGGACCAGCGTCGGCGTGTCCAGCCGGTGGTCGAACAGCCTGACCGCAGTCAGGGCAGAGCCAACGAAGAACAGCTGCGCCCCGAAGGCGGCGAGCCACATGCCCGTTATGTCGCCGAGGCCGCTGACCTTCATGGGCGACGCGTAGTAGGCGGCGACCAGACCTTCGATGGCCACGATGACCCCGATCATGACCGGAGCCCAGGTGAACACCGGGAACAGCCAGGCCCGGTCCCGGAACAGCTTGCTGCGGACCTTGGACACGACGCCCATCTTGCCCAGGAACTCGCCGTTCACGATCACGCACAACAGGACCAGGATGCCGAGCACGAGCAACTGTACGCCGATGAGGGCGACGGTGCTCTGGTACAGCCCAGTGCCCCAGTTCTTGACGTAGTCGACCTGCCTGGCCATGGCGGCGATGACCACGCCCTCGAGCATGATGACCACCGCTAGGACCACCGACAGAAGGCTGCTGTTGAGCTTGATGCGAGACAGGAACGCGGGCACCTTGGCCATGAGTGAGAATTAAATCAGCTTATTATAATGATTATATTAAGATTATTCATTATGATACCGAGATACGCACCATCCGGTACAATGCCGTCCTTGCGAGCAAGGTAGCAAAAGGAAAGCGTGCTGGAGCGGGACGACCCTTCGAGCTCTAGGCCTGTCGCCCATCGCTCCTTTTCGTGATAACAAGTCGCAGGGAGAGGGAGCGCAATGGCTTTATCAAGCAGACCATGGAATAAGGGAACGAGGAAGGAAGATGAAGCTGTGCGTCACCGCCGAGGAGCCGGACATCCACTCGCTGATCGCGGAAGAGTTCGGGCACGCCCCGTTCTTTATAATATACGATACTGACACCAACTCGTGGGAGGCCTTCCCCAACAAGGCCGGAGAGAGCACCGAGGGGGCGGGCATCGTGGCCGCCGAGCAGGTGGTCTCGCTCGAACCGGAGGTCGTGCTGACCGGCTACGTCGGGGTCCACGGGACCAAGAAGCTCAGCTCGCGCAACATCCGCATCATACAGGACGAGGAGGGAACGGTGGAGGCGTCGATAAAGCGGTACCTGAAGAAGTACGGCGACGCCTGCCAAACGGCCAAGACGCCGGCCCAGACCGCCCCTCCGGAATGATCAGACCAGCTCGACCTCTACCGGTATGCGGTTGCGGAGCGAGTCGAGTATCGAGGACCTCTTCTCCGAATACCGCAGAAGGTCCTCGACCTCCTCGCGCGATGCGTCGGAGCGCAGGTCCACTACCACCCGCAGGTCCTGGAACCCCGGGCGCACCTCCTTGGAGAGGCCTAGGAAGCCATGGAGGTCCACGTCCCCCTCGACGGCGATGGTGAGCTTGTCTATGGCGATCCCCCGGCTCGCGGCATGGTAAACAATGGTGACCGACAGGGAGGAGGCCAGGGAGTGCATCAGCGATACGATCGGGTTCGGCGCGCTGTCCCCTCCCAAGATGGACGCCGGCTCGTCGGACTCCAGTACGAACGGCTGCTGGCGCTCGACCGTCTGGTTCCCCCCCGTGTACTGGTGCACAGTGGTCTTGTTGCGCGCCCCGTCCACCCACTCGTTCACCGCGTTGAAGGTGAAGGAGGCCATGTCAGGGTCCTCATTGATCGCCTGAATGGTCTCTTCGAGCTTTTGTACGTCCACCCCATTGATGCTATGCTTTAGCTCTGGATGTATAGAAGCCATTATCGTCCCTTCTGCATACTGGCTTTGTGAAGGCATGCTATTTCAATGTTATCGTTCTAGATAATATCAAAAGACCAGTATGAAAAAGCGGTGGCCGGAGGCGGGCGTCCCCGGCCTAGGAACGATTTTGAGTCCTAGGATAATCGACCCTCCGAACCCCTTCATCTAGGCCGCGGCATGGCCTTCGGAAGCCTGATCAACGACGATCGGCGAGGCGACATGCTGCCGCGAAACGGGCCAGCAGGTGACGAGGTCGCAGAGCGTGGCGAGCGTCCACCGGCATATGTCGTTATCCTGGACCGACGTTTGTATAATAATCTTCTAGTTTCTTAGAAATTCGTATTTGCCAACTGCAATCCGAGAATCGCACAAGAATCGCAAAATATCGACAAATATCGTAATGGCATTGTTACTTTTTTATATACAATCCCCTCAATCCAACCAATCATGCGGCGACGAACCGCTAGCTCAAGGAACGGTGCCCGGGGGGAGCAGAGATGCCCCGCGACTTTTCCGGGACAGGTTTCCAAAGGTGCGTGCATGACGATCGAAGAGGTGAACGGGACATGAGGAACATCTTGCTCCCCACCGACGGTTCCACCCCTGCCCTGGTCGCCACGACGAAGGCGGTGGAGATGGCCAAGGAACGCGGCGCGACCCTCGTGATCCTGAGGGTCGAGGAGACGGCGCCGATCGTGGACGTCGAGCGGATCGCCGAGTCGTCGGCGCTGATGAGGCCAGAGATCCGGGACGGTGTCCACTTCGCCGAAGAGCTGGCAGCGATGGAGAAGGTGCCCACCAAGGTGGTCATCAAGGAGGGGCCGGTGGTGGGGGAGATCATCCGCACCGCCGAGGAGGAGGGCTCCGATCTCATCGTCCTGGGCACCTCGTCCCTGCGCGGCCTGAACCGCCTGTACCTCGGGAGCGTGGCCAAGGCCGTGGTCAGCCAGGCGCCGACCTCGGTGGTGGTCATCAAGCCCACGGCCGAGGAGATCAAGAACGTCAGGACCATGGTCGGGGAGGTCGTCGCGGAGACCCCGGCCAAGGCGGTCCGGTCGATCACGAGGACGAGGCAGTTCCGCATCGGGGTGTACCTCTTCACCGCCTACGCCGTCGGCTACGCCCTGTTCATCCTCGCTGGCTCGTACGCCAAGGAGCTGTTCGGCTCGCTGCTGTGGGGGATGAACGTCGGCACCGTGGCCGGGATCCTGCTGATCTTCATCACCATCGGCCTGGCCGTGGGGTTCAACTGGTACGCGGGCCGGTCCAAGGAGGCGACCTGAGATGGCCGAGATACAACCGCTCTCCCTGGCCATCTTCATCGCCATCACCGTGCTCACGCTGGCCATCTCGATCTACGCCAGCCGGAGGGTCCGTACCGCCGGTCACTACTACGTCGCCGGCGGAGGCGTGAGATGGTTCGTCAACGGGTTCGCCATCGCTGGGGACTATCTCAGCGCGGCGTCCTTCCTGGGCATCACCGGCCTGGTGGCCTTCGCCGGGTATGATGGCTTCATCTACGCCATCGGCTTCCTGGCCGGATGGATCGTCGCCCTGTTCCTAGTGGCGGAGCCGCTGAGGGCCATCGGCAAGTACACCTTCGCCGACGCCCTGACCTCGAAGTTCAAGAGCCGCAAGATCCGGCTGGCCGCGGCCATCTCCACCCTGGCGGTCAGCGTCTTCTACCTGATCCCCCAGATGGTGGGCGCGGGCTCCATCGTCGGACCGCTCATCGGTCTAGACTATGAGGTCGGGGTCGTGGTCATCGGCCTGCTGGTGGTGTTCATCGTCGCTACCGCCGGGATGGTCAGCACCACCTGGGTCCAGTTCATCAAGGGCTTCATGCTCCTGATCGCCGTGATCGCCCTGACCGCGGGCGTCCTGTACGCCGCGGGCATGGGACCGTTCGAGTTCATCGGGAAGATCATCAGCAGCAACATCACCCTCCCCAGCGGGAAGGTGGTGTCCGGCGACACCTTCATGTCCCCGGGCATGAAGTACACGAACCCCCTGGACTTCATATCGCTGGCCCTGGCCCTCATCCTGGGCACGGCGGCGCTGCCGCACATCCTGATACGGTACTTCACCGTGCCCAAGCCCGAGGATGCCCGGAAGTCCACGGTCGTGGCCATCGTGGTCATGGGCATATTCTACATGCTCATCCTGTTCCTGGGACTGGGAGCGATCTACTTCTTCAACCAGGGCGTGCCCGGGGTGATCAATCCGGCCGATGCCAACCTCACCGCCCCCCTGCTTGCGGACTACATCGGAGGGGACGCGTTCTACGCCATCATCTCCTCGATCGCCTTCGCCACCATCCTGGGGACGGTGTCCGGGCTCATCATGGCCTCGGCGGGAGCGATCGCCCACGACATCTACACCGAGGTCCTGGGACGGAAGACCGACGAGAAGCGCTCCCTCCTGATCTCCAAGGGCACCGCCATCGGGGTGGGACTGATCGCCATCGTGCTGGGCATCCTGGCCAAGGGGCAGAACGTGGCCTTCCTGGTCGGTCTGGCGTTCGCCATCGCGGCGTCCGCGAACCTCCCGGCGCTGCTGTGCACGCTGTTCTGGAAGAGGACCACCGAGAGGGGCATCGTCTACGGCATCATGGCCGGCCTGCTCTCGTCGATCCTGCTCATCGTCATCTCCCCGACGATGATGGGGCACGACGCGATCTTCTCCCTGACCAATCCGGGCATCGTGTCCATCCCCATCGGGTTCGCGGTCACCATGGGGGTGTCCCTCCTGGAGTCGCGGAGCAGTGAGAACTCCAGGACGGAGAAGGCGGCAGGCTGAAGCGAAAACCTCTTCCCCCTCATTCTTTTTCATGATCGGTTGAGCAAGGGGGCCGAAAGCATCCAGAGCTTGGTCGCATGGATGGAGCAAGAGTCGCCTGGCACAGTATCTTATGACATGCGTTGGCCCGTCGGCTTGGTGTAACAGATACCGGACACGATCTTGGGGTCGAGGGTACGGGGAGGCGGGGGACCTTCGAACGGCACGGGAGAGGAGGAGAGGTCATCCTCGGCCTCCCCTTCCTCGTCTCGTCGGGGGGAACCGAAGAGGGGCGCCCACAAGCGAAGTCGACAGAATCGCTCATGGCACTTTGTCGGTGGATAGCGAAGGTGAGTGGTCGAGGGTGCGTTCTTGGCCACCCACGGGGTTCGGGGGGTCGCTGCACGCTAGGTGCGGCAGGAGGCCGCGGCGTACAAGAGGCGGGATAGCTCGGCCATGTGGCACAACGTTGGGCACCCATTGGCAAATATACCATCCCGTGCCCATTTGATGGATGGTCGACAAGGAGATGAGCGGCAAGAAAGGGCTCAGGGACAGGCACTCTTCGAGCAGCGAGCCCCCCAGCCATGTCAAGGCTTGGCCGACCAGATTGAGCTGGCACTCCCTCCCCCTTGATAGGACGTTCGACGAGACCCGGTCCGGACCGGAGGGTTTGAAGGACGAGAAAGCGGAGCACCGGCTGAAGGAGTTCGGCCCCAATGTACTGCCCTCGGAGAAGCCGCCCTCCATCGTCAGGATATTCCTCAGGCAGTTCCTGAGCCCCCTGATCTATGTGCTGATGGCAGCGGGGGTAGTGGCCTTGCTGCTGGGGGACCTCCTCGACGCAGCGTTCATCTCCATCGTCCTCCTCATCAACGCAATCATCGGCACCTTTCAGGAGAGCAAGGCAGAGAGGAGCGCGGAGAGATTGCAGCAGCTCCTGAAGACCATTGCCAGGGTCAGGCGTGACGGGGTCGAGAAGATGGTGCCGGCCGACGATCTGGTTCCCGGGGATATCGTTCTTCTGGAGTCAGGCAACAGGGTCCCGGCCGACCTCCGGCTGATCTCGGTCAAAAACCTGGCCATGGACGAGTCCCTGCTCACCGGGGAATCGGTCCCGTCGGAGAAGGAGCTGTCGACGCTTCCCGAGGACACGACCGTGGGGGACCGGCGGAACATGGCCTTTGCTGGCTCCACGGTGACCGCGGGGAGGGGAGTAGGGGTGGTGGTGGCCACGGGCATCAGGACCGAGCTGGGCGATATCGCCGAGACCGTCTCCACCACCGTGAGGAGCAAGCCCCCGCTCCTCATCCGGCTGGAGAGGTTCTCCAGGCAGGTAAGCTACCTTGTCCTGGCCGCCGCCGCCCTGCTGGCCGTGTTCGCGGTGGTCCGGGGGATCCCCCTCGTTGACGTCTTCTTCATGGCCGTGGCTTTGGCCGTTGCGGCCATCCCGGAAGGCCTGCCGGTGGCGGTGACGGTCGCCCTTGCGATCAGGGTGTCGAAGATGGCCAGGAAGAACGTCCTTACTCGCAGGCTTGCCGCTGTGGAGAGCCTAGGCAGTTGCACCACCATCGCCAGTGACAAGACCGGTACGCTGACGGTGAACCGTCAGACCGTCAAGGTCCTCCTCCTGCCCTCTGGATCCCGTCTCTTTGTGTCGGGGGAGGGCTACTCGGGCGAGGGAGAGATCCACGAGGAGGATGGCTCCAGCCTCGGAGACGGTAACCGGGGCGGCATCATGGAGATCGTACGCGCGGGGGTCCTGTGCAACGAGGCCACCTTGACCAATAGCAGTGGGGAATGGGTCAGTTCGGGCGATGCGGTCGACGTGGCCCTCCTTTCCCTCGGATACAAGGCTGGTCTGGAGCCCGAGGAGGTCCGTGGCGCTTTTCCGACGGTGGCCGAGATACCCTTTGAATCGGAGAAGAGATACGCTGCCAAGTTCTATGCCCAGGAGGAAGGCGTAGGGATCGCGGTGAAGGGGGCCGTCGAGGTCGTTCTTCCCCTGTGCGAAAGGATGCTGACCGAGGAAGGCGAGGCCCCTATCGATCGCCCCGCCCTGGAGCGGAGAGCGTCCGCGCTCTCGTCGGAGGGTTACAGGGTGCTGGCGGTGGCCCGGGGCAGGTCAGAGCGTGAGGTGCCAAGCGGGCCAGATGAGGAAGATATCCCCTCGCTCACCTTCCTGGGCTTGATCGGCCTCATCGATCCGCCCCGGCCCGGGGCGAGGGAGGCGGTGAAAAAGTGCGCCTGCGCGGGCATCAGGACCGTCATGATCACCGGGGACCATCCCTCTACCGCCCTCACCATCGCCAGGGGGCTGGGGATCGCCAGCACCGATGATCAGGTGGTGACGGGAAGGGAGCTGGAGGAGATGGGCTCTCCGGACGTGCCAGCCTTCCTCGAGCGGGTGAACAGGTCTCGGGTCTTCGCCAGGGTCACCCCGCTCCAGAAGCTCGAGATCGTGGACGCGCTCATCAAGCAGGGCCATTTCGTCGCCGTCACCGGAGATGGTGTCAACGACGCGCCGGCGCTCAGGAAGGCCAACATCGGAGTGGCCATGGGCTCTGGCACCGACGTCGCCAAGGACGCGTCGTCGATCATAGTGACCGACGACAACTTCGCCACCATCGTCTCAGGGGTGGAAGAGGGCCGGTACGCGTACGACAACATCCGCAAGGTGACCTATCTTCTGATCTCCACCGGTGTGGCCGAGATAACCCTGTTCCTGTTGGCGATCACGCTGGGGGTCACGGACGAGGAGGGTGTGCCCATCCTCCCCCTCCTTGCGGTCCAGCTCCTTTGGCTCAATGTCGTGACCAACGGCATCCAGCACGTCGTCCTGGCCATGGAGGGAGGGGACCCCGCGGCCATGAGGCGCCCACCCCGCAGGTCGGACGAGGGGGTCTTCGATCGAACAATGGTCCAGCAGGTGGCGGTCAGCGCGGTGACCATGGGCGTCATCGCTTTCTCCGTGTTCTACCTCCTGTACGAACGATTCGGCTACACCGCTTTCGCCGCGAGCAACCTGACCTTCCTCCTCATGGTGCTTTTGGAGAACGTTCACGTCTTCAACTGTCGTTCCGAAAGGAGATCCGCGTTCAAGGTACCGATCCGCAATAACCCCTACCTCCTGATCGGAGTGCTGGGAGCGCAGGGGGTCCAGATCCTTGCCATGTACATACCGATCACCCAGGAGGTGCTGAGAATTGAGCCCGTCCCGTTCACGGAATGGGCCATCCTGCTCGGTTTGGCCCTTCTGCTATTGGCGGTCATGGAGCTCTTCAAGCTCGTTAAGAGACGGTCATACTCGGAGGTCGAGTGCGTGGAAGGGGCGGTCCGATAGGCGTTGACCTAGCATTGCTGGACTGCTTGCCCGAGCGCCGTGAACAGCGAGAGACGATGATCGAGGGGAATGACCGACGATGAAGGAGAAAATATCGAGGTGACGATCCAGATCAGCGATGATCCTCCGAGCACAGGTACGGGAGAGGGGCGGGGAGCGTCGGGCACCATATTTCGACGTGCGAACGCACGATGGTCTGGTGGATCACCATGTCAGACCGGTCAGCCTTGGAACACGGGGGCCCCAAGGACAACTTCGGTCTCATGCACGGGTAGAAGATCGAGGCGGTGTCGCGCGTGCGTAAGAACGCCAGCATGAAGCGGCGAGGGGGCAGCGCCGCCTGACCGATGGCCGTGAAAGCGCAATCCCCTAGGCGGGTGGATCTGGCGTTTCGTCAAAGGATGCGAGCGAGGATGCGCCGCGGAAGGCCGTTCCCGGTCGTGAAGAGAACGCTTGACAGACCTATGCATGCCAGGCGCAGCGCAAGGCGGCGGCATACAACAAGCTATTGATGTCTTGGTCTTGTGACGCAACGCTCTGCTTCAAGGCCAGTGGACCCCTCATACGACGGTCGGTATGCTGAGGTCGTATGGAAGCCTGCACCGCGGGCCTCCTCCGACCCCGATGCTCATCGCACGTCCGTCTGCTCGCGCACGTCCCTCTTCTTCCTATCGAGCTCCTTCTTGACGTCCTCGATCTCCCGCTCTATCTCCACCTTCTCGTCCTCCAGGTCCTCCAGGCGCTCCTCGAGCCAGTTGATATCGTCCTCGATGCGGTGGGGCATCGCCGGAGCGAAGGGGTCCCAGGGATTGATGCCGGGATAGAGGACGTCGGGAGGCGGGCGATAGCGGGGGTCGTACCACGGAGGCCACCACGGCCCCATCGATCCATACCTCCTGCGTCTCCTGCTGCTCTGCGGTCCTCCTTGCATTCTCATACCTCAGAGATGCATTGGGAGCATTGGTGACATAAACTTCATGCTCCTCGGCGGCCGGCAGCCAGGCTCCTAAAGGAGAATCCGAGGGGATGAGGGCGCTAACGAACGAACATAAAAAGGTGAAGGGAAGGGGTTTGTAAGGTTTTTCCTCGAGACACGAGCTCGCTTAGAGCTCGTAGTTCTTGGGGTTGAAGGCAGGTATGTCCTTGTACTCCTTCACCGCCCAGTCGACGAACTTTCCTTCCTCGGTAGGCAGGGAGTTCAGGTCGGTGAGCATCCTGTTCAGGCAGTCCTTCTCGGTCGAGGACAGCTTCAGCTTCCCCTTCTGGTTGGACTCCTGGATGAGCTCACAGGCCTTCAGGCCAGCGGCACGGGCCCTGAGGTAGTAGTTGTTGCCCTCAGCGACGATGGCCTGGCCGATCTTGTAGGCGTTGTCGTAGGCCATGCAGAACCCTTCGGGGCTCCGGAACCTGTCGGAAGCGACGTAGACGTCCCTGAGGACCTTGTCCTGCTTCATCTGCTTGGCAGCGTTCATAAGAGCGCACTCGTAGCCGATGACGCCGAGCCAGCACTGAACGGACGAGCCACCGAACTCGGGGTGGTACTCCACGGACTCGTTGGACCACAGGTCGCACACCTGAGCGATGAGGTTACCCATCAGGTCAGCGTGCGCGTCCTGGGCGCCCTTGCCTTCCTGGGCAGACGGGCGGCCGGATATGGCCTTCAGAATCGGTCCCTCGTAGCCGCAGTCCTT
>Ga0183100_1001123_pt1 | contig 14678 bp, 11 predicted proteins | sample Biomet2_FD_127789 | JGI IMG/M metagenome (GOLD analysis project Ga0183100, IMG submission 127789) | Microbial communities from bioreactor (seeded with anoxic lake sediment) at LBNL, California, USA - Biofuel metagenome 2 | ecosystem: Engineered > Bioreactor > Anaerobic > Unclassified ...
TTACCGCTGCCATATAGTTCGTCTGTTTCTTGCTTACTAACTCTGCCCCTTTAGCTGTATTGAAATAAGGAATTTGCTGCATATGGGGATATTGCCTAAAAAAAGGCCGACACTGAGAAAATCCCTGGGGATGAGAATATACTTCAGTAATATCATCTAACTTAGAGCCTGGCCAGGCCATTAAATTGTGTTCTACCTTTACGCATTGTTCACCAACAATATAACAACCATAACGTCTAATTAAATCATATACCTCTGTAATACCACCTGTAGATGAATTTTCAATAGGCAGGACTCCGTACTTTATTGTTCCATCTTGTACCGCTTTCGCAACGTCTTCAAACAAAGTAAAGTTATGAATAATTACGTTAGCATTATTAAAATATTTTTTTACAGCCAAATAACTATAAGCTCCTGCCACCCCTTGATAGCCAACAGGTACTGGAGTCCCCTTAGGAACCACCAGTGGCACAATTGTCTTTTTTTCTCCCAAAAGTTGTTCTTCTCGTTCTACAGCAATATCCATAATCTGTGCCATAATCTTACGCAAACCGTCAGCATAGGCAGAATTTTGCACTCTCTGTTTGCATTGATTCAAAACAACAGCCTCTCGCTTCTTATCTCGCACAGGCAAATTGTTTTCTTTTTTGTATTCAGCCACCTTGCTTACAGTTTCCATCCGCTTTTCAAAAAGCCGCGCTATATCTGAATCAATACAGTCAATGTCTTTCCTTATTTGGACTAAATCCAACTTTTTCATAACGTTTTAGCTCCTATTCGCTGCCAAAAGCAAATCTAAAATTGTCCAAGCAGTTACTGCTTCTATAACAGGAACAGCCCTTTGTACAATACAAGGATCATGCCTTCCATTGATTTCTAACGTAGTATTGCAACCTGCAGACACATCGACCGTATTCTGGGGTAAAGCTATAGAGGGCGTTGGCTTAATGCCCACTTTAAAAAGCAAAGGCATACCATTGGTAATCCCGCCTAAAATGCCACCGTTATTATTAGTTTTAGTTTTTACCGTATTTTCGCTCATATACATAGCATCATTAGCCTGGCTGCCAAGCATTGTAGAAAATCCAAACCCCTTGCCAAATTCTACACCTTTAACAGCAGGCACAGAAAAAAGCACATGGGCTAAACGGCTTTCAACAGAATCAAAATAAGGTTCGCCCAATCCAGCAGGAACACCTATAGCCATGCATTCAACTGTTCCCCCTACTGAATCTTCACCTTTCTTAGCCGCCATAATAGCATTTATCATTGCGTCAGCATCTTTGGCACATAACACCGGTAAATCCTTTTTAGCCAACCCCAGAAGCACTTCTGCTTTCTCTCCCAGTGGATCAAAGGCCGTTCCTTCTACACCACCGGCACTAGTTATCTGTGCACCAATAAAGATACCCCTAGCAGCCAAAATTTGTTTTGCTACCGCACCCATAAATACCAAGGGAGCCGTCAATCGCCCAGAAAAGCTGCCTCCACCTCTATAGTCATTAAACCCCTTATACTTAATCCAGCCGGAATAATCAGCATGCCCAGGCCTCATAACATTTTTTAAAATGCTGTAATCTTTGGAGTGTTGATCTTCATTCGGAATAAGAGCACAAAGAGGCATGCCGGTAGTTTTACCACTAAACATGCCACTTTCAATAATATATGCGTCTTTTTCTTTTCTAGCAGTTGACAATTCGCTAAGCCCTGGCGCCCTTCTAGCCATTTCTAGATTAATGGACGCTAAATCCAATTCTAACCCCGCAGGCAAACCGTCAATAACTAAGCCAATTGCCAATCCATGAGACTCACCAAAAATCGTCATTTTTATTCTGTCTCCAAATACACTACTCATAGCGTCCTCCTAAGCTTGCAAAATCCTCCCAAAACCTTGGATAAGATTTTGCTACACAGTTTGCTCCATTAAGCACTAATGGCTCTCGGCACTTAATACTGGCAACAGCCAAACTCATAGCAATACGGTGATCATTCCAACAATCAACAACTCCACCGGTAAAACTATCTACACCATCTATTATAAGCCCGGTAGGCAGTTCTTTAATCCTAGCACCAATTTTATTTAATTCTAATGTTATAGCGGCCAGCCTATCACATTCTTTAATACGCAAACGTCCCGCATTAATTATTTCCGTTTTCCCCTTGCTAAGGGCGGCCAATACCGTCAATACAGGAATAATATCCGGACAGTTAGCCGCATCAATAATTGTTCCCTGTGTCGCTGCCGGTTGCGCTAAAATTTCTGTATCTTCCCAACTAATGTTTCCACCCATAGTTTTAATAATATCAACAATTACCTTATCTCCCTGTAATGAAGATATCTGCATACCTTTTCCACCCACAGGTTTCCCCAAGGTTCCTGCGACCAACCAAAAGGCGACTTGGGAAAAATCACCTTCCACCCGTGCACTTTTAGGTTCATATTTTTGACTGCCACTAATTTCATAGCTTCTATAATTTTTATGCTTTATTTGTACACCATATTTAGACAACGCACTTAAAGTCATAGCAATATAACCTTCAGATTCTAATGGCCCTATAATATCCAAGGTAGAATCACCCTCTAAAAGTGGCAAGGCAAAAAGCAAACCGCTAATGAACTGTGAACTAACATTACCGGGCAACGCATATTTTCCGGCTTGCAAAGGGCCTTGCAAGGTCAGTGGTAAATTTCCAGCTTCTCCCGTATCATAAGCTATACCTTGTTTAGCAAAAATATCATAATAGGCTTGCAAGGGCCTAGTCACCAATTTGCCATGACCAATAAAGGTTATTTTCTCATGGCACAAGGCTCCTATTGGTATCATAAAGCGCAAAGTTGAACCTGACTCCCCACAATCTATTTTATTCTCACACACATGCAGACACCCACCACTAACAGTAATACTGACCCTGTCACTATCATCCTCGTTAATGTCTATATGCGCTCCCAGAGCCCGTAATGCTCTACAAGTAGCAACTATATCATCTGATATGCTGATATTATTTATTATGCTTTTCCCTTTTGCTAGCGCCGCACAAATAAGCTGGCGATGTCCCATGCTTTTTGAGGAAGGAATATTTACTTTGCCTGTTAACTTTGTTGGTGTTATCCGTAATGTACTCATACAAACTCCTAAGAAATGTATTTTGCTAAATCTGTGAAAGGAATTTTAATCAACCTACCTGCGCCAATCCTGTCCAAAACAACAAGCGTAATTGCATTGCCACTTTTTTTCTTATCCATGGTTATAACATCAATAATCTGTTCCGAAGTTAATTTTGCATCAGTAGGCAATATATATTGGGCTAATATTTTACGCAACCGTTTACTTGTTCCAATTGCAGTAATACCCAGTTTTTCCGTTTGCTCTGTTAATCGTACCATACCAATACCAACACCTTCACCATGTGTGTATTTTTCATAATTGTAGCATTTTTCTACGGCGTGACCAATAGTATGTCCAAAATTTAAGAGCATGCGCTCACCTGTATCATGTTCATCCTTTTGCACTATACGAGCCTTTATGAGACAGCAAGTAGAAATTATTCCCTCAATGTTTGCCAATAATTCAGCATCACTAGAAAATGCTTCTAACTTTGCAAAAAGCTCTTCATCACTAAAGGCAGCATATTTAATTGCTTCTGCCAGTCCATCATGTAAATACCTCTGTGGAAGGCTTTCAAGTAAAGTTGGATCAATAAAAACCGCTTTTGGCTGATAAAAACTACCCACCAAATTTTTCCCGGCAGGTAAATCCACCGCTACTTTACCGCCAACACTGCTATCTAGTTGTGCTAAAAGAGTTGTAGGTATTTGAATAAAATCAATACCGCGCAAAAAGGTTGCCGCTGCAAACCCACCCAAGTCCCCCGGAACTCCTCCGCCTAATGTAATAATAAGGTCACTGCGCGTTATTCCAAAAGCAGCTAAGTCAGCATAAACATTACTTAAAACCTGTAAATTCTTACTTTGTTCCCCGTGTTCTATGGCAATACGAGTAACCGTAAAATTTTCTAACCTAAGCTGCTGTTCCAAGAATTCCCCATAGAGGTAATCTACAGTATCATCTGTAATAATTGCCACCCTTTCAGCAGAGGAAATCCGGCGTATTTTTGCGCCAATGTTTAACCACAAACCTTTATCTATAATAATATTATAAGAGTATGCACCCAAGTCAACGATAATTTTTTGCATTGAACAAATCCTTCCTCTTCTCCTTGGCACTAAACATCATCTGCTCTAATTCTTCATTGCTCCCTTTTTCCAAAGCATTACTCCAGCGTTCTAATTGTTGTTGCAATTTAGCAATTTCGCTTATTACATTTTTTCTATTACTAACGAATAAATCTGCCCACAAAGCTACATTTATATCTGCTACCCTTGTAGCATCACGAAAACCACCGGCAATAAAGTATTTATCCTTTGGCGTCATAGAATCACTATTTATAAGAGCTATCGCCATCACATGTGGTAAATTGCTGGTATAAGCAATAATTTCATCATGTTCTTTTGCTGTTACCTCTACCACATTTTTGCATCCTAGCTCGTAGGCGAAATTTTTTAGCCAAGCTATTTTAGCCTTATTATTATGCGACCTCGGAACTATTATATAATTCGCACCGTTAAAAATTTCAGCAGCAGACTGTCCATAGCCCTGTCCTTCGCGCCCTGCCATAGGATGTCCTGAAACAAAATCTTGTTCAGCACCCAATAGCTCATCTACCTGCTCTAAAACATCTCCCTTAATGCCCATAACATCTGTAAAAAGCATATCTTTTTTAAAATATTGGACATTTTTTTGCACGAAATTTAAAACAGCTGCCGGATATAAGGCACAAATAATAACGTCGGCTCTTTTTAGCGGCTCCATGGAATCGTTACAGTTTTCAGTAATAACCCCTTCATCCTTAGCCATCATAGCTACGATAGGATTGCTATCAACACCAATAATATTTTTTACTTTTAAGTTTTTTAACGCTTTAGCATAGGAACCACCAATTAAGCCTAAGCCTATAATGCCAAAAGTAATATCTTGTAATTTACTCTGCAAAATAAACAACCCACTTTCAATCTTTCAATTGTTATAGCTACATTATAGTTCTCTTCCAACTATTTGCGCAATCTCAGAAAGTTCCTTCATTAAATTATCGAAACGTTCAGGTTTGAGGCTTTGTCCCCCATCACACCAGGCGTTTTCCGGGTCATTATGCACTTCAATCATAAGACCATCAGCACCTACAGCTATAGCCGCTTTCGCCAAAGGTTCTACCATCCACCACATGCCTGCAGCATGACTGGGGTCAACTATAATAGGCAAATGACTCAGTTTCTTTATGGCTGGTATGGCACTAAGATCCAAGGTATTACGTGTATATGTTTCAAAAGTGCGAATACCTCGTTCACATAGAATAACTTTTTCGTTACCACCGGCCATAATATATTCCGCCGACATAAGCCATTCTTCAATAGTAGCAGATAAACCACGTTTTAATAGAATAGGCACGTTAGTTTTTCCCAGCTCTTTCAAAAGTTCAAAATTCTGCATATTACGTGCCCCAACTTGAATTAAATCCACACAATCTACAAATTCTTCTATTTTATCAGCAGACATAATCTCCGTTACAACAGGCAAATTATTTTCCTTACCTGCTGCCGTAAGCATTTCCAACCCTTTTTCTTTAAGTCCTTGAAAAGAATACGGTGAGGTCCGCGGTTTAAAAGCTCCTCCACGCAAAAGTGTAGCCCCTGCCGCTTTAACAGCAGCAGCTACCGTGTTCATTTGTTCCTTGGTTTCAATGGAACAAGGCCCCGCAATAATGGCTAACCTTTTACCACCAAATTCCACCCCACTGACGTCAACAATGGTAGCCTCGGGATGAAACATACGATTTGCCCTTTTAAAAGGTTCTTGTACACGCATTACTTTTTCTACCCAATCATTAACAGTAATAAGACGTGGATCAAAAGTGCTAGTGTCACCTACAACGCCATAAATAGTCATATTAACACCAACAATTTCATTTATTTGGAAATTGTTTTTTAACAAAATACCTTTTATCTTTTCACATTCTTCTTGGGGAGCACCAGGCTTTAGTACAATTATCATAACACGCGTTCCTCCTTTAAATTTCTCGATCTACAATAGCTGCAATTTTTTTCAATTCTTGCATTAAATCAGCAAATCTTTCCGGCTTTAAACTCTGTCCACCATCACACCAAGCATTCTCAGGATCGTTGTGTACTTCAATCATAAGACCATCTGCGCCTACGGCTACTGCCGCTTTAGCCAGAGGCTCTACCATCCACCACATACCTGCAGCATGACTGGGGTCAACTATAACCGGCAAATGACTTAGTCTTTTTACTGCTGGTATAGCACTAAGATCTAAAGTATTACGCGTATAAGTTTCAAAAGTACGAATACCTCGTTCACACAAAATAACATTATCATTGCCGCCGGACATAATATATTCTGCTGACATAAGCCACTCTTCAATAGTAGCTGACAACCCTCGTTTTAATAAAATTGGAACGTTAGTTTTTCCCAGCTCTTTCAAAAGTTCGAAATTTTGCATATTGCGGGCCCCTACCTGAATAACGTCAACGCACTCAACAAATTTTTCTATCTTATCTATTGACATAATCTCTGTAACGATGGGAAGCCTATTATTTGCTCCTGCCTCCACTAACATATCCAAACCTTGCTCCTTTAGTCCTTGGAAAGAATAGGGAGAAGTACGCGGTTTAAAAGCACCGCCACGAAGGAAATTTGCCCCCGCAGCTTTTACTGCTGACGCTACCGCATTCATTTGTACGGTAGTTTCAATAGAACATGGTCCTGCAATAATTGCCAATTTCTTACCACCAATTTTTTGTCCACATACATCAACTACTGTATTTTCCGGATGGAAAAGACGGTTGGCACGCTTATATGGCTCTTGTACGGCCATAATCTTTTCTACCCAATCGTTGGCACTAATACGACGCTTGTCAACCATACTAGTGTCACCAACTACACCAAGTATACAGAAATTGACACCTCGACTTTCATTAATATAAAAGCCCTGTTTTTCCAACCCCATTTTAATTTTATTACACTCTTCTACTGGTGCGCCCGGTTTCATTACAATAATCATTCTAAACACTCTCCCTTAAAATTTTAGATAAATTTTGGATAAAAAAAACAGACTCGCAAGGAGTCTGTATCATAACCATTCTTTAGTTAAAGGTCACACAAGCGGCCTCTATTTATGATGTCTCGCTACGGAATTAGAACTATGAAATTGTGCGCAAGTAAAATAACCAACGCTAAAGTAATAGCTTTGGTCAAAAGTAAACGCAAATTCAGTTGTCCAATTCATTGTATTTCGTACATCCATCATAATTACCGCCTTATAAACTAATTAGGTAAACTAATTGCTGTAATCTTAACCCCAAAACTAGTACCTGTCAAGAAAAAAAAGTTAGCTACAAAAAACATAATTCATACTGTTAAAAATATTACAGCATCAAGCCTTTATAAATCATGTTTAACCCACTAAGCAAAATTGTCGCCATTGCAATCCTATTAAATAAATGCTGATTAATATGAAAAAAGATCTTTTCGCCTGCGTAAATACCAAGAAAAGCTGCCGGTAATGTCCACAAGGGTAAACCCACTACATCAGAAAAATGTGCACTTCCAAGAAGCAGCCAAACTATCATCGTAAAAATATTTGTCATAAGAAAATATAAAAATAAATTTGCGCGCATTTTGTCTTTAGGCTGTTGAGCATTAAGCATATAAAGCACAATAGGTGGCCCCCCCACACTGGTAGAACCATTGAAAAACCCACCAATAATCCCAAAACAAAATTGCTCTAGTTTCTCATGTACCGTATGCCAACGATAATTGGATTTTAAAACTATAACCGCTAAAATTAAAGTTACGCCCAAAACAATGCGCAAAGAGTTGCCATCCAAATGCCTTAACATTATACTTCCCGGAATAATTCCCACCATAGCGCCCAAAAATATTCTTTTGACCATGTTAAATTCCAGTTCTTTACGCACCTTAAATACTACATAAACGCGCATGTATATACTACCTATTAAAAGGAAAATCACTGTTTCCTTAATTCCTAAAATACCGGAAAGAAGAGGAACTCCTATAATGGCATAACCGAACCCCGCTATAGTTTGAAACATAGTAGCCGCAAAAACTGCCACCGAAGTTACAACAAATAAGTGCAAATCCATTAAGCAAAACCCCTAACTATTAGCGCCCTAACAAAACGTCCTCTGTTTGTAACGCATTGCCTTTCATATCCACAAAACGCACACGCAAATTACCAACTTTCGGTAAATTTTTTAGAGATATAGTCTCCATAGTTTCAGGATAAATCAAATTCAAGTTTAATGGCATATTTTTCTCAGCATCAGTAAGTGCCACCGTTACATTAAGCAACCTACCAAAAAGCTCTATTTTGTGAATAGCAATAGCAGTTTTAACTGCGCTAGCGCCTGTAGTACCATATATGATTAATTTGTTTTCATAGCCCTTAACCCCATAGCGATTTTTTGCGGCTTGTATCATTTCCGCTTTAGTAGGGACACCATTCGTAGCCCCTGTAGTACCTTTGACCACCGCTTCCGGCAATTGCTTACCGTTAGAAAATACACCAAAAGTTAACCCCAACGGATATCCATCAGTACCATGCCACACCCACGAACCATTTAATTTGTTTTCATATAATACTTTACTTGTTTCTACCACGCGTACACTTGTAAATAACTCTCCGTCAGCCAACATATGTGATTGATTTTCTGCAGATACCATTGTTGTTCCTAAGCACATTCCGGCTATAGTAAACATCAGCACTATTTTTTTACAAGTATTGTTTAATTGCATTTTTTTACCTCCCATTCCTATATATATCATTATACACGAAAATAAAAGCAAAAAAACGTTTTACATGTTTTTTCCCAGTTTATAATATTTGCAACAAATGGATGTTTCCACTATAATAGATTATAGTGAATTTTTTAAAGGAGGAATATTAATGTCAGAATGTGATAATTGTTCCCATGATAATTGCTCTAGTTGCAGCAATAAGCCGGAACCTACAGAGCAAGATATAAATATTGAAAATTTTTTGGCCCAAGTAAAACACAAATTAATTGTAATGAGTGGTAAGGGCGGCGTTGGTAAAAGTACTGTGGCAGCGGATATTGCTTTGATTTTAAGCCAAAAAGGCTTCAAAGTTGGTTTATTAGATGTTGATCTCCATGGGCCTAGTATTGCAGGAATCCTCGGTCTTACAGGCATTCCTCTCAATATTGTTGGTAATAAAATGTTACCTTACAAATATAATGACAATCTAGAAGTAATGACGGTGCAAGGATTGCTTACAGAAAATGATGCTGCCCTTATTTGGCGCGGTCCTGTAAAGATTGGTGTAATTAGGCAGTTTTTAGCCGATACTCAGTGGTCGCCACTAGACTATTTAATCGTTGACTGCCCTCCGGGGACAGGAGATGAGCCCTTAACCGTAGTACAGACTATTAAAGATGCTAAAGCCATTGTTGTCACTACCTCACAAGAAATTGCTTTGGCTGACGTGCGTAAATCTCTGAATTTTTGTGAACTAGCAAATATTCCCATTGCCGGTATCATCGAAAATATGAGTGGTTTTGTTTGCCCAAACTGCCACGCTGTACATAATATTTTTAAAAGTGGTGGTGGAGAAAAACTTGCTGCGGAAAACAATCTCCTCTTCTTAGGAAAAATTCCTATTGACCCGCAGATTGTAGAAAGCGATGATGATGGTGATCCATTAGCCAAACTGGGAGTAGAAACTGCTTCCGCATTAGAAAATATTGTTAAAAAATTAATGTAAAATTAAAAGAAGGCAGAGGAGTAAAATCCTCTGCCTTCTTTTAATTTTTCTCTTTGACCCATTAAACCTCGCATATATAAGTGCTTAAACAAAACAAGGAGGCAGGCACTACCTACCTGCCCCCTGTATAAAAATAGGCCGAAGGGATTAAACCAACTCTAGTCTGTTCCGCTCAGTAACTCTTCAATAAAACTAAACCCACCTTTAATCATAAAAATCCTTCGATGCCTATTTAAATTTGTACTTCCCTCTATTAACATTATACTGCTAACTTTAGACCATTGCAAATAATTATCAGAATATTCCATTTTCTAATTTTTCTATAATATCTCTAACTTAGCGTTATGGGTTCCTTTCCACACAAACAATACCCATTTCTGCCCCTATCCTTTATTTTATATAACGCCTCATCAGCATGCTGGTATAGCTCATCAAAAGTTTTTCCATGTTGTGGTGCAATAGCTGCCCCTACAGAACAGGTGACAGGAGCCGTCATAAGATGCCAATGCTCATGAGAGATAATTTTGCAAATCTCTCTTGCCTTAGTAAGCAATAACATTTCATCTCCCACGCCTTCCAAAAATACAGCGAACTCATCCCCACCTAAACGGCAAACAAGATCATCACTGCGAAAAACTTTATGTATTGTTTGCACTAACGTGCACAAAACCTGATCCCCTTTTTGGTGCCCATAGGTATCATTTACTTCTTTGAATTTATCTAAGTCAAAAATAACAAAGGCTGCATTACTATTTTCACCTAATTTTTCTAATTTACCTTTGGCCACTTTGCGTAATGCTCCACGGTTATATGCTCCTGTTAATGCATCATGTTCAGCAGCATATTTTATCTTAACCGCTGCTAATTTTTCTTCATGAATATTTTTTACTAAAATAAACATAGTAATATGTTGATTTGTGGGATTACGGACAAAACTAAATCTACTCCTATACCATTGGCTACCCTCATGTTCTTTATCTTTACGTAAATACTCCTTTTTGACCTCTAAAGTACCGGATTCATATAATTCAATCAGATCCTTAGTATTAATAAAATATAACAAATCCTGTTGAAATACTCCCTGGACATTTGTTTCTACAACTTGTGATAAAATTTCGGAATAGCTATTTTTCTCAATATTCCAATGTGCACAAACTGGTTCCGAGGAAGTATAGACAATCCGATCCGTCGTTAAATCCACTTCATAAAATGCCTTGCACCGTTTAATTTCATTCCGCTTATAGCTAACTTCCCTGTTATATTTTGCCTCCATTTCCTTTTGCTTAGAAACATCTAATACTACGCCAACGGCCCTAATAGGTTCACTGGCATCATTTTTCACAATACCATACTTAAATTGCAGCCAAATATATTGTTTTTCACGGCTAGGTTTTACTCTAACCACTAAGGGAATAGCTAGTTGTCCTACAGCAACTTTAGAATAAAAATCTTCTACTTTTTTTTGATCATCAGGATGGATAATACCCGCTGTTTCTGCTATGTCTTTGATATTTTTAACTTCTCCACCTAGCCCAAAACGTCTCATAGCTGCTTTATTAGTCATAAAAGTCTGTGAAGCAATATCAAATTCCCAAACATTTATTTTTGACTCTGCTAATATCATCTGCAAGCGTCTATTATTAATTTTATTCTTTATCTCTTCCTCTTTGCGCACCGTCATATCTTCTATAGAGCAAAGATATATAGTTTTTTGGCTATCATGATAAATAGCTCGCATATTACTGTGGAGCCAAACTACCTTGCCTTTTTTTAGCGTATTCCACCGACTATCAAAAGCAACTTCCTCCTTGCTGATTTTTGCAGTCTTAGTCATCGCTATAAACCCAGCAAGATCATCTTTGTGTATGCCATCTAACACATTATGGTTACGAAACATCAAATCCAATTTTGCTTGTCCGAAAATATTGTTAAATCTGTCATTAGCTCTAATAATAGATAACATTTTTCCATGTTCTTCAAGCAGAGCCAAAGCTCCCACAAAAACATTGAAGATATTGCTGGCAATAGAATTATGTCGCCAAAATTCTTCAATGATACCATTTTTTTTAGGAATTAGCCTTTTTTCCCTAACTGTCTGTTTTTCAAAATTTCCTAAGGTACTGGTAAAAACCTCTGCTTTTTGGGGATGTGATAATAAATATCCCTGTCCCATATTGCAACCTAAACTGCGCAAAAAAGTTACTTGTGTTTCTGTTTCAATGCCTTCGGCAATAATCGGTAAGTCCAACCATGTCGCTAAATTCACGACAAAAGAAAATGCATTACTACCATTATTTTTTGTTTCAAGATTTTCCATAAACTTCATATCTAGTTTTAAAACATCTACAGCTACTTCGTTTATCATATTCAGTGAAGAATATCCTTTGCCAAAATCATCCATGGCAATTCTAAAACCTGCAGCCTTAAGCTGTTTTACCACTGCTATTAACTGTTTTGAATTTTCTGTGTAAACACTTTCAGTAATTTCCAGCTCCAATAAGTTAGCTGGTATGGAATATTTATCACGCAAGGCACAAAGTCTATCACAAAGTCCTTCTTTATAAATATCAACTCGTGAAAGGTTAACAGAGATAGGTACTATTTGCAAGCCCTCGCCTATTGCCTTATTAATAAATATACAAACTTGTTCCCAGACATATTCATCTAAAAAAGTTATAAAGCCATTTTTTTCAAAAATGCTAATAAAATTCCCAGGGTCTATAACCCCTTTAGTAGGATGCTCCCATCTTACTAAAGCCTCCGCACCTATAAGTAGATTATTTGTTAAATTAAATTTAGGTTGATAATAAACCTTAAAATCACCATGTTCTAAAGCACTATGCATTTCGCTAACCATGCTCTGCTCTTTAAGCATACAAATCCTATCTTTTTCAACATAGACGCTAAGAGTGCTTGCATAATTATCCATATCTTTGTAGGCAGCAAAATGCGCACGATCAGTCATAATATGTACCGGGAGATTAATATCCTCTACATGATAAATTCCTATAGCTACAGCAGCCCTAATAGTAACTACATATTCATGTAAGTGTTCCTTGAATATTTTTAACAATTCAGGCCCTATATTGTCTGCACTTCGCGCACAAACAATAAAACTATCACTATCAAGACGCCCAAAAACAGCCTTTTTTGTATGAAGAAATGTATAAAGATGCTGGGCAATAAAACACAACATCTGTCTCCCAGCTTCAATCCCTAATAAATCATTAAAAAGGCCAAACTTTTTTATATTAATACAGGTTATATCAAAAGCTGTTTCTGAATTATTCTGCATAAAGCTTTTAGTCTTGCGCAAGAAAGTTTCCTTGGAATAAACCCCTGTCAAATTATCATATTGCACAAGGTCTTCATTCTTTTTACTCTCTTCAGAAAGCAGTAAATTAGCCAAACGTTGACGTAAAACAACTGCCTCAAGCGGTTTATTGATAATATCATTTGCACCTAAAATCAAATTTTTTTCTCCTACACCTACTTTGTCCGAAGCTGCAGTTACTAAAATTGGAATCTTTGCCAGTTCTGAATTCTCTTTTTTACGGCGCAAAAACTCAAAACTGTCCATTGGCGGCATTATTAACCCTAATACAACAACATCGATTTTTCCCTTAGTAAGTACAGCTAAACCTTCCTGACCATTGTTAGTCTCTATAATATTGTAATCTCCGGTCAAAATATGCCTGAGCAATATTCTATTTGTTTCTTGATTATCTACAATTAGCACAGTTTTTACTTTAGGCATAAAAAGCACCTCTAAATCCTAATAAAATCGCATGCGTGCCTACCCGCTATTCGCAGGCAAGCTCACTCCGTCACAATATATACATATACTTGTAAAACAAACTTTTCTTTTCCGGATACTCCACCAGAGCAGATTTTTCTTAATCCATCCTAATATCATTTTCATATATTTCCGGTATGCCGATTGTCCTGCTGGGTACAAAAGTTCCATGACAATCGCTGCCTCCGCTAATTAACTTATTATGTTCATGACAGTAGCGCACCAAATTTGCAGTATCTTCTATATTATGTCCTGAATGATAACATTCAAACCCGTCAAACCTTTCGTTACCCAAGGCACCTAATGTAATATCTAGTCCCGGACCATGAAAATCGCTAGCGCTATGGGCTAAAAAAGCTTTCCCGCCAGCATTATGTATTATATCTATAGTTTCACCTATTGTGCCAAACTCAGGAAAACACAATTCATTATCCGATGTGAAAATGTACTTAAAAAAATCATCTACGCCGTTGCATAACCCCTTATCCTGCAAATATATTAAAGCCTTGAAGCCACCTCTACGCCTATCGTAAGTATAATTATTGTAATCATCCATGTTTATAGGCCAGCCTTTGTTTATGAGCACGGAAATACTGTCTTCATCTTTTTTCTCAAGTAAATGAGTGTTGTAATTTAAGAGTTCTAATAGCCTTTTGTCTGTTACATCAATACCATATCCTAAAACATGATAACAATGATTGCCAAAAGTAGTGGATATTTCCACCCCTCTATAAAATTTAATACCGGCTGCTTGAGACAATTTTTCCGTTTCCAAAACATTTGCAACGCTTTCATGGTCAGTTACCGCCATTATACCTAAATCAGCGGCTTTAGCTGCTATTACCAATTCTTCCGGTGTCCATGTTCCGTCAGAAGCCATAGTATGTAAATGCAAATCTGCACGCAATAACTTCATCTTTTTCCCCTTCAATCTTTTTTCCATAAATGCATACTTTGATTCTACTACAAAAAAGAGTAAACTTCCACAAAACGCCCTATTTTT
>Ga0183100_1001124_pt1:0-12500 | contig 14674 bp, 12 predicted proteins | sample Biomet2_FD_127789 | JGI IMG/M metagenome (GOLD analysis project Ga0183100, IMG submission 127789) | Microbial communities from bioreactor (seeded with anoxic lake sediment) at LBNL, California, USA - Biofuel metagenome 2 | ecosystem: Engineered > Bioreactor > Anaerobic > Unclassified ...
CGACTCTTATCCGCGCAGGATCGTCTGCCGGCGGTCGGGGCCGACGGAGAGGATCGAGCAGGTGGTTTTGAGCGACTGTTCGATGCGCGAGACGTATTCCCGGGCGGCCAGGGGCAGATCTTCCCAGGCGGTGATGCCGGACAGGTCTTCTTCCCAGCCGGGCATGGTCTCGTAGATGGGTTCGACGCGTTCGAGAGCGCCCTCGACCTGGGGCGGGTACTCGTAGACCTTCCCTTTGTAGCGGTAGCCGATGCAGATTTTGATTTCGAAAAGGCCGCTTAAGACGTCGAGCTTGGTCAGGGCGATGTCGGTCGGGCCGGAGAGGCGGGCCGATTCGCGCAAGAGGGCCAGATCGAGCCAGCCGCAACGGCGTTTGCGACCGGTGGTGGCTCCGTATTCGCCGCCTTTTTCCTGGAGATAGTCACCAATGGTGCCGAACAGTTCGGTGGGGAAGGGGCCGGAGCCGACGCGGGTGGTGTAGGCCTTGACCACCGCCACCACACGGTGCAGCTCGCTGGCCGAACACCCGCTGCCGGCGGCGGCCTGTCCGGCCACGGTGTTGGACGAGGTCACGAAGGGATAGGTGCCGTGGTCGATGTCGAGGTGGGTGCCCTGAGCGCCTTCGAAGAGCACATCGCCGCCGGAGGCCAACGTCTTCTGGATGATGGAGGACACGTCGCCAAGGTAGGGCAAAAGCCGCTTGGCCACGGGCATCAGTTCGTCGACCACAGCCCCCGGATCCAGGGCCGGCAGGTCATAGAGCTTGGTGAACAGCGTATTTTTTTCGACCAGGGCCTGGGCGATTTTTTTGGCGAGCAGGTCCGGATCGGCAAAGTCGCCGGCCCGAATGCCGATGCGGGCCATCTTGTCCTCATAGCAGGGACCGATGCCGCGCCCGGTGGTGCCGATCTTGCTGCCGGCCCGGAGGGTTTCCCGGGCTCCGTCGAGCAGCCGGTGATAGGGCATGATGACGTGGGTCTTGCGGGAGATGGTCAGGCGTTCGGGGGACACGTTGAGACCCTTGGCCCCCAGGGTGTCCATCTCGCGGCACAGCACCTCGGGGTCGAGCACCACGCCGTTGCCGATCAGGCAGGTGGTGCCCTCGTGCAGGATACCGGAGGGGAGCAGGTGCACGATGGTTTTTTCGCCGCCGACCACCAGCGTATGCCCGGCATTGTTGCCCCCCTGGAAGCGGACGACGGCCTTGGCGGTTTCGGTCAGCAGGTCGACGATTTTGCCCTTGCCCTCGTCGCCCCATTGCGCTCCGTGAATGACGATGCCCTGGCCCGCGCCAGGAATTTGCTGGTTGCGGTATTCGGCCATGTCTTATGACTCCCCTGCATCTTTGGGTCGAAACGCCAGGATTTTTCCTCGACGCGGGTGCGTCGGGGCGGGTTGCGCCTCCGGCGTTTCCGTGGCGTCGGGGGTGCCGGACGCAGGCGCGGCGACGGCCGGAACGGGCGTCACCGGATGGCCCGGCATACGACCTTCGGCCCAATGATGATTGAACAATTGGTTTTTGAAACGCATGCCCTGGATCATGGCCAGGACCAGGACCGCTTCCTCCCACCGCTGGGACGGCTCGAAACGACTGACCGTCTCGGCGTACTTGTCCCACAAAGCCATAAGGGAGGCTTCGTCAAAGGCCCGAAGCTGCCTGGCCATTTTCAGCAACACCTGTTCCACGATCGCTCCCTTCCCCACAAATATACGGCCGCGCACGAGGCGGACAGGCTTTCCTAGCAGAATTGGGCGGGGCTTCCAAATGCAATTTGCCGAGTCGGGCCGGCTGTGCTAGGCATCCCCTCGCACGACAACGCAAGGAGCGGCGCAGCCATGAGCGATTTGAAGAAAATGTACACCACCATGGTGGAAGATCCCTTCCCGGCCGAACTCATCATTAAATTAGGCGATACCGAATTGGCTTTCGCCAAACGGACCTGGACCATCGAGGGCGCCGACAAGGGGCTTCGCTACGGCGAAAACCCGGATCAGCCGGCCGCGCTCTATGCTCCGGTCTCCGGCCGCCTGTCCCTTGGCGGCGTGGAGTTTCGCGGCCCGGGCGACGGTCTCGTGTGCGCCGCCACCGAAGAACATTTGCTCCAGTCGGGCAAGCATCCGGGCAAGACCAATCTGACCGATGTGGACAACGGCGTAAACATTTTACAATACTTGAGCGCAAAACCCGCCGCTGTCATCCTTAAACATAATAATCCCTGCGGCGCGGCCTGGTCGGACGCGGGCCTTCAGGCCGCCTTCGAAGCCGCCTTCGCCACCGACCGCATCGCCGCCTTCGGCGGGGCCATTGTCGTCAACCGGACGCTCGACGCCGCGACGGCCGCCCTGATCAACGCCGTGTATTTCGAGGTGGTGGCCGCTCCGGACTATGAGCCCAAGGCGCTTGAGATTCTCAAGTCCAAAAAGAATCTGCGCATTTTCAAACTGCCGGGGCTGGCGCATCTGGAAAAGCTGGCCGGCCAGCCGTATCTCGACGTCAAATCCCTGGCCGACGGCGGACTGGTGCTCCAGTTTTCCTTCCGCAACCGGATTTTGACGGCCAACGATTTTCTACCGGCCGAAGCGACCGACAAGGCCGGAACCACCACGGTGGCCCGGGCTCCGTCGGCCCAGGAAGCCGAGGATCTGCTGTTTGCCTGGGCGGTTGAAGCCGGCGTCACGTCGAACTCGGTCATTTTTGTCAAAAACGGCGCGACGGTGGCCATCGGCACCGGCGAACAGGACCGGGTGGGCGTGGTCGAGTTGACCGTCCACAAAGCCAAAACCAAATACGCCGACGGCTTGGCCTTCGCCGCCCATGCCCTGTCGCTGTACGAATTGCAGCAAAAGGCGGCCGTCGATCCCGAGGCCAAAAAAAGTTTTGAGGATATTTGGGCCCGCACCGAAGCGGCCAATGGCGGCCTGCGCGGCACGGTCCTCGTCTCTGACGGCTTTTTCCCCTTCCGGGACGGCGTGGATCTGTGCATCGGCGCGGGCGTGACGGCCATTGCCCAGCCGGGCGGCTCCATTCGCGACCCCGAAGTCATTGCCGCCTGTAATGAGGCCTCGCCCCAGGTGGCCATGGTCTTTACCGGGCAACGATCGTTTCGCCATTAAATTCTGACCGGGGCTTTCCCGGGTCTGTTCCAGGGGGAGGGCGTCCGTCTCCCCTTGGAACGCGCGGCATGTTTTTTTGTTCTGGATGGACGGTTTTTGTCTTGGCTGCGCCGCAACGGAAACGCGGCCTTCCTCATTTCTAACCCCCAGTGAAATTTTTGGGGAAGGAAGGGGGCCGGGGGAACCCCTTTTGGCAGAAAGGGGCTTCCCCCCTGACGCTCCTGCCTCGTTCCTCTAAAAGGATGCTCAATGGCGTTGGAACGGTATGCCGGGCCGGGTTGTCTGGTCGAGTTCATGCAGGGCAACCAGCCCCAGGTGGCCTGGGTGTTGGAGGAATCGTCCGGCCGGCTGCGGCTTTACACGTTGACCAAGCGCGAGGAAAAATTGCCCTTGTCGCGGGTGTTGCCCTGGATGGGGCCGCGCTACGACGGCGCCAGGGAACGCAGTGAAATGCTGGAGCTTTTGGCCGCGCATCAGGCCCGTCGCGAGGCGGCGGCCAAGGCCATTGATCCGCTGGAACTGTGGGAGCTGGCCCAGGGCGAGGTCTACGAGGAAACGGTCGCATGGTTTGCCGGGCTCGTTGGCGAAGCGCCGGATGTGGATGCCGTGGCGGCCATGGGCCGGGCGCTTTTGGGCTGCAAGACCCATTTCAAGTTCCATCCGCCAAAATTTGAGGTCTATCCGGCCGAGATGGTCGAGCGGCGCATGACCGAGGCCGCGTTGACCGAGGAACGCGAAAAGGTGGTGGTGGCCGGCCAGACGTTCTTTAAGGAACTGTGGCAGGGCTGGGCTTCCGGGGAGCGCAAAAAATCTGCCGCCCTGGCGGCCAAACTCGACCCCGAGGCGGCGAAGCGCTTGGCCGACCTGCTGCGGCGGCTGATCGCCAATGCCGACGATCCCGAGGCGGCCACGCTGTGGGCCCTGCTGCGGAAGGGCTTGCCCGATCATCCGTTCCAGGCGCTGATTTTGGCCATGCAGTGGGGCATTGTCCCGCCGCACCACAATTATTTGCTCGATCAGGCTGATTACGACGCCGGCGACACCTGGTGGCAGCCGCTTGCCGCCGAAATTGAGGCCCGCAAAGCCGGAATGGCGGCGCTTTTGCGCGAGCCTGAGCCGATTCCCTTTGTCAGCATTGATTCCCCGACCACCCGCGACATCGACGACGCCTTTTTTGCCGAAGCCCGGCCCGATGGCGGCATCCGACTGGTGCTGGCCCTGGCTGATCCGGCCCTGGATTGGGAATTTGGCGGCGCGCTCGATGCGGCGGTCCTGCACAGGGCCTCCAGCCTGTATTTGCCCGAGAGCGTGAGCCACATGCTGCCCGAGGCGCTCGGCACCGGATTATACAGCCTGCTGGCCGGCGAAGTGCGCCCATCGCTGGTCATGGAATGGGAATTTTCCAAGGACGGCGAGATTCTTGGCTTCTCCATGCGCAAGACTTTTGTGCGGCTGGCGGAAAATACCAATTACGCCGCGGTGGAAGCCCTGCTGGCCGGACCTGACGCCCCGCAGCACTACGTGCTGGGCTACCAGTTGGCCACATGGCTACGTCAGAAACGGCTGGAGCGCGGGGCCGTCATTATCGAACGGCCCGAGCCGGAAATTCTTCTTACCGGTTTTCCCGACGATGTGGACGTCGCCATGGACGTCTGTCCGAGCTACCCGAAATCCCAGTTGCTCGTCAGTGAATTTATGATTCTCGGTAATACCGCTGCCGCGCAGTATGCCGTCGCCCATGGGGCGGCCATGCTGTTTCGCACCCAGGACGCCACGTTGCCACCGGAAATCCGGGGCATTCATGACGATCCGCCTTCGATCCAGCGGGTCGTGCGCGAGCTGCCCCCGACTCTGACCGAGCCCGAACCCCGCCCGCACGCCACATTGGCCGCGCCGGCCTATGCCCCGGTGACCTCGCCGTTGCGGCGTTACACCGACCTGATCAACCTGGCCCAGCTGGAAAGTCTGTTGCGGACCGGCGCGCCGCGCTGGAGCCGGGGAGAGCTGGAAGCCGGATTGCCGGAACTCTCCTCGCGCATTGAGGCCGTCGGCCGGGTGCAACGTTTCCGGCCGCGCTACTGGAAATTGCTGTTTTTGCAACGGCATTGCCGGGAGCGGACCTTCGACGGGGTGGTGGTGGATCTTGGCGGCGGCGGATTCGTGTCCCTGTCCCTGCCCGAGTTCCAGATTTATGTCCGGGCCACCCGCGACACGCTGGGGGATACGATCTACGTCGGCCAGCACTATGCGCTTCGCCTGGGAAAAATTGATCCGTTGACCAACGAATTGCGGGTCTTCGGCGCGGAGGAAATTCCGGCTTCGTTGCCGGAGGCCGCCGAGGCGTTGTTTCTGAAGGCCGCCGCTTCCTAAGGCGTCGGGCGGGGAGATACCCCTGGCCCCGGCCGGTATGCCGCCTGCCCGCGCGCGGCTGCCGGCCGCTTTGGATTGTGGCGGGACAAGGGAGAATACGGTTTTATGGCGTATGTATTAGCTGCCGTGCTTTTTCTCGGTTTGACCTATCTGGTCGCGTCCTTTCCGTTTGGTTTGCTGGTGGCTCTTGTCAGCCGGGGGATTGATCCCCGGCAGGCCGGTAGCCGCAATACCGGTGCCACCAACGTGTCCCGCCTGTGCGGCACGCGTTACGGAATTTTGACCCTGGCCCTGGATCTGGCCAAGGGCTTGTTGCCGGTTTTGGCGGCCCGGGCCATGTCATGTTCGTGGCTCTTTGTTTCGCTGGTGGTGCTGACGGCGGTGGCTGGCCACATGTATTCCGTCTTTTTGTATGGCAAGGGCGGCAAAGGCGTCGCCTCCACCATCGGCGTCTTTTTGGGGGCGGCCCCTGTGGCGGCGCTGTTGTCGGTGGCCGGGTGCGTGGTTGTTATCTGGGCGTCAGGCTATGTGTCCGCCGGCTCTTTGGTGTTGGCCGTGGCCTTGCCGATCTTTTGCGCCGTTTTGGGCCCGGTGGCCCTGACCCCGGTGGCCGTGGTCGTTGCGGCGCTCATTATCTGGAAACATCGGGAAAATATTGTCCGTCTGCGCGCCGGACAGGAAAAATCCTGGCGGAAGAAGCGCAACGCGCCGGCGACTGCCCCGGTCGCATAGGCCCCTTCGTTTTTTTGATCCTCTCGCGGCGTTGGCCGGTCGCGCCCTGCGGCCGCCAGCGCCGGACGCTCTGCCCCAGACTTTTTGCCGCAGTTTGCGTATGCGGGCAGCCTCCGCCGCCATCGTAACGCCTTTTCCCCGACTCCCGCCGCATCGGCGCGTTTCTCTTTTTTTCAAAAAATTGGCGCCACGTTTGCTTCCCGACGGCGGCCTCTCCAAGCCTTGGGGCGGGGGGCGCTTCCCGTGGTCATGCGTCCTTGGGGGCCGGGTCAGGAATTCTGGGGTGTTTCTCCAGCCGGCCGGCGGGCCTCGCTCCAGGATTTTTGGAGGGTAACCGCTTCGGCATGGAGCATCACGGTGTCCGGCGCGGCAAAGACGAACGTCATATTAAAGAGTCCGGGTTCCCCGGCTCCGGGCGGTCGGAAGCTCAGGCGGCGGCGTTCAAACCGGCGGCCCTCAAAGGCGCTCCAAAGGGTCAGGTAGACCTCTGGGGCTTCTTCGAAAATAGCCCCGGCCGGCGCATGCAGGCAGGTGCAGATGCGGCCTTTGAACAGCGCTTCGGCGGCTTTATTGGCGTCGCACAGGACGAGTTCGCGGTTGCACAGACGGAAGGTCAGGGTTGGCAGGGGGAAATTGCGCAGATGGGTCTTGAGGCGTTCCTCACTGGCGAGTTGTTCGGCTTCTGCCTGTTTGCGGGCGGTGATATCCTCAATAAAGCCTTCGACCACCGCTTCGCCGTCCTCATTGAGCGTCAGCCGGGCGTGGAGATTGCCGATGAACGTGGAGCCGTCCTTGCGGAGGTAGACGTTTTCAACATTGACCACGCGTTCCTCATTGGCCAGCCGGCGCATAACTTCCACCCGCCGCCAGGGTTGTTTGAAGGCCAGCCGGGCGTTGTCACCAATGGCCGCCAACATCTCCTCGGGCGTGTCATAACCGAACGCTCGGGCCAGAGCCGGATTGACCGCCAGGATGCGTCCGGCGGTGGTGGTCCGGAATGCCCCCAAGATGGCGTCGTTAAACAGCCGCCGATAGCGGGCTTCGGAGAGGGCCAGGGCATCGGCGGTTTGTCGCCAATCCGTAATATCCCGGCCCACGGCGCACAGGCCGATAACGGCGCCCGACGTATCGCGCAGGGGGGCCCTGGTGGCGTGGAGCTGCCGCTCGGCCCCGTCTCCGGCGGTGAAGATCATGGGGGCCGGGTCCTGCCGGGGCCGGCCACTGAGAACGATTGCAGCATCCCGGGCCGCGATTTTTTGGAGCGTGGCGGCATCGAATATTTCGGAGACGTGGCGGCCGACCAGTTTTTCCGGCGTGCCACCGTAGTGTTGCCCCAGGGTCCGGGCGAAGCTGGCGTTGGTCCGCAGCACCCGTCCGTCCTTCCCGACGAAGACGACTGTATCGCTGGTTGTTTCGAGAAGGGTCTCAAGCATTTGCCGATCAAGCGAATTGCGGGTCAGCTCCTCCACACGGGCCTGAGCCTGCGTGAGCGCGCGGCTGGCCGTCCGTGCTTCGGTGACGTCCCGGCCGTACAGGTTGGCATAACCGGAAGCGGGCAGCGGCACGATGACGAAATGCAGAATGCTGTCGGCGACGGGGATGTCCAAGGCCTGATCTTGCTCGAGATCCAGGGCGCGGCCCAGGGCTTCCGCCAAGGGCCAGCCGACATATTGGCCCACGGTGATGCCCAGGGAATCGAGGAGGAGGCCGGCGGCGCTGTTGGCGTAGGTGAGCAGGCCGTCGCGGGCAATGCGCAACACCGGGTTGGGGTTGTCTTCGGGAAAGCGGGCCACGGACCGGAGGTCTTCCAGGGCTTGGCGTTCGGTAGTGACGTCCTGCACCGTGCCGAGCAGCAGCGTGGCCTGTCCCTGGTCGTCGTATTTGGTCCGGACGACGGCTTTGGCGTATCGCCAGGCGCCGTCACCGCGTCGAAAGCGGTAGGAATAGTGCTGGAGCTCGCTGCCGGCCAGGGCCTTGCGCCGTATGGTCTGGAGAAGGGGCTGATCTTCGGGATGCACCAGGGCGAGAAACTGTTCGAAGGTGGGCGTCGGCTGGTCGGCGGGTAACCCGAAAATATGGTAAAACTCCTCGGACCAGAAATCGTTGCCGGCTACGAGGTCACGGGTGAAACTGCCCACGTTGGCCAGATGTTGCGTCTCGCGGAAGGTGTCGATGCAAAGGCCGAAGTTGCGGCAGGCGGTCACGTCGGCGTCGGAGCATCCGGCCAGACTGCGGAGCAGGGAGGCGAATGTTTCGGGCCGGTCGAGCAGGATCCGGCGGACGTCGGGGGGGATCTTTCCGGCCAGGGCCAGGAGCCGGTCCGCATCCAGATGCAGTTCCCTGGCCAGACCGAGGATATGGGCTTCAGACAGCCGGGGCGGGGCCCCGCGCTCCAGGCGGCTTAAATACGACGGCTGCATGCCGAGGCGGGCGGCCAGACGGCGCAGGGAATAGCCTTTGTCCTGGGCGAACAGGGCAATGCGGGCTTTACGAATATGATCGCCAAAAGGAGACGCTGTTGGCATGCGCCACAAAGTATACCGGGCGCGTTGCGTGGAAGCAACGAACTTTCTCCCAAGGCGTCTAGGTGGTTTCGCCTTCAGGCAACAGGGCCGTGGCCCGGGCCATCTTTTCCAGTTCCATTTGCAACCCGGCATACTCGCACACCTCGCCGGAAGTCAGTCTTGCTGCCATTTTTTGCGCCGCATCAACCAGTTCCGGGCGACTCGGATCGGTAAAAAGCGCCAAGGCCACCGCAGCCCGTTCCCCTTTGCCCATCCCCAGCAGGGTGAGGGCCAGACCGAGGCGGGCCAGTTGATCTTCCCCGTTGGTCAGGCGCAGTACGTGTTCAAATTCCACCCGGGCCTGGATATATTGGCCCGTTGTATACAGGGCGTGGCCGAGTCGGACCCGGGCCGTGGCATTCGACAGATCGCCGCGGATGGAGTTGCGGTAGGCGTCGATGGCCTCCCGAAAGTCGCCGGCCGCATAGGCGGCGTGTCCGGCGGCATGGATATCGGGGCCGGGTTCTTGTGGTTGCGGGGTGTCCGACGGCGCGTCGCGGCCGAGCAGGGCCCGGAAAAGATGGCGGCGGGAAACGGTGCGGGGAGGGGCTGTGGGCATAGCGTTTCGCCTATTGGGCCGGGGTGGGGGGGGCGTTGAAAAACACGGATTCGATTTCCTCGACGCGGGCGTCGGCGGTGGCGGCCAGATCGGTTAACGCCGACTCCGACAGGCCGACCGATTGCCAGGCCGCTTCGTCGAGGGCGGGGACCGGAGCGCCTGAGAAGGCCGGCCAGGCCCAGGCTGTGGCCAGGATATCGGCAATATGCACGAGGGCCGTTTCGCGGGACTGGGGTTGCCCGTCGGGGTGGTGATGGTTGGCGACCATGGCCGTCAGGGACGGGGGAAAATGCCAGCTCGTCAGCAGCGCCTGGCCGACGGCGGCATGGTCGAAGCCGAGCACGGCCGTTTCGGCATCATGCAGCGGCAGATTTTCGATGCGCGACAATAAAAGGGCCCGTCCGGCGGCGGCCGGCAGCTTGCGCAGGATGACGAGCTGGCCGATGTCGTGGAGCAGCCCACCGACAAACACCCGGTCCTGGGCGGTGTCGGGGCAGGTCGCGGCCAGCAGCGAGGCATAGACGCCACAGGTTGCGGCGTGGCTCCAGAACGTTCGCATGTCGCACAGTTTGGTCGGGATATCGGAGAACGCGGAAAGCGCCGCCAGACCGAGCACCAGGGTGGTCAGTTCTTTCTGTCCCACCATGGAAACGGCCCGGTTGATGGTGTCGATGGCGGCCCGGGCGCCATAATAAGGACTGTTGACGAGTTTGAGCAACTTGGCGGTCAGGCTTGGATCCCGGCCGATGATGGCGGCCAGTTCCATGGCGGAGCTGTTTTCGGCATGCAGGGCTTCAAGCAGGCGCACGTAGACTTCGGGCAGCGTGACCAGCTCCACGTCGCCCGAGACGAGGCTGGCCGGATTGCAGGCCTGCATGTCGAACAGGGTGTGTTCCGGGGATGTGCCGGACAACACGGCCGTTTCCTGCAGCGTATCGAGGTCCAGACCGTCGGCCAGCACCCGGGCGGCGGCCCGCCGGGCGGCCAGGGCGAAGACCGTCTCGCCGAAGGGGGACGTTTTATCCAGCGCCGCAAAGCGGGGAAGCAGCATTTGGCGGCAACGGGCTTCGGTTGTGGCGAACAACGCGGCGAGTTCGGCGATTTCGGATTCCGGGTCGTCGGACACAATGTCCACGCTTCGTACCCCATAGGCGCGCATGGCCCGCAGGTGCATTTCGGAAAGGGTGGCGCCGGATGCGGCCAGCAAGTCGCCATTTTGTCCCGTGACATCCCGGCCGACAACCATGCCGTGCCGGACTTCCTCTATAGAGATGGTAATCATCGTGCCTTCCCTCCTGGCGTTCCCCGTGCATTTCCCGGTCCCGGCTGTGCCGTTTTTCCGGCCCGCTGTCCACAGGGGGATGGGCGTCAGAATGTTGGTTAAGATTGTAATAAAGCTAACCGAAAAGAAAGTCTTTCGCGTTGGTTGCCCGGGGGCGGGAAAGCGCATTCGGTGATATAAACAAGTTATCTCTTTGAAATAATTTGATGAAATTGTTTTTCGGGGCAAAAGGAATTCTTGGCCCCGGTTTTGCTTTAGCAGAGCCAGAAAGCGCGCGGGTGCGAATGGCGCAACCGCACTAAATCACTTGGCCGTGGCGGTCACCCCCTAGCCTCCTCCCCCAACACGCCACCACGGCCTTTTTAGGAAGCCGCTTGGGTCACTCCCTGGGCCTGGGCGGCTTCCGCTTTTTCCTTTTCGGGGAGTTTCTTCCAGATGCATCTTGATGCGCAGGCGTTTCGTGATTATACGCCTAAGCACCGGTGTCGGCGGTTGCGTCCCGTGGCGGGGACGCGTCCGGAGCGCTTTCTCTCGCCGCCGGAGGGACTTTGGGGAGTACTCTTTGGAAAATAAGGAATCCGGACCGCAGGCCTTTTTGGAATTCGTCAACCAGCGATTGGCCAAGCGGCAGCGCGAACTTGAAGATGCGGTGAAGTTTTCGAGCCACTACGTCCAGGTGGAATCCATCGTATTGGAACTCAAGACGTTGCGGACCAAGTTCGTCACCTACATGCGCCGCGAGGGGTTGTTATGAGCGCCGGGCGTTTTTTCATCGCGGCGGTTCTGGCCTGTTTGCCGCTGTTGCCGGTAACGCCGGTCCTGGCCCAGGCGCCGCCGCCTGCCCAGGCCCAGGTCAAGGCGCTTGGCGATATTGCCGGCGACTGGACCGCCATGGTTTTGGGCCAGACCGTTACGGCCAGCTTTACCCGTCAGGGGAGCATGATCTCCGGCGTGGTCGTCATCCCCGAGCTTGGCGGCGGCAGCAATACCTATCATCTGGCTGGCGTCGTCCTCAACAATGAGTTCGCGGCCCAGCATGGCAGCGGGCACCTGCTCAAGGGGGCCATGCTCGGACCCAATGACGCCGAGGCGGTTTTTACGCCGAAATCCGGTCCTCCGCTGCAGCTGCATCTCAAGCGACGTTGAGCCTTTTGTCGTTTTGGAGAAACCTTTCAGGCGCGGCCCGCTGACCAAATGGGGGCTGCGCCGCTTCTGTCCGGTCCTTTTGTGCCTGTCCGCGCGTCCGCAATCCCCTTCTTTTCCCGTGATGGTCTTGCCTTGCCCGGCGTGCCCGGGCCAGACGCGTTGCGCATTGCCAGACGCGGCCGGGCACGCTATCCCCGGAAGCGTTTGCCGTGGGGAGGCCCGACCCGCTGTGCCCGGACGTCATTGGGCGTGGTCCAGACGATTTTTGGAGGAATCATGAAAGATTCATTGGGGATATATTACTATCCGTCGCCTTTGGAGAAACGGGTGCGCATGTATGTGCGCAAACGCTATGGCCAGGTGGAGTTCCGGTTGTGGAACAGCGAGCACGCCGAGATCTGGGAACGGCACGATTGGATTCCCTATGACGCCATCGAAGCTGCGGCGGCCGAGTACAAAGCGCGCAAGGCCGGGACCGATCCGCTTGAGATGTATGATCTGAACGTGGCCAAGCGGCTTCTGGCCGACGAGGGCGAGCTGTGCGCGTAGGGCCGGACATGCGCATTTACGGCGAGGTCCGGGGGCTGCCGGCCGCGGCCTGGGCCACCCTGGCTCCGGAGTGCCCGTTCGCCGCCGCAACCTATGCGGCGGACGTCCTGTCGATCGAGCATGAGGGGCATTGGGTCGAGGTGGAGCCCTTTATGGAATCCGTGGTCGCGGCGCTGCGGCCGGA
>Ga0183100_1001125_pt1 | contig 14647 bp, 14 predicted proteins | sample Biomet2_FD_127789 | JGI IMG/M metagenome (GOLD analysis project Ga0183100, IMG submission 127789) | Microbial communities from bioreactor (seeded with anoxic lake sediment) at LBNL, California, USA - Biofuel metagenome 2 | ecosystem: Engineered > Bioreactor > Anaerobic > Unclassified ...
GGAATATTAATAATATATAATAATGAAATTATTAGTTTATTAATCCTTTTGAAAGGAGTAGCTATGAATAATCTCTTTGATGTGCTTGTTTATTTAGATGAAAATTTAGTTAGAAATTTATCTTCCCTAGTATTAACAGGATTTATAGAAACAATAACTAGAACTCAAGCTTTTGATAGAACATTATCAGCAGGTTTTCACGAAGGAGGTAGGATTGAAAGTTCTAATCAAGGAAGCATTACAAGAATTGAGAGGGAAGGTTTTAAAGATAAGAATAAATTAGAGGCTAATAATAATTTTGAGAACCATCATATGGAGAAAGATATAGATACAAGACAATGCATAAGAGAAGAAAAACAGGTTAAAACTACCTATACTACTTTTGTGTTAAATGGCAATTTAATTAACTATCTAAATGAAAATAAACAATTACAACATAAAAATGAAACAGATATAGAAAATAATAATATATATCCAGGTGACTTGATTGAAATTGAAGGAACAATCACTAACAAAGGTGTTATACCATATATTGATACTTTAATAAATTTAATAACTATATTTGGAATTGAATATTTAGATACTTTAGCTAAAGACTGCAAAGGAAAAATTAATTTTTCAATTTTTTTTAAAATGTTAACGTATATAAAAAGTATTTTAACTTATAATAATACACAAGACCTAATTATGAAAAGTGGAAGTGGAATAGCAATTTTAACTGTAAATAAAGATAATTTTATGAACAACAGATGCGGTATGTTTGATAATATTAATTGTCATTGTAAGGTAGTAGGAAAAGTAGTAAAAACTTGTAGCGAAGAATGTGATTCTATAAGCTTACTTAGAAAAATGGGTCAAGAACAATTTTATGAAAACTTTTTTGACAAGTGCAAGCCACTTTTAGAATGTTTAAAGAAAAATGATATTTTACTGCCGGAATTTCCAGATTTAAGAATAGATCAATGTGCAATACAAATAATGCCTTTAAATATTTATATGTAAATAATTTCATAAAATAATTATTATGTGCTTTATACAAAAACACTTGTATATGAATAAAATACATGATAATATATATTACAGGTGAAATATGTTTATATATAATAAAATTTGTCAATAAAAGAGAATGTATTTTCATAATTAATACAATTTTGAGGTGAGATTAAATGAAGTTTAGAAGTACTAGGGGCTTAGAAAAAGATATAGCGTCTGCTAAAGCAATAATTAATGGGATTTCAAAAGATGGTGGGCTATATGTACCAGATGAATTTCCTAAGGTATATGATGAATTAAAAAAAGATACAAAAATTAAATACGAAGATTTAGCATTTAAGGTGATTAATGAATATTTTACAGATATTGATGATGCAGAATTAATGGGGGCAATTAATGATGCATATAATGATAGATTTAGTGTAGAAGTTAAAAATAACTTTTTAGAATTATATCATGGACCAACTTGTGCATTTAAAGATGCAGCATTATTATTTTTACCACAAGTTATGAAAAGAGCTAAAAAAATCTGTGATGTTAAAGAAGATATAACAATTCTTACTGCAACATCAGGAGATACTGGAAAAGCTGCACTTGAAGGATTTAAAAATATTGAAGGTTTTAAAGTTGTGGTTTATTATCCTAAAAATGGAGTTAGTCCAATTCAGGAAAGACAAATGTCAAGTCAAGAAGGAAACAATGTTAAGGTCGTTGGAATAAAGGGGAATTTTGATGATGCTCAAAATGGAGTAAAAGAAATCTTTGGGGATGATGATTTCAGAGCAAAATTAGTTCAAAAAGGATTTATTTTATCGTCTGCAAACTCAATTAACATTGGAAGACTTGTACCACAAATAGTGTATTATTTTTATGGCTATTTTAATTTAGTAAATCAAGGGGTAATAAAAAAAGATGATGCTATAAATGTAGTAGTTCCAACAGGTAACTTTGGAAATATTCTAGCTGGATATTATGCTAAACAAATGGGACTACCAATAGATAAATTTATTTGTGCATCAAATGAAAATAAAGTTCTAACAGACTTCTTTGAAACAGGGGTATATGATAAGAAGAGAGAACTTGTTTTGACAGAATCACCATCAATGGATATACTTGTTTCATCAAATCTTGAAAGATTATTATTTGAAGCAAGTGGAAGAGATGCTGAAGTTGTCAGTGAATTGATGAAAGATTTAAATACTAAGGGTGTTTATGAAGTAAATGAAAAAGTCAAAAGCTTCATAAAAGAATTTTATGGAAACTGTGCAAATACTGAAGAAGTTTATGCAGCAATAAAAGAAGTTTATGAAAAATATAATTACTTAATGGATACTCATACAGCTGTAGCATATGTAGTTAAAAAGAAATATGTAGAAGAAACTAAAGATGACAAACCAACTTTAATACTTTCAACAGCAAGTCCATTCAAATTCCCAAGAAGTATTTGTAATGCACTTGATATGGATGTAGAAAAAATAAATGATTTTAAAGTGTTAGAAAAGTTATCAGTTGAAACAAATAATAAGATACCAAATAGTTTAAGCACTTTAGAAACTGCGAAGGTATTACATGATGAAGTTTGGGATAAGTCAGAGATGAGAGATGCTCTATTATCTTACTTAAACGCATAGGGGAAATGTGTATGATTAAAGTAAGAGTACCAGCTACATCAGCAAATATGGGACCTGGATTTGATTCATTAGGAATAGCATTAAATTTATATAACGATTTTGAATTCAGAGAATTAGAAAATGGTTTGAAGTTTAAGGGAATGCCAGAAGAATTTTGTAATGAAAGAAATATAATTTATGTAGCAATGAAACATTGTTTTGATAAAGCGGGCTATAAAATAAAAGGATTAGAAATAAGTGAAATTAAACAAGATGTACCAGTATCTAGAGGTCTTGGAAGTAGCTCTACATGTATAGTTGGGGGACTAGTAGGAGCTAACGAAATCTTAGGCAAGAAGTTTTCAGAAAATGAATTATTAGAGATGGCTGTAGAAATTGAAGGTCATCCAGATAATGTTGCACCAGCACTACTTGGGGGTATGGTTGTTGCAATAGTTGATGAAAACAAGACTTTTTATGATAAAGTAGATGTAAAGAATGGTATTAAGTTTGTTTCAATAATTCCTAATTTTAGATTATCTACCAAAAAAGCAAGAAGTGTAATTCCACAAGAGATAAGCTTAAAAAATGGTGTTTATAACGTTTCAAGAGCAGCTCTTATGGTAGCTTGTTTTTCAAGTGGTAAATATGAATTAATAAAATACGCATGTAAAGATGCCTTTCACCAAAACTACAGAAGTAAGTTAATTCCTGGTTTTGAGGAGGTGTATAATAAGAGTTATGAATTAGGCGCATTAGGGTGCTACTTAAGTGGAGCAGGTCCAACAATCATGGCAATTATTAACGAAGAGGATGAGCGCTTTAGCAATGAGCTTAGAGATTTTTTAAGAATAAAAGGATTGGAATGGGATATATTAGAATTATCTATAGATGATGCGGGGGCAACCATTATAGAAGGTATAAACTAATGAGTGGAAATTACTTGGTTATAGATAAACGGGTTTTACCTGATGTTTATGAAAAAGTTCTTTTTACAAAAAAACTATTAAAAGATGGCAAAGTAAGGGAAATAACAGAAGCTGTAAAAATAGCGGGAATAAGCAGAAGTGTATATTACAAATATAAAGACTTCGTATTTGATTTTTCAGAAACTTCAGAAGGCAGAAAAGTCACTTACAATATAATACTAAAAAATGAAAAAGGAGTCTTATCTAATATTAGTAATTATATAGCAGAAAAAGGAGGAGATATCTTGACAATAAATCAAGGTATACCTCTAAATGGGTATGCTAATTTGAGCATAACGATAGATCTTTCAACTGTGGATGGGGACATAAAAACATTAACTGATGGTTTGCTTAATGTTGGAAATGTAGAAAAAGTGGAATTTATTGGGATGGAATAGCGAGGGAAACCTCGCTATTTTAGTTATATAAAGAGTTTGAGTAATATGACTATTATCTAAAGTACTAATAAAACTCAACTTGGTAATTTAGAAATTAAAGATATGGGGATTTCAAATTGTAAAGTTGAAGTTGATGTTAAAACTAGATAATAGTTAAATAAATAATCTAAGCAATAATTAGGACTCTCAGGAGTCTTTTTTTGTTAATTATTTTTATAAAAATGTCATTATTAATGAAATATTATCTTTATTACGAGGAATACTAAAATTATTATATTAACGAAAGTAGGGATTTTATTATGGTAAGAAGAAAAAATACTAAAGATTTTGCTAATGCCCATTCAAATTGCGCTAAACCTTCAAAAGAGCCTAATGACGGATATTTTATTGAAAAAGATCCTAATGATACTTTTAGTGCAGAAGGAACCGTTAGATATGGCGAAGAACAAGATGCTGATGACTTATAAGCTATGTTAGAAACATAAAGTTAAAATATAAATATAGGTGTCAGACGAATTAGCAATAAATTTAGAGAGTAGAGAAATCTATTCTCTTTTTTGATATAAAAAAATGAGGTAATGAAGGTGACATATGAATGCAATTAATAGTCAAGGACATGGATCAGAAGATTTAGTTAGTAGTATAAGTAGCAAAGCATATAATTATGCAAATAATTTATGTACTAACTTTAGTTCTTTAGGATTTACCAATAGAGGTGTCAAAACATCAATAAGCCTATATGAAATGAACCATGTAAATGCACCAAATATCATATTTGAAATATGTTTTTGTGATAGTGAAACTGATATAGCTATTTATAATAAATATTCTTGGGAGCAACTATCATATGCTTTTTGCAATGCTATAGATAGTACTATTTCTAAAAGTGCTAGTACTTGGAAACTTGGTTGGAATCAAAATTCAACTGGTTGGTGGTACTGCAACGATATTGCTAATAGATACTACTATAAAGACTATTGGAAACAAATAGAGGAAGAATGGTATAGCTTTGATAACCAAGGTTATGCTAGGCAATCAGTTTGGCTAAAAGATGGTGGAAAGTGGTATTACATTAAAGATAATTGCATGATGGCAAAATCTGAATGGTTATGGATAGATGGAGAACTATGAAAGATTTTTACAAGCTGAATAATTATTTTTAGAGGTAGTTTAGACTTTAATGTTTAATCTACCTCATTTTTATTTTATTATAGTTAGGAATAATAAAAAGACTACTGTTTTATTTAGTATATTCATGGTAAGGAATTCTAATTATAATTCCTGTTTCATCAAATTTATAATCTGTATCTTCTAGAGGTGGTTTATTATCAACTAAATTCATTCCTACCTTATAAAGTGCTTCAGCTGTGTCATTGGGATCTTCAACAACAGTACCTGTCATAAAACCCTTTCTTATTAAATCTTGAGCAGCTGGTATTCCGTCAATTCCAAAAACTGGGATGGTTTTTGCTTTATCTCCTTTGTTATAACCATATTTTTGTAACGCTTCAATGGCACCTATTGCCATTGCATCATTATTTGCAATTATTACTTCGATTTTATTATCATATTTCAGAAATAGCGATTCAATAGCATTTTTAGCTAATTCTTGGTTCCAGTTAGCAATTTGTAATGAAAGTTGTTGAGTTTTTATTCCTGCATTCTCAATTGTTGAAATAGAAGACTTTGTTCTTTCAATTGCTCCTATATTATCAATTTCACCTTGTAACATTATATACTGTAATATGTTATCTCTATTTTTATCCATACTTGATTTGTTTTTATTCCATTCATCGACAATAAGTTTTCCTTGCAGAATACCAGCTTGTTTAGGTTCGGTTGTTATAATAATAAATTTTTCATAAGCTTTAATTTTATTTGTTATAATTGGTGGTGCAGCATTAAATAGAATTAATGGGATATTTTTTTGTTTGACTTTATCAATAATGTTTTCTAATTCACCTACATTTGTATCAACTAAATTTACTAATAAAAGGTCAATATTATTTCGAAATAAGTTGTCTAAAGTCTCATCTTGTATAGCTTGATTGTTTCTTGAATCAAAAAAAGTAAATTTAACTTTATTTTCATTCTTTCTTTGAATATTTTCTAAACTTTGTTTAATTAGAGATATGTATGGATCATCAATATTAGATACTATTACTCCTATGTTAACTTGCTTTCTAGTAGCAGCATTTGAACTAATATATAAATTATTCTGAATATTACCTATTAGCGTAGGAGTTATGATAAGTGTAATTATAATAAGTATTATCTTTTTTAATAGTTTCATTTTAATCCTCCATAGAATTATTTTATTGATGATGTTTAATTTTAGGTTATGTTTTTATAAAAAATTTATACTATTATAATTCCTTAAGATAAGTAAACTATTTATATATTGTTTATATATCATTTATAAAAAAATTACACATGACTTTTATAATTAAATTAAGCTATTAATATACTATTTAAAAATTATGATTTTATAGATTGATAGCTAAAAAATAAAAGGAGATGTAAACTATGAAAAGTAAAAAAATTAAGACAATAATGGTTACTGCATTAACTGGATGTGTGTTATTATCAGTCACTGTAGTAGCATCAGCAAATGGATCTTCAGGATATGAAACATATAAAAGTGCAGTCAAAAATATAGCCAATACAGACAATGCTACATTTTCAACATCATTTGAAGTAAAGGACAATGGAAATATTAATACTTCAGGAACTAGTGTAGAAAAGCTTGAAAATTCTAATAATTCTTCAATTACAAATATAAAAAATGGGGATGTTACAAAAGAATCAGAGACAAGTAGAATAGATGGTAAAACTATTGTAAAGGATGGAGAAAATTATTATTCTAGAGATAGTAAGGTTAAAAAGAAAAATGGGAAAATGGAGAAAAAATTTGATGCTTCATCAAGCAAAGGAAAACTAGAAGAAATGGTTTTAGACACTTTAGTTGGAGATGTTAAAAATCAATTTGTTGTAGATGGAGATACAATTAGTGTAAATCTTGAGGGTGCACAAATTCCTGAACTTGCAAAATTAGCTATTTCAGCAGCTGCAGAAGAGAAAAATAATAAAAAAGATAATAAAGGTGAATCTGGAAAAGGTGGATTAAAAGAATCATTAAATAGTATACCAAATCTAAAAAATATAGATGTTAAATCTTTAAGTATGACTGCTAAAGTAAATGGAAGTACATTAACTGATAATAGCTTTAAAATTGTAATTACTGGAGATGATGAAAGTGGTGTTTCACATGAAATTGAAGTATCTGCAAATACTGCAATTAGTGATGTAAACTCAACAAAAGCAGATTCAATTGATATAACAGGTAAGCAAGTACAAACTATGCAAAATAAAAAGAACAATAAAGAAGACTAAAAACAATAAGTATGAATATAGAAATTAATAGCAAAATTTAGATATATTCATTATATGCATTGAGATGCTCTATAGGTAATTAATTACAAGAACTGTCTCAAAATTTAATTTGAAAAGTAAAAATATTTATGCTGTAGAATTAAGGTATATTCAATAAAAAGATACAACATTTCATTTATAAATTTTGAGACAGTTATTTTTAATAGAGAGGAGGGAATTAGTATGACACCTGTACTTAAAGTGAATGAGTTAACAAAGATATATATAAATGGTCGTGGAATTATGGATATATCCTTTGAAATTGAAAAAGGAGATATTTTCGGCTTACTTGGTCCAAATGGTTCTGGAAAAACTACTACTATGAAAATTATCACTGGCTTGTCATATGCAGACAAAGGAAGTGTTCAAATATTAGGAATTGATTCTTCAGAAGAAAGTTCAAAGGCATTAGAAGAAATTGGGTGCCTTATTGAGGCACCGGCAATTTATGATTATCTTACAGCTAGAGAAAATCTAAAACTTGCAGCAAATTATTATGCAGAAATTAAAGCACCAAGAATAGATGATATGCTTACACAAACAGGATTAATAAAATATGCTAATGAGAAGGTGAAAAACTTTTCTCTTGGAATGAAGCAACGATTAGGGCTTGCTTTAGCATTAATATCTAAACCTAAATTAGTAATTTTAGATGAACCTACTAATGGATTAGATATAGAAGGAACTGTAGATATTAGAGAAATAATAATTAAACAAGCAAAACTTGGCATAACATTTCTTGTTTCAAGTCATATTTCTCATGAAATAGAGCTTATGTGTAATAAAGTTGGCATTATAAAGGAGGGAAAATTATTAAATGTAACATCAATGAAAAATGCACTGGATGAATGCGAAACTTTAGAAAAATATTTTCTTAGACATGTTGGGAGAGAGGGGGAAGACGTATGAATGCAATAAGAATAGGAATAATTAATGAAAGTACAAAACTATTTGCAAGAAGTAAGTACAAAATTTTATTGATTTGTATTGGAATATTATGTATATGTCTAGGCTTAATAAGTAATTTTACAGAAGGTTTAATTAATGTTTCATTATCTAATCTTCCATTAAATATATTATCAATATTGGCTAATATTTTGATTCCACTAATTGTATTTATGGCAGTTGCAGATTTATTTGCAGCAGAACAAGAAAATGGAACAATTAAAGCTGTAATAACAAGACCTATAAATAGAAATGAAATTCTTATTTCTAAGATGATATCTATTTTGATTTATGTAATAAGTATTTTAATAATCACATTCATAATAGGTTTAGTTATGGGAATATTCTTTGGAAGAACACAAGTAATAACTATTCCAGAGATTTTTATTGCATACGTTGTATCAGTACTACCTATAATACCAATAATTTTACTTTCAATACTAATATCGCAATTATCAAAAAGTAGTTCTTCTTCAGTAATGCTTTCAGTGCTAATTTATATTATAATTATGTTACTTGGAATAATTTTCCCTTCAATATCATCAATGATATTTATTTCGTATACAAATTGGTATAAACTTTTTATTGGAGCTCAAATGCCAATAAAATCAATTTTAATAATTGTAGGATTGCTCATGGGATATTCTTTAGTATTCTTTTCAGGAGCATATGCATTATTTGAAAAGAAGGAATATTAAACTAAGGCATACTGACTTGTTATTTTTTTTGAATATGCCTAACTAGGGGGAAACCTTACTATGATGATTAAAAAGCGTCTTACTATTTCAAATATTCTCATGCTAGTAGTTCCAGCAATACTAATAGTAGCAATTGCAGGAGGTGTGCTTGAGGGTTTTACAGAGATATATGGAAAAAAATTGAAAGTTTTAGATGATAATAATGGAACTTATTATGTACAGAAAGTTTTAAATTCCTATAGCAAGAATTCAAAAAATTATAATAAAGAAAATGAAGAAGATAGAAAAATTGAAGAAGTTCTCAAAGAAGTAGGATATAATTTAATAATTACCAGTGATGAAGAAACAATCTTTTCAAATTTAACTGATGAAGATGAAAATTCTATTTCTAAAGTGCAAAGTGATATGCTTTCTTCATCAGATTCAATAGTACTTGAAGTTAACTCTATTTGTTTAATCAAACAGAGTTTCATAAAAGATGGTAAAAGTATTAATATTATTGCCGTTAAATCAAATAATTTAATGAGTAGAGAGCATATGAAAGCTGAAGTTAAAACTTTTTTGGTAAGCTATATGGGAATTGTATTTGTAATAGCATTAGTTATTATTATATTAACAAATGGTATATTATCATCACGTGTAGCTAAAAGTTTGATTGAACCTTTAGATTTATTAAGTTATGGTGCAGGACAAATTGAAGAAGGCAACCTTGATTTTAAAATGAATTATCAAGGAAAGGATGAATTTGCAAAGGTTTGTTCTGATTTTGATAAAATGAGAATTAGATTACAAGAATCTGTTAAAATGCAATTAAAATATGAAGAAGATAGAAAAGATTTAGTTGTAGGAATATCTCATGATTTACGTACACCACTTACAACAATTAAAGGATATGTTAAAGGATTAAAAGATGGTGTTGCCAATACACCTGAAAAGTGTGAAAGATATCATGAGATTATATATAATAAAGCTTGTGATATGGATATGCTTGTTGATAAATTATTTTTATTCTCTAAGCTTGATACAGGAAAGTTTCCTTTCCATTTTGAAAAAGTATATTGTAATAAATTTTTAAGAAGTTTCTTTAAAAGTGCTTTAGACGAATTTGAAAGAAAAGGTCTTAATTTAGTTTATGAAAATAATTGTAATGATAATATTTTAATTAATATTGACTCAGAAGAAATAAATAGAGTTTTAATGAACATACTTGAAAATAGTGCAAAATATAAAACTCGTGATTATGGAAATGTAAATATTACAGTAAATAAACAAGGAGATAATATTGTTTTAAGGATTAAAGACGATGGACCAGGGGTTTTAGAAGAGAACCTTTCACGTTTATTTGTTAGTTTTTATAGAGGAGATGCAGCAAGGACTAATCCAAGTGAAGGTAGTGGACTTGGACTTTCGATATCTGAACATATAGTAAAGGCACATGATGGTAAAATTACTGCTGAAAACATGGATGGACTTATCATTACGATAACTTTACCAATAGTTAAGCAAGATGAAAGGCACGAAGAACATATTTAATAGATATGTCTTTTAATTAATCAAGGCATATGAGACAAAAAAGATGGGCATAGTAATTTATTATTTTTTAAATATGCATTAATATAGGCATAATGGGGGAGAAAAATGAGGAAAATATTGATTATAGAAGATGATGAACTTATTGCAGAATTAGAAAGAGATTATCTTGAAATAAACGGATTTGAAACAGAGATAGCAATGAATGGAGATAAAGGATTAGAACTTGCATTAAATAAGGACTTTGATTTAATACTTTTAGATTTAATGCTTCCTAGTAAAGATGGATTTCAGATTTGCAAAGAAATAAGAAATATCAAAGAGATACCTATAATAATGGTTACAGCAAAAAAAGAGTCTATAGATAAGATTAGAGGACTTGGACTTGGAGCAGATGACTATATTGTTAAACCTTTTGATCCTAGTGAGCTTATAGCTAGAGTAAACGCACATCTTTCTCGTTATGATAGATTAACTACAGTAGAAAAAAAAGATGACTCAGAACTTGGTGTTATAAATTTTGGAAGATTAAAGATATTAACACAGGCATGGAGAGTATATGTTGATGACAAAGAAGTGAAATTTGCAAATAAAGAATTTGAATTGTTATTATTTTTAGCGACTAATCCTAACATTGTATTTTCAAAGGCAACTCTTTTAGATAGAATTTGGGGACTGGATTGTTTTGGCGATGTTGCCACTGTTACAGTGCATATTAATAGAATAAGAGAAAAGATTGAAGAGGATAGCAGTAATCCTAAATTTATAGAAACTGTATGGGGGGCAGGGTATAGATTTAAAATATAACTGTTCACTTTATAGAAAAGCATATAATTTATAAATTTAAAGTACTTGATTAGTATAAATGTTGATGAAGTATTTTCCCGTTCATATTATTTCAAATGATAAGTTTTCATACATTAAGAGATATTTAAAATAATAACAAGTAAGTATTCGTGTCTATTTTGTATAATGCAAAACAGACCTACATACTGACTTGTTATTTTCTTTTATATGCCTAAATTAGAGAAACTCCAATTGCTTCTTAGGGCAATCAATATTATTTGATAAATTAATATTGAAATTAAAAATGGTAGAGCAAACAAAAGAACTAATTTCAACACAATGTTTAATATCCCAAAAGTAAGATGAGTTACCTTTAATATAATTACGTAATGTATTGTCAATTGAAGTTTTTATAGAAGATATGTTATGAAAAGTTAAGCTTAAAGTATTTGATTTATTATGAATTCGATTTTTCAAAATATCAAAATTACTAAATAAATATTTTTGCAATTCACGTTCATATTTTAAATGATATGAAATATTACCAATTGATCCAGATATATGAGAATTACAACAAAAATCACAAAGATAATGAATAACTATTCCTAGTTGCATTGAATAATATGCATTGAATCTTTTAATGGAAAGAAGCTCTTCTATTTTTTCATTAATATATACAAGAGATTTTTGCATATAATGAGGATGAGTTTTAACAAGCCAACTTTGATCAACCATTACAAGACCAAAATTAAACATAAACTTAGAAAACCCTTTTGGAATAGCATTTATATTTTTGATTAAGGATAATTCGCCTAATTTAACATGAGTTTTTACTTTCATAATTAATCTCTCCTCATAATAATAAATTTTGTATATAAATTAATTAAAACATAGAAATGTTAAAATTCAACTTAATAAAAACACAGAAATGTTAAGATTTTACTTAATTATAAATCAATTTTGTAAATTTGATATAAACTAAATATAAACAATATGTAAATTTACTTAGTTAATCATGTTGTACTACTAAAAGATATATATGTTTAACTGAATTTAAAAAACATTATAATTAATCGCTCTATTTGTCAGATTTTGTAGCTGCATTACGAAATATATTATATAAATCAAATTTGATAGAAAGAAGGTGCGATTTGATTTCTAATAATGAATTACTTAAGCTATTGAATAATAAGCCTGAAGTTGGTCTCAAAATAATGATGGATAACTATATGCCACTTATTTATACAATAATATTTAATAAACTTTCTACTATGTATTCAAAAGAAGATATAGAAGAATGTGTAAGTAATGTATTTTTTGAAGTATTTAATTACAAGAATAGAATTGATTCACAAAATAGTTTTATCAAAGTATTCTTAGCAGTTATAGCAAAAAGAAAAATTATAGATATGTATAGAAGAAATAAGAATAATAATCAAATTTCTATAGACGATGCATTAGTGCATTTACATACTATAGCAGATGATATAGATGTAGTACGTTCAATCTTATTAAAAGAGAGCAATTCACAATTAATAGATACTACAAAGTCTTTGTGTGAACCTGATAATAAAATACTTATAAGAAAGTACTATTTAAATCAAAGCTTAAAAGATATTTCTAATAATACTGGTTTGAAAGTTAGTACTTATGCATAACTATTTTAAACAACTGGTTATTATATTTAAAGATATACAGTAGGATCAAGAGTTCTTAAAAGATAGAATTTGAGAATAATTTCTTCTATATGGCAATTCTAAAAGGATAGGGAGAGCAATTTTTGTGGCAAATAAGTATAAAACAACAAAAAAAGAAAATGATTTTATTGGGATTAAAAAGAACTAGTCAGTATTAAAACCAACTAGTTTTTTTGATACAAACATAAGTTATAGATTATAAAATAGCTAAAACTTTAATTAAATTAAAGAAATATTATAATTTATTACTCTGTTTGTCAGATTTTCAAATGACATTACGAAATGTATTATATAAAGTTTAAAAGATTTTTCTAAGAATCATGGTTTGAAAGTTAGTACTATTGATAAAAAAGCCATCTAGATGGCATGTAGAAGTTAAAGAGTATTGGGAGGGGGTTTAGAAGTGGAAAACAAATTGTTTGAAGAATTAGATGGTTTAAATATTAAAGACACTACTTTATTATTAGATAAACATATTAATTTATCAGTAGATTATTTCACTAAGAAACGTATTGAAAAATCTATAAAGAAAAAGATAGGTTATGATAATATGAGCAACATGCTTGCACAAAAGATAAATGATATTTTAGGAGGAATTTTTATGAAAAGAAAGATAGCGTTAGCACTAGGAGTTTGTACAATTTTAGGCTCAGGTGGAGGAGCATATGCATATGTTAAAACTCCGGTAGCATATGTTAGTATGGATATTAATCCGAGCGTAGAATTAGGTGTAAATGTTTTTAATAAAGTAGTATCAGTTGAAGCATATAATAAAGATGGTGAAAAAATATTAGAAGGTACTAATTTAGTAAGATCTGAGGTTGATCATGCAATTAATATTGTAATTTCAAATGCAATTTCAGAAGGATATATAAAAGAGGATGGCTCATCCTCGATTGAAATTACTACATCTACAGATAAAGAAAAGGTTGCAACCCAATTAGATGAATCTTTAAAAGAAGTTGTTGATGAAACATTAAATGATAATAATGTAGAAGCAGAAGTTGAAACTGAAAAAGTGGCTATTGCAAGAAGAGATGAAGCGAGAAAACTTGGAATAACACCAGGTAAATTAAATATTATACAAAAGCTTAAAGAATTAGATTCAACAATAAATGTAGAAGATTATAAAGATAGTTCCGTAAAGGACATACAAAAGAAAACTAAAGAATTAAGAAAAAATAATGAGAGTGATGAAGTGACTACAGATCAGAGTACGAATATTGATACAAATACTAATGCAGTTAATAACGAAAATATTGATAATTCTTCTAATATTGGTAATAGTAAAAAAGAAGAAAATAGTAATTCAAATAGTAAAAAAGATGAAAGTAATAATGCAAATGATACAGAAAAAGATACTACAACTAAATCTGAAAAACAAAATAATAGTAACAATTTAAATTTACAGAACAATAATAACTCAAACTCACAAAACAATAATAGCTCAAACTCACAAAGCAATAATAATTCAAACTCACAAAATAATAGTAGCAATAAAGAGAAAAATAATTAATTAAATTATAAAATAAGTAGTTTATATTCATATAGTCTTCTTATTTTATGTTATAAATATATTCAATCTAAGGT
>Ga0183100_1001126_pt1 | contig 14632 bp, 10 predicted proteins | sample Biomet2_FD_127789 | JGI IMG/M metagenome (GOLD analysis project Ga0183100, IMG submission 127789) | Microbial communities from bioreactor (seeded with anoxic lake sediment) at LBNL, California, USA - Biofuel metagenome 2 | ecosystem: Engineered > Bioreactor > Anaerobic > Unclassified ...
TCACGACTGCCCTTGTGGTTACAAGGACACTCGTGACCATGCGTCTTCACTTGTTATCCTTGAAAGAGGGTTACAGAAGGTACGGTCGGAACGACCGGAACTCACGCTTGTGGACAGGCGACCACTACAGCCGTCAGCGAACGGACTGCAAGTTGCCTGGATGAAGCAGGAAGCCCCGGCCGCAAAGTCGGGGTAGTTCACCCATCATGAAAACGCAGGCGGCAACGGCCGGGAGGCGGCATCGGGAAGAGCGGTGTAGCATAATGATCTTCAGAAAGGAAGTTAAAATTTGGATGCGGGGCGAAGCATCCTAACAGATCACGCGCCTCCTGCCTTGAACTGTTTTCTAGAACACTGCCGGTTGCATATGGTCTTAACGCATCACCAATGTTTGGCGACTTACACTCACCGCCGAAGCATCAGCATCGAGTCGGTAGATTCGATTGCCTGCTCCAAACTCTCCTCCAACAGGCGCTCCTTAGCGTTAGCGACCTCCACAATCATCCCATCGGTCAGCGAGCGCAGCGCACAATTGCATACCTTGATGTTGGCCAGCGCATCCCACCCGTCCACCGCCGCCTTCTCGTTCGCTTCGGCCGCTTTCAGGAACGCCTCCAGCTCCCTCTTCAGCGGCTCCTCCTTCTTTACGAACAGGTGCTGAGTGTTGAGCTCCATAGGCACCTGCGACAAATTGGTGATGTCAAGCTCCCCCGCCTTGGCACTAGCGAACTCCAGGCTCTGGTCGGTGTAGTCCATGAGAGCGAAGCCGGAGGAGCAGGTCATCGCCACTGTGCGGACCTTCATCGGCGTTAGCCAGTTCACCTCGATCGTGGCGTTGACCCCCTCGCTCATCCTCATCAATAAGTTGGCATGGTCCTCGTACCTCAAGCCGTTCATCCTACCGCCCAGGGCGCATACCGAGAGGACCTCCTGGCCGGTCATGTACCGTATCACGTCGATGTCATGGATTGCCAGATCCTTGATCACGCCCACATCCCGGACGCGAAAAGGAAACGAGGACACCCTCCTTGATCCAATAGCCACCAGCTGCCCCATCTTGCCGGCGGCCAGCAGCTTCTTGGTCGCCTCCACCACAGGGTTGAACCTCTCCACGAATCCGGAGGCCAGGGTGACTTCCTTCTCCTCGGCCAGCTCGCAAAGCGCCCTGGCCTCGAGCTCCTCACCTGTGAACGGCTTCTCCACCAGCGCCGCCCTGCCCCGTCTGATCGCTTCTCTGGCCACCTCAAAGTGATTGGTAGTGGGGGTGCAGATGCTGACCGCGTCCACATCAACTAAGAGCGCCTCAACCGATCCATAGGCGGTCGTGCCCAAGCGCTTGGCCACCTTCTGGGCCGATTCCGGCAGCGCATCGTAGACACCAGTCAGGTTGCCCAGTTCCGAGTATATCCTGGCGTGGTTCTGGCCCATCGAGCCTACCCCGATAACCCCCACTCGAAGCACATGACATTATTGGCCACCTCCACCTTTTAATGATTTCTAGATATCAAGAATAATAATTATTGTGCTGGGAGGAATATTGCATTCTCTTGATCCTCGGTCGATCAACCAGGACCTTAGGCCGAGGAATAAGTAAAACAATAAAGAGAGGCTCGAACAGCATATATCGTTCAAACTCCAAATCTACATCCAAGTCAACATGCCGCCCCTCACCCAATCATCTGCACCGGACGGATCGGCCGGCAGGCCTATGCGCTCCTTCGCCCGAGGCGTAAGGAGGCTGAGATCGCCATGGACGCTGGTGGCCATCACCATGACAATCATTCTCCTAGGTGTGTACTTCTTCCTAACCACGTCATTAAGCTGCGCCGTCACAAGCTACACCAGCGAGACCACTTCGGACGGAAATATTGCTCTCAATGTGACCGTAAGGAACTATGGGCTGCGGGACCAGACCGTGATGCTCCGTTCCGTCGTCGACCTGCAGAACGACACCTTTCATCACAGGTACCAGCAAAGCATCACGGTCCAGCTCCATGCCGGAGAGGAGAGAACGATCCCCGTGACCATCAAAACCGATCTCGAGCCCCCCGCACCGGACGTCTTAAAAGCCTACTGCTTCGTGCTTCCCTCTCGGTGATTAGGCATCCAGTAGCGTTAAAACATCATTGACGGCCTGAACTGCCACCATATCAAGATAATCCCAAGCAGATAACGAAAACAGAAAAGAGGTCTAAAAGGAAAGCGTTTCGTCGTTCACGCCATGATCATGAAGGCCACGTTGAGCACGAACACCGCCATCAGCGGAATGATGGCCAGGTTCAACGCCTTCTTGACCTTCGGCGAATTGAGCGTGGTAGATGATACGAGTTCCTTGGACGACAGCAGCGCGATAAGGGCGATCGCGATCAGTGCGCCCCCGACGCCGACGCCCAGCGCTGTCGACATGGTGATTGCGCTCGAAGTAGCGCTCGATACGGTAGATGATATGACCGACAGCATGCGGGGGTAATTCATCGACGACATATATAAAATTGATTTAGTATTCTTCTATTTTTAGAATAATACGAGGTATCCGAACGGCAGGAAGGAGAACAGGAAGAAATTGAGCGTCCCGTGCACGAACGCCACGAGGGCCAGGCTTCTTGTCTTGTGGTACAGCGAACCGAGCAGAGCACCTACCAGGAACACGTAGACGATGTATATGGCGGACTCATAACCTGAGTGCATGGCCGCGAACACGATAGACGAAAGGACGATCGCGCCGATCGCGCCGAGCACACCCTCCAGCCGAGCTTGCAGGACGTAACGGAACACCAGCTCCTCGCCCAGGCCGACGAAGAACACCATCACGACCCACAGAGCGATCAGGCTGCCAGGTTCGAGGTCAGGCACCATCCTCAGGTCCGACATGCTGAGGGACAGCACCTTGAACTCGATGTTGGCCATGACCAGCGATAAAACGAGGGCAAGCGGCAGGTACCACAGCTTCCAACCCGAGGCCGTCACCCTGACCTCGAAGAACTTCCTAGCCTTCAGCAGGTAGTCCTTCCACCCGAGGGACTCGTCGCGAAGCAGAAGAAAGGCCACGAGAATAACCGGCCCGTACACCAGCGGCATCCAGTAGATGGTCAGGGTGGCGAACTTGGGCATCCCCAGGTTCATCACCCTGAGCATCGAGACCAGGGAGAACGACTGCCAGATCAGGATGTCTTCTCTGAGGAGGAGCGGTACGGCCACGCATAGAAGAATGTTGAAAAGATGCACGATGATGGACGAGCTCAGGTCCCCCACGAAGAGGAACGCTTCCCCCACGAGGATCATGAGCATCGGCACCGCTACCGGCAGGTACTTTTTCAGCGAGGGGCTGACCTGGGACGAGCGGTACTCCACCATCGGCGGTGCAATCGGCTTTGCCTACTTAGAGATTGCCTACCTGGTCTCCTTCAAGCAAAGCCAGATGATCATGTTCTAGTACATCGACGCTCGACGTATCGAGGATTGTTTATAATGAGCAAAGTATGGAAATGATTATTATCTCCAACGATATTCATCTGCCCACGTTCCGGCGGGGTATCCCTCTGCGGGGACGCTATCATCCCCATTTCGAGGCCTTGCCCCGGCCTCGAATCCTCTATTTTTCTAGTCAAGGGTCCGGACGATTAATCAATCGAGTTATGGGCGATAGAGTCAGCCTCGCCGGATCTTGGGCAGGGTAAAGAAGAAGGTCGAACCGCTCTTGCCGTCCGACTCCACCCAGATCTGCCCGCCGTGCCGCTCCACGATCTTTTTCGCAATAGCGAGCCCAATTCCCGTGCCCGGATACTCGTCCCTCGTGTGCAAGCGCTGGAACATGAGGAAGAGCTTGTCCTTGAACCGCGGGTCGATGCCGATGCCGTTGTCCTTCACGGCGAAGACCCATGCCCCGCTACGGCCCCGCGCCGACATCTCGACCACCGGCCGCCGACCGTCACGGAATTTGATAGCGTTGCTGATCAGGTTCGAAAGCAGCTGCTTCATCTGGCTGCCGTCGGCGAAGACCATCGGCAGCGGGTCGATGCGCACCTCCGCCCCCACCTCGTCGATCGCCACCATGAGCTCGTCCTTTACCTCCGTAGCCACGACGTTCATGTCCACCTCGGAGAACCTCCGTCCCTTGGTCTCCACCCGGGAGTATTCCAGAAGGTCGTTCACCAGCTGCCTCATCCTCTCCGCGCCGTCCACGGCGTAGTCCACGTACCCCTTGGCCCGCTCGTCCAGCTGGTCGCGATAGCGGTCCTTGAGCAGGGAGAGGAACATGGTGACCATTCTCAGCGGTTCCTGGAGGTCGTGCGACGCCACGTACGCGAACTGCTGCAGCTCGGCGTTGGAGCGCTTCAGTTCTTCAGCGTTCCGGATCAGCTCCTTCTCCGCCTCGACCCTCGCCGTGTTGTCAAGGACCAAGGAAAGCACCGAGACCATGTTCCTATTCTCATCCATGAGCACCGAGTTATACCACATGCACTCGATCAGCCGGCCGTCCTTGGTGATGTTGCGGTTCGATGAGGCTACCTTATCGCTCAGCCGGTTGGTCAGCTCGGTCATCGTGACCTCGACGATGGGGATGTCCTCGGGATAGACGAGGTTCAGATCCATGATCGTCTTGCCTATGACCTCCTCCGCCTTCCAGCCGAACATCCTCTCCGCCTCCCCGGCCCACCGGGTGACGGTAAAGTCGGCGTCCCATTCCACCACCGCCAGGGGCGAGTTGTTGAAGTGCAGGCGCAGGCGCTGCTCGCTCTCCCGCAACGCCTCTTCCGCCATCTTCCGCTCGGTCAGATCGATCATGACCCCGTAGGAGCGGGTCGGATGGCCGCGGTCGTCACGCTCGAAGTAGCCCATGATGTCGAGCCACCTGACCGTGCCGTCCGGCCACAGGACACGGAACTCATGCACGAAGTCACCGCCCTGCTCCATGCAACGAGTGAACGAGGAATTCATCGCCGTCCGGTCCTCGGGGTGGACCCGGTCGAGCCACGCCTCGAAGCTGGGAGTGACCTCGTTGAGCTGGTAGCCGAGCATGCGGTAGTACTCGTCGTTCCACACCATCTCGTCCGTGGCCATGCGCCAGTCCCAGGCCGCCAGGTGCCCGGCGGCTAACGCTAAAGATAACCGCTCCTCGCTCTCCCTGAGCGCCTGCTCCCCCTTCTTGCGCTCGGTGATGTCTCGGCTGGTGCCGACCAGCGCGGTCGGCCGGCCGAGCTCGTCGCGCACCACCCTGCGACGGTCACTGAACCAGCGGTACTCCCCGCTCTTCACCCGCCAGCGATGCTCCGCTGGCTCGTCGGGGTCCTTCTCCTCCAGGACCGATCCCTGCTGCTCCAAAAGCGCCTTGCGGTCGTCCGGATGCACGCGCTCCAATATCTCGTCCTGAGGCATCGCGTTGAGCTCGTCCAAAGTGAACCCGGTGAGCTCGACCTGGGACGGGCTGACGAAGAGGAAGCGGTGGGTCCTGATGTCCATCATATAGATGCCGTCGCGGGAATGGTCGAGAATGGTGCGGAACCGCTCCTCGCTCCGCCTGAGCTCCTCCCGGATCTTCCTCTGCTCGGTGACGTCATGGCCGACGACCAGGGCGCCGGTGACCCTCCCGTGCTCGTAGATGGGCTTGAGGGCGAAGGCCCCCCACATCTCCCGGCCGCCCGCGGCCTTGATCCTGTACTCCACGGCCTCGCTCGTCCTCGTACCGTCCAACCATTCCCCGACCCTCCGCATGAACGGCTCCTTGCACTCCTCGCTGATGAAGTCGATGGGGTCCATCGACAGCAGCTCCTCCCCGGAATAGCCGGTCATGGAGGTCATGGCCTCGTTGACGTTCTTCAGCCTCATGTTGACGAAGTCGAGCTCGAAGATGGCGGTCGGGGCGAACTGGACCAGGTAACGGTAGCGCTCTTCGCTCCGCCTGAGAGCATCCTCCGCCTGCTTGCGTAGACTGATGTCCCGGAAGGAGTAGACGATCTCCGAGATCTCTCCATCGACGTCCCTCATCATCGTGGCGTGCACGTCCACGAAGATCTCCCTGCCGTCCTTGTGGCAGACTATGGCCTCCCCGTCGTAGAAGCCCTCCTGCATCATCCTCTCTACCGCCGCTTCCCTGCTGGAACCTGGGATCTTCGTTCGCAGCAGCTCCCCGGAGCGCTTGCCGATGGCCTCGAGGGTGGACCACCCCATCATCTTCTGGGCCGTCTCGTTCCAGTAGACGATGGTGAAGTGCTCGTCGGTGGCGATGATGGCATCATGGACGCTGACCAGCAGGTGAGCCTGGAATGTCAAGGCCTCTTCCGCCATCTTCCGGTCGGTGATGTCGGTGAAGACCGCCAGCACGCCCTGATATTCGCCGTCATCGCCGAGGAACGGCGACGTCGACCCGGAGAGCCAGACGGACGAGCCGTCCTTGCGGCAGGCCTGGATCTCGGCATACCTCCTTCCTTCCCGCCCGTTCATGCCCGGTATGCCCTTGCCCTCGCGCTGGTCCTCGGGGAACAGGAACTCTACGGGATGGCGGCCCACCATCTCCTCCGGGGTGTAGCCGAGGATCGCCGCCCCCCGCTCGTTGATATAATCGGTGCGGCCGTCAGCGTCCAACGTCCAGATGCCTTCGTTAGCCAGCCCGACGATGCGTTCGAACTTGTTCGCTGGTATTCTCCTTTGGGACGTCATCGGCCACCACCGAGACGGTCTGAAATCACTCCCTAAGCGTCATTATGCTACATTATATTGGTCCTTGGTCGCTTCGGGAGAAAGTAAGGGGCAGGGCGCTCTCTGATCGCAAGTGCCCATCGTCCCTCGGATATTGGGTTTTAGAGGATCAAGGCATCCGCTTGTCGACCTCGTCCCAGTTGACCAGGTCCCACCAGCTCGCCACGAACTTGGCCCGGTCGTTCTTGTAGTCCAGGTAATAGGCGTGCTCCCAGACGTCGAGCGCCAGGAGGACCTTCTGCTGCGGGTTCACGTTCACGTTGTGCTTCTCGATCTGGCCGATGAGTATCCTTTCGGTATGCCCGCACCAGTTCAGCGCGGCCCACCCGCTCCCCTCGCAGGAGACCGCAGCCTGGCTGAACTCCTTCTTGAACCGCTCGAAATCGCCGAAGTCCCTGGTGATAGCATCCCCGATCTTGCCGCCGGGCTTGCCCCCACCCGTGCCCGGGGGGGCCATGTTCTTCCAGAACTTCTCGTGAAGAAATAGCCCTCCGAAGTTGAAGGAGAACTCCTTGACGATGGCCTTCATGTCGAGCTCCGAGCCCTCCTTGCGCGCCTTGTCGAGCTTGGTCAGGATGTTGTTCGCCCCGTTGACGTAGGCGGCATGGTGCTTGTCGTGGTGCAGCTTCAACAATTCCTCTGAGATCACCGGTGCCAACGCCCCGTAGTCGTAGGGCAGGGGTTGTAGGACGTACATTCTTTCTGCCATGGTATCGCCTCGAACTCTGGGATTTCATTCTAGCGCCTGGTATAAAGCTCATTGTCACATCCGAAAGTCCGGGCTCGCGATCGTCTGATGTGGACGAGCATCTCGCCCTGAGAATGTTTATTACTTTCTCGTGGGCAATCATCGTTCGATGATCGTCTCCCCGCTGGGCCTTTTCAACCTGGCCCTCTTGATCGTGACCCTGGGGCTGGTGCTCCTTGGGTTCTACGAGAAGAGGTACGAACAAAGGACGATCCGCCACGCCGCGATCATGACCACGGCGTTCATCTTGACCGTGATCTCGGTGCTCTTGATCATGGTGCCCTCGCTGGTCGTGGTCCTGGAGAACGACCTGGAGGCGACCGATTGGCGCTTCGAGTTCCTATTAGTGCACCATATCGTCGGCCTCCTTGCTTTGGGCATGGCAGCGCTCCTGGCAGGCTCCTGGCTCCTTAGAGGACGGAGACCCGACAGCTGCCTTGGTAAACCGAGGAGCAAGCGGTTGATCATGAGGACGACCTTCATGCTGTGGGTCCTCACCATCGTTATGGGAATTACACTCTATCTTGTATTTTTATAAACACGTAGTGCAAGCGCCGAAGAATGGATGAGACCCCCAACACTCATCGTCCTCTCCTGGTCCAATGGCAAGGAGGTCAAAGGCGGTCGTCGGGTGGTTCAACCGGATTATTATGGTCTAGCGACCATCGCTTTGTAGGCATAGTGTGCGTTCAAAAATACAATTCTCAAGCCACACCATCTTTTAATGTTAATAGACAATTCCCCCGCGCCGGTGGGAGAGGATTTGGAAAAATTCGAGAGGATTGCTGAGCTTGACATCTTGAAAGTATTTGCAATCCTTGCGATAGTGGTGTGCCATTTACATGGTGTTGTCTCGTCCATCGGACGCGTTAACCTGTTTAATGTGCTTAGTACCTATATATCCATCATCGGCCTGAGCATTTTCTTCTTCACCTCTGGATATTCCCTGATGCTAAAAAGCCCTACCTTTGACCATATTGGCGACGTTATTGAATTCTTCAAGAAACGTTTCATTCGAATATACCCACTATTTTGGTTTGCCCTAGTTATTTCAACCGTGGTCATCTCCTCCGGGACGTATGTTCCTTTCCTTTTTTCGATGACCAAACTAACGCTCCTACAACAACTACTAGCGCTAAGTGGGGTGTCAGGTGTACTCTACCCGGCCTTCATGCCTTCCATTGAACTTTTTTGGTTTGTTAGCGCCATTATGATGTTCTATCTGTTTTTCCCCATTTTGATCCACTCGGCCGAAGTTATGAGCATGGGGTTCACGAAGTCCGTTATACTCACTGCATCGGTCATCTTTTCAGCCATGATCGCTCTCCGCCTTACCTTCGGGGTGTTAGGGCTCGATGAGTTCTTCATTTACTACTGGTTTTTCATTGCCGGTATTGTTTTAGGAAGGCGGACGAGCCTGTCAAGCATAAAGGGGATTCAGGTGCTCAAGGTCTGCCTGGCATCTGGGGCATGTATAATGATCTCATCCGCAACCCAGAACGGATCCTTTGGGTCGATAGGATATATGTTCCCGCCATTGATGGCATTAATAATGAAGTATGCATTGTTCGGAGCCATAAGCACATCAATATCGATACTTCTGGTGAACAATATTAAAAAGCACATGACGGGCAAACTGCGCATAACTAGGAAAATCAGCCAATCGACATACTCCATCTATCTGTTTCATATCTATTTCCTAACGATGTTTTCAATGCTTGGAACGATCGTAATTCCAGGCCATGTGGCACTCCTGGTAATTGTCCTAGGCATCCCATGCGCGGTCATCGCACCGATGTTCATCCAGCTACTGTACAATCGCCTCATTAGGATACAAAGCCATTATAAAATGCAAAGAAAATCAGGTCATGGAATTTAATCAACAAGACCAATGCTCATTGAGGAACAACTGAGCAGAATGGTGCACAAAGAGAGCGGGCATAGGCTTAGCAAACCCTTTATCGGCTCCACTTTACTGATGCGTTTAAGGTCGAACATTTGTTAGTGGGCGATGACTCCGGATTATCTGGTAAACCGAGGAGCAAGCGGCCGATCATGAGGACGACCTTCAGCATTTGGGTGCTGACGCTGCTCATGGGGATCGCGCTGTACCTCGTGTTCATCTAACTACGAGGCTCGGGCGCCGGACGATGGTGATGTTCATGTCGGCTGCCCGATGAGGTGAAATGAGGGAGATAGAGGTTCTACTTCACGACCAGGGATCTCGTACCATCCTGTGGTGTCAACTGACGACTGAGCATACAGCAACGCCGTCAGACCACTGTTTTCCAGACCTCAATATGCCTCTGGAATGAATACGAAGTTCTGTATGACGATCTCTGTCTCCTGAGCTGGAGGATTGTTCTGGTACATCCAGAGGTTGATGATGCCACGAGCACCCTCGGCAGAGACCGAAGCGGAGCTATCGAAGCTTGCTAGGGGTCTCGACCCCGTAGCATACGATGCAAATAGTACGTGATTCGGAGCCCAGTTAAAGGAGTGAAGGGTCGTCCCGGTCTCGGACATAGCCCATCTCTGCTGCATGTCAGCGGGGGGTGGCCCGGGCTGAACCGTATATGCCATGTTGGGGTTGCTCGTGTCGCCCCAATATGAGAGCTCGACATCGACTTCGTGCGTGATGTCCTTGTATGCAAACATCCCCAGTACCAGATTCTTATCCAGGTTGTGTTGGTCTCCCTGCAAGGTGTATTCGTAGTAGCCATGCCCAAGGCGGTTCGCCGTGACGACCTCGGCGGCCTTCCAGACGCCATTGACCTGCGTACACTTGAGATGCAAGTAACCGTTAGAGTCTACCCAGACAACGCTCGAACTGTCCGAGAAATCACCATATCCGGACACGTTCCAAACCATTCCCGCGAACGTAATCTGTCTCACGCCATTATCCTCATTGGTTGATGTTGAAGCGGTGGAGACAATGAACTTTGTCGTGGCAACAGCGGTGTTACCTACATTGTCTACAGCCTCGACCGTCATTGTATGACTGCCATAGGCTAACGACATGACCGTGGTATAGCTCGTCGTACTTGATGACAGAGTGACCCATGATCCACCGTCCCTCATGATCTTATAGTAAGCGATGCCAGAGGCGTCGCTGGCGGACCAGGTCACGGTAGCGTGCTTGTCGGTAATCGTTGCACCGTTGGCCGGCGATGTGATCGTCAGCGACGGAGCGGTCTTGTCGACGAGGACATCAGAGCCCATCGTCGTGCTGACGGTGAACACCGTGGTGACATCCCTGTAGTTACCATAGTTGTCCACCGCTCTGACGGTGACGGTGTGCTGGCCATCGGCCAGAGCATACTGCGTCCTATAGCTGGTCTGACTTGATGAAAGGCGGACCCAGTTGCCGCCATCACGGATGATCTGGTAGTAAGCTATTCCGGACGCGTCGCTGGCGGTCCAGGAGATCGTCGGATGAGTGGCCGAGGTCGTTGCACCGTTGGCCGGCGAAGTGATGGCAAGGGACGGGGGAATCGCATCGACGGCCGTGGTAGACACAGTGAAGGTCACGGTGGCGTCCTTGTAGTTACCATAGTTGTCCACCGCTCTCACGGTCATGGTGTGCTGGCCGTCAGCAAGCGCATATTGCGTCGTGTAACTGGTCTGCCCAGAGGACAGGCGGACCCAATTGCCGCCGTCCCTTACGATCTGGTAGTAAGCGATGCCGGAGGCAGCGCTGGCGGACCAGGTAACAGTGGGATGCGTCGCCGTGACCGTTGCACCGTTGGCCGGCAAGGTTATTGATATGGCCGGCGTCGCTGAATTGGCGTTCACTACCGGTGTGATCATCAAAATGAATGACGTCGACACCATCATTGCAACGAAAGCTATCGCCAGTATTTTTCTTAAGGTAATCATCATCCAGTCAATTCATCCAATCCGTCAGCAGAATACTACGGATTGGAGGTAATGAATGACCTATTTCATGATATATAATAATTTTGGCTTTGTTTATATCAATTGATATATTATCCAGCAGTGACACCAATAACATCTTCGATTTTTATTTTACTCGATGGTTCCAAAGCAACAACGTCGATGGTACGTGATCGAACGGGCCCATGTACCTAAGAGAAGTCATTGCGAAAAATGACAAGGGCGACAGGGGATCCTGGTATTCGGTCGACCATATGAAAAAACCCCGATATTATCCAGTGGCTCGTCATCGAATATTGCACCTAAATTGAAATGAGGAAAAAAGGAACGACGGTAGAACAGCGTTTACTTCGGCCCGCTCTGCATGTGCTTCGCGACCTGGTCGAACTGCTTCTTGAACTCGTCAATGTCGATCGAGCTGGCGTGCAGAATCGAGCTCCACCCGGTGGTGAACCTCGTCAACAGCGCGAGCTCGGCGATCTCCTCATCGGTCGCCCCGTTCATCTTGGCGGCCTGGGTGTGGAAGTACACACAGTAGGGGCACTTGATCGACGCGGCAACGGCCAGTCCTATCAGCTCGCGATATTTCGCCGGTATCTTCGACTCGGAGAACGAGTACTTCTTCATCTCGTCCCATTCAGGGGCCACGGCATCCTTGGGAATGGCCTTGAACTGGTCCATGACCAGGCCCATGGTCTTCTTGATCTCCTTCATGCTGTCCTCGTATTCGGTCATAGCTTACCTCCGTTGGTTCGACGTTTCCATGACCGATGATAAAATACGTTCGTTACGAACGGGACGGGGGCCGCCCCGGTCGACCTTATTTATCGCCATCCTTCCAATATGATCATCGCTAATTGAACATCTGTTATGGGGAGCGATGCTCCCCATCATATGGGGAGGTGAACGATGCTCGAGCCGCCGCGGACATATTGGTCGATCGACGAGCAGGACCTGCTCCATCGATTGGGGACCACCGCGAGCGGCCTCACCACGGGGGAGGCGGAAGCGAGGCTCTCGACATACGGTCCTAACGTCCTCAGGCCGAAGGAGCGGGCCACCTCCCTCACCCTGTTCCTGAGGCAGTTCCGCAGCCCCCTCATCATCATCCTCCTGTTCGCCGCCGTCATCTCCGCATTCCTGTCCGACCCCACGGACGCGGCGATCATCATCTCCATCGTGATCCTCAGCGCCATCCTCGGGTTCTGGCAGGAACGGGGAGCTACCAACGCGGTGGCCAAGTTGCTCGCGCTGGTGAAGACCAAGGCTTCGGTGATGCGAGATGGCGCCATCGCTTCGATCGGCACGGAGGACATAGTGCCGGGCGACGTGATCGCCCTCTCAGCGGGGGACATCATCCCCGGCGACTGTCGCATCATAGAGTCCCGCGACCTGTTCGTCGATGAGGCCACGCTGACCGGGGAAACGTACCCGGTGGAGAAGCTCATTGGCGTCCTGGCCCCGGACACGCCGGTGGAGAAGCGCTCCAACACGCTGTTCATGGGCACCCACGTGGTCAGCGGGACGGCCCGGGCGGTGGTGGCCTCCACCGGCAGGAGCACCGAGTTCGGCCAGGTATCCGAGCGCTTGCGGCTGAGACCGCCGGAGACCGAGTTCGAGCATGGGATCAAGCACTTCGGCTACATGCTGATGGAGATCACGCTCCTTCTCGTGCTTTCCATCTTCGCCATCAATGTCGTTCTGCAAAGACCGGTCCTCGACTCCTTCCTGTTCTCCCTGGCCCTCGCCGTCGGTCTCACTCCCCAGCTACTGCCGGCGATCATCAGCATCAACCTGGCCCACGGCGCGAAGCGAATGGCCGAGGTCAAGGTCATCGTCAAGCGCCTGTCCTCGATAGAGAACTTCGGATCGATGGACATATTGTGCGCGGACAAGACCGGCACCCTGACGCAGGCGATCGTGCGTATGCGTTCGGCGGTGGACGTTCACGGGAGCGAGGGAACCAAGGTCCGCTTGTACGCTGGCCTTAACTCGACCTTCCAGTCCGGTTACGCCAACCCCATCGACGAAGCCATCCGCAAGGAGGTTCCTATCGACCCCCAGGAGTACGAGAAGCTGGACGAGGTGCCCTACGACTTCCTCCGCAAGCGGCTCAGCATCCTGGTGAGGACCAAGGACGGACGGCACCTGATGGTCACTAAAGGCGCGTTCAGCAGGATCGCCGAGATCTGCAGCCAGGAGGAGGACGCCAAGGGTGCGCTGTCCCCTTACCCTTCGGTCAAGGACGAGGCCGAGCGCGAGCACGCCAAGCTTAGCCAGCAGGGGTTCCGCGTTCTAGGTGTCGCCTACAAGGACCTGGGGGCGGAAAACAAGATATCCAAGGACTCGGAGTGGGACATGACCCTGCTCGGCTTCCTGGTGCTCTTCGATCCCCCCAAGCCCGACCTTGGCCGGACGATCCAGGACCTCAAGGACCTGGGGGTCACCCTGAAGGTCATCTCCGGTGACAATCGGTTCGTCGCCACGGCGGTGATGCGCCAGGTGGGGGTCGCCGACCCACGACTGCTGACCGGCCCGGAGCTGCACCACATGAGCACTGAAGCGTTGGCCGAGCGGGTGGACAAGATCGACGTCTTCGCCGAGACCGAGCCCAACCAGAAGGAGAAAATCATCCTCGCTCTCAAGAAGAGAGGACACGTCGTAGGCTACATGGGCGATGGGATCAACGACGCCTCCGCGCTTCACGCGGCGGATGTCGGGATATCGGTAGATAGCGCGGTCGACGTCGCAAAGGAGGCCGCCGACATCGTCCTTCAGGAGAAGGACCTGGGCGTCCTGTTGGACGGCGTCAGGGAGGGCCGCAGGACCTTCGCCAACACCATGAAGTACGTGTTCATGGCCACCAGCGCCAACTTCGGCAACATGTTCAGCATGGCCGGGGCCTCCCTGTTCCTCTCCTTCCTTCCCCTCCTCCCAAAGCAGATTTTGCTGATGAACCTCCTGACCGACCTGCCGGAGACGACCATCGCCACCGACAACGTGGACGTCGAGCAGGTGGAGCGCCCTCGGCGCTGGGATATCCACTTCATCCGCCGGTTCATGCTCATCTTCGGCCTGATCAGCTCGATCTTTGACTACCTCACCTTCGCCGTGCTGATCTTCGTGCTGAACGCTTCCCCCACCGAGTTCCGGACCGGGTGGTTCATCGAATCGGTGCTGTCGGCGGTCATCATCGTCCTGGTCATACGCACCCGCCGGCCGTTCTTCCGGCGCCGGCCCCGCCGCTACCCGACCCCGGCGGCCATCACGCTGTCCCGCTTCGTGGGCGTC
>Ga0183100_1001129_pt1 | contig 14616 bp, 14 predicted proteins | sample Biomet2_FD_127789 | JGI IMG/M metagenome (GOLD analysis project Ga0183100, IMG submission 127789) | Microbial communities from bioreactor (seeded with anoxic lake sediment) at LBNL, California, USA - Biofuel metagenome 2 | ecosystem: Engineered > Bioreactor > Anaerobic > Unclassified ...
ATTTATATACTTTATAAAATTTGAAAAATACAACTAATGATTATCGTTGTAGTAATGGAGGCATAAAAATGGAAGTCAAAAACAAACACAATACCTATAATACATTATTTCACTGGAATAGCTTTAGATTAAAGCTTGTGCTTGAAGGAATAGGTGTAGGTATTATTACTGGTTTATTAGTTGTGTTATATCGTTATGCACTTGAAAAGGCAGGAGTTCTTTTAACTTATGTTTATAAAATCATATCGATAACCCACGTACTTATTATACCCTGGATTGGAGCTTTAATAATTATAGGATATATTGTAGGGATAATGGTTAAACATGAACCCATGATTAGTGGAAGTGGAATTCCTCAAGTTGAAGGAGTTCTACTTAGAAAACTTGATATGACATGGTGGAGAGTTATACTTGGTAAATTTATTGGAGGAGTTCTTTCAATTGGTTCTGGCCTTTCCTTAGGAAGAGAAGGTCCATCAGTTCAATTAGGTGCAGCAGTTGGACAAGGATTTAGTAGAGTATTTAAAAGAGTGAAAATTGAAGAAAAATATCTTATTACAAGTGGTGCAAGTGCGGGACTTGCAGCTGCCTTTAATGCGCCTTTAGCTGGAGTAATGTTTGCATTAGAGGAAGTTCATAAAAATTTTTCACCCTTAGTTTTACTTTCAGCATTATCTGCAGCATTATCGGCTGATTTTATAGCTAGTGGTTTCTTTGGCTTAAAACCAGTTTTTACTCTTGGAAATTTATCCGTATTACCACTTAAATTATACTTTTATATAATTATATTAGGTATTTTACTAGGAGTTCTAGGGGTAATATTTAATAAGAGTATTTTAAAAACTCAGAATCTATATGTAGCACAAACATGGCTACCGAAAGAAATAAGAATAATAATACCTTTATTAATTTCAGTTATTGTTGGAATTTTCTTACCACAAGTTTTAGGTGGAGGACATGAACTTATAACGTTACTAATTACAAATAATTTATCTTTGACAATTTTAGTAATTTTTGTTCTTGTAAAGTTTTTATTCACTATGGCGTGTTATGGATCAGGAGCGCCTGGAGGAATATTTCTTCCACTACTTGCAATTGGGGCTTTAATAGGAAATGTTTATGGAATAGCACTTGTACATTTCGTACATTTTAACAGTATGTATATTAATAACTTTATAATACTTGCAATGGCAGGATATTTTACAGCTGTAGTTAGAGCACCTATAACAGGGACTATTTTAATTACTGAAATGACAGGTTCATTTAGTCATTTGCTTTCATTAGCTATTGTATCTATAGTTGCATATATGATTGCAGATATTTTAGGATCAAAACCTATTTATGAATCATTACTTGAAAAATTTTTACATAATCAAGGAGGAAAAATAGCTATTGGTAATAAGAAAAATAAGGCAATATTAGAGTTTGCAGTTTGCATGGGTTCAGATTTAGAGGGAAAGCAAATTAAAGATGTGAAATGGCCATCAAATTGTTTATTAGTTGCAGTTAAGCGAGGAGAAAATGAAATACTTCCAAAGGGAGATACTATTATTTTTCCTAGCGACTATTTGATTGTACTTACAAATGAGGATAAGGTATCTAAAATAAATGATGCTTTAATAATAATGACAGGAAGCTGTGAGATATTAAAATAAACATTAAATTAGATTATTTAGTAGATGAATTTAATAAAAAGTAGCAATACTTGGAATTGTATTTATAGGATATATGTTTAACTTTATAATTGTATAAAGAAATGGCTTTAGTTATACTACTAGTTTTCATGAAAAAGAGAATTGAATTTAGTTAAAATAAAACACTATGGAAATTTATAAAAATTAAATAAAGTTCCATAGTGTTATTTTTTTCAATATACTTAGTATGTAGACTAAATTATTTTTTAGCTATTAAGCCATAAAAATTTTCTCCAATGTCTATAGTTGATATATTTGAAAATCCAACGGTATCTAATATTTTAATTAAATCTATTTTATCTAATCTATGTTCAATAGGAGGTCCGAATTCACTATTAATTTTCTGCCATTCAACAATAGCAATTCTTCCTTTTGGAGAGAGAATGCTTCTTATGTCATTTAAGAAACTTTCTTTTTCATTAGCCTCGTGTAGTACATTGCTTATAAAAGCAATGGTTATTTTACCATCTTCTAATTTCAAATCATTTTCTTCTGTTAAAACAGTTTCAATATTAGAAATATTATTTTCCTTTACTTTTATTTCAACATCTTGAAGCATTTCTTGCAAAATATCCATTGCAAATATTTTACCACTATCTCCTACAATTTTAGATGCTGGAATAGAAAAATATCCAATTCCACATCCTATATCAGCCATTATATCTCCTTCATGTAATCCAAGATTAATAAGAGTTTGTTCTGTTGGTAATAACTTCCGTCTTCCTTCATTATCAAGTTTATGTTTATTTTTTGCATCAAATTTATGTGTCATTTCTTTAAAGTACACCTCCTGATATTTTGTTCTTAATTGTATCATAATTCATGAAAAGATAACAAATAAGTGATTTTGTCACAGAACATGTAAATATACTATGATAAGTTAAAATTATAAATAAAATCATTTTATACGAAGGAGTGTTTTGAATGAAAATTGTTGGAGGTATTGATAAAGCAATTAGATTTGTTCCGGGGTTAATATTATTAAGTATTGTATTTTGGGGAAATGGAAATTTAAAGTATTTAGGATTAATAGGTTTAATTCCTATTGTAGCAGCTATATTTGATGTTTGTCCTTTATGCTTAATATTTGGTGGAAAAAAATGCAAAATAAAAAAGTAGAGGCTTTTATTGAGCCACCAAAAAAAATCCCTTTGTTTTTAAAAATCGGAATAGCTATTTCTAAGAAAGTTACTAAAAAAGATTTACTTGTTCCAAAACTTCTCTCTTGGTATCCAAAAGTCGCAATAAGTTCTGCTATTCTTGAAACTATGGTTGCACATGGAAAAGATGATTTAAATAAACGTATTCTAAAAATTGTAAGAATTCAAGCTTCATTAAGTGTATCTTGTCCATTTTGCATTGATATGAATTCTTCTGAATATGAAGGTGATGATATAACTAAGCAAGAACTGAATTGTCTGATAGGAAAGCTTAACATTGATGATGTACTTACATTCACTATTAAAGAAAAATTAGCAATGGAATATACAAAGTTAATATCACAAACACCGATTAAAATACCAAAGGAGTTCATGGAAAAATTAAAGCTTAGCTTTACTGAACGTGAAATAGTTATCATTTCAAGTACTGCAGCTCAGGTTAACTATTGGGCTCGACTTATACAAGCTTTAGGTGTACCACCAGCAGGTTTTTCTAATAAATGTGAGATATAGTTAAGGGGCTGTTAGAAATTTAATTTCTAACAGCCCCATTATTAATATTATGACAATATATATATTTATTTGTAATATTCCTAACATAGTAATATTACATTTATACAAATATATTGTTATATAAATAATCTGTTTGAGGCAGACGAATTGCAACTCCTGTATCATCACGTTTGTATTTTGTACCATCAACGGGATTTTTTCCATCAACTAAGTTCATTCCACAAGCATACAAAGCTTCTGCATAAGCCCTAGGGTCTTGATAAACCGAACCTAACATATATCCTTTTTCTATTAATTCTTTAGCATCTGGCGTTACATCAACTCCAACAACTGGAATTGTTTTTGATCTATCTCCCTTATTATACCCATATTCTTGTAACGCTTTAATGGCACCTATAGCCATAGTATCATCATTTGCAATTATCACTTCAATTTGATTACCATATTTTAAAAATAATGATTTAATAGCATTATATGCTAAATCCTCAAGCCAATTACATACTCTAAGTGCAAGTTGTAGTGTATTAATATCAGCATCTTCAATTGTTAAAATAGAATATTTTGTCCTTTCAACTGCTTCTTTACTATTAATTTCTCCTTCTAGCATGATATATTGCATTATTCCATCGTTATTTTTATCAATATATTTTTTACTAGTATTCCATGCATCAATAAGCATTTTTCCTTGTAGAATGCCAGCTTGTTTTGCATCTGTTCCTATATACAAAGCTTTATCATAAGATTGTAGAGGTTTTGGTGTAAGTGGTTCCCTGTTAAACAAAATTACTGGAGTATTAGTTTCTTTAATTCTATTTATAACTGCTTGTGAATCTTCTCTATTAACTATATTTAACAATATAAGATCAGTACCTTCTTCGAGTGCTTTATCAATTTCTTCATTTTGGATAGTTTGATTTGATTTACCATCATAGAAAGTATATTGGACCTTACTTGGATTTTCTTTTTGAATATCTTCTAAATTTTTACCAATTAATGAAATAAAGTCGTCAGTAAAATCAAATAAGAATACAGCTACTTTTATTGGCTTTCCTGGTGTTGTAACAGTAATTACAGCTTTTTTACTACAATCTGTTAATGTAACAATAATGGTAAATGCAACTATGAATATTGTTAATATTCTTTTTAATATTTTCATTTTATCCTCCATAATTACTAAGTAATTATCTTGTCGCAATTTTAATTTCTTTTGTCTATATTATGATTTAATATGAATTCCAAAGTCTGCACACTATTAAGTACTTTCCTAATTAAAGATAATTTTATTATTCGTTCAATCAGAAAAAATTATACAAAGTAGACTAGGATACTGACTTGTTATTTTTTTGAATGTGTCTAAAGGGGATATTTCAATATACTAAAAAGCGTTTATAGTACGATATTATTTAACATAAAAAAAGAATGAAACCATAGGTCTCATCCTTTAATTCTATTATTCTTTAGTATTTATTCTACAGTATTATTAATATAACAATTACCTAATTCCCTAACTCTACCACCTGACATATGTCCATTTCCACTTCCGCTTCTACTTCTGTTTACTCTTTGATCTGGGATTCCTGTGCAACTATCCAAATTATTCTTTAGAGTTTCTTTTAATGAAGCACCCTCTTCATTTGTTATAGTTCCATCTGCTACAGCCTTATCAACAGCTTTATTTCTCTCTTCAAGTAGAGCTGTTTTAAATTGATCTTCTGTCATTCCTTTTTCTTCTGCTAAAGCATACATTGTCTTTCCAGAATTAAGCCCAGCTGTTATTTCCTCATCTGTCATACCAAGGTTATCTTTTAATACTGATTCTACATAATCATAACCTCTCATACCTGTAACCCTCATCATTCCAGTTCTTTGATGAGTAGCAGTAGTTGCTTGTGTAGTACTTGCATAGGCAGTTACACCTAATCCCATTACAAGAGTCATAGTTAGTGCTATTATTAATTTTTTTGCTTTCATTTTTTCTTCCTCCTCATTTTGTAATTTATTTCTGCTTGGCATATTAAAGAAATAACAGATTAAAGATGCACTATATGTCTTTTTATATGCCTTGGTTATACTATAATAATAAATCAAATTTGATATATAGAAGTGTCCTAATTGTGAAATAAAAGTACACAATTAGGACACAATTTTAATTATTATCAATGATATAATTTAGGTAAGATGATGATGATATAATTTGAGTAAGATAGGAGGAATAAAATGGATAAAAACATTCTTATTGCCGATGATAATATGGAAATTATTAAAATTTTAAAGCCTTACATAGAAAAGGAAGGTTTTAATGTAATTTTTGCTCTTGATGGGGAAGAAGCATTGCTAAAGTTTAAACATTATAATCCTCAATTAATTCTACTTGATATTATGATGCCTTTAATGGATGGAATTGAAGTTTGCAATATAATTAGACAACAATCAAATACTCCTATTATAATGATAACTGCTAAAAGTGAGGATGTAGATAAGATTTTAGGATTGAACTCTGGTGCTGATGATTATATTATAAAACCATTTAGTCCGGGAGAAGTAGTAGCAAGAATAAAAGCAGTACTAAGACGAATTACTCCAGTTGAAAACAATAAGCTATCAATAATTAAATATCCACCACTGGAATTAGATATTAATAATTACTCAGTTAAATTAGATGGTGTTAATATTAACCTTACAAAAAAAGAGAGTGAAGTTTTATGGATGCTTACAAGTTCTCCAAATAAAATAATTAAAAGAGATGAACTGCTAGATACTGTTTGGGGGATTGATTATTTTGGAGATCCAAGAACAGTAGATACTCATATAAAAAGAATAAGAGCAAAACTTGATCTTGATGCTCAGTACAACTGGGAGATTAAAACTATTTGGGGGATGGGATATAAGTTTGAGGTGAAAGATGTTTAAAAAAAATATTACTTTTAAATTAACTCTTGGCTTTTTAGCAATTGTTATATTTTCAACTCTTTTCGTAGGTATTATTGCATTAAATACTTTTAAAAATAATATTTATGAAATTAAAAAAAATAATATAAAAAAACATGCTTTAGCAATTTCACAAACTCTTGAGCCTTATATAATTGATACTTCAAATAGCAAAGAGTTTAAGAAGATTATAAACTTATTAGACTCCATTGATAACTCAAAGATTTGGATTATTAATTCTGATAAAAGTATTATAACTGCATCAGACAGTAATTCTGATAGCATTACTTATATTAATGATAGTGAGGTAAAAGAAACTTACAATGATATTAATAAAAAAGTATTAACTGGTATAGAAGAATATGAAGAAGTATACAATCCTTATTATAAAGAAGACATGATGACTATAGCAGTTCCAATTAAAAATAACAATAATAACATAATAGGTGCTGTAGTTCTTAATTCATCTATATCTGATATATCAGATTCTATGAATAAATTTTTTATATATTTAATTTTAACTATTTTAGGTGAAATAATCCTTGTTGGATTTATGGGGTATTATTTTTCTAAAAATATCTCTAAACCAATAAAAAAATTAAATGTATCTGCATTGGAACTTGCACGAGGTCACTACGGAATAAAGACAAATATATATCAAAAAGATGAAATAGGGGAATTGTCAAGTTCATTTGATTTATTATCCTTAAAACTTGAGTATACCATTGGTAAGCTTTTTGAAGAAAAAAATAAGTTGAGTAATATAATAACAAGCATGAGTGAAGGTATTTTAGCTTTGGATTCAAATTTTCATATTATAAATATCAATCAAGCTGCTATAAATCTATTCTCACTTAATGACATTCAAGATCATACAAAAATTATCCAAGTATTATCAGAATTAAATATAAGGTCAGAGTTTAATTCTAATCTATATAATAATGAAAAAAAATCCATTATGAGGGAGTATAAAAATAAAGTCTTGGATTTCTCCATATCTCCTATAAAGAACAATTTAAATGAAATTATAGGAGTGGTTATTCTTATTCAAGATATAAGTGAGAAAGAAAAACTTGAACAAATGCGTAAGGACTTTATTTCAAACGTTTCCCATGAATTTAGAACTCCTTTAACGGTTATAAAAGGTAATTTAGAATCTATTGTAGATGGGATTACTAAGCCAGAATATATAACAGATACTTGTGTTACTCTCATAAATGAAACAAATCGACTTGAAAGAATGGTTAAAGATCTACTTAATTTAAGTAAGTTAGAATCAGGCAAATTAGATATTGATTTTAATGAACTGGATGTTAATATGCTCATTAATGATATCATAAGAAGCCTTAAACCTTTATTAAATAATAAAGTCATAGATTTGCAACTATCAATGGAGAATGATTTACCACCATTATTTAGTGATTACGATAAGTTAAAGCAATTACTTATAATATTTTTAGATAATGCAATTAAGTTTTCTAAAAATAACGGCATTCTAAAGGTATCTACATATGTGGATAATAAAAATATCTATATAACTATTAAAGATAATGGAATAGGTATACCAAAAGATGAAATTCAGCATTTAGGTGAAAAATTCTATAAGGCTGATAAAGCAAGAAATTCAAAAGCTGATGGAACTGGACTTGGACTTTCAATAGCAAAAAGATTAGTAAAAGTTTTAAATGGACATTTTTCTATAGAAAGTGATTTAGACAAAGGTACAACAATAACTATTTCATTTTCAATTATACAAGACTCCGTGGAGGTGAAATTATGAGATATGGTTACCATATGGGAATGGGGTTTTATGGTTCTTATATTTTGATATTTATTTTAGTGATTTTTTCTATTGTAGTATTTTTAGCATTAAAAAGTAGGCCATCCCCAAATCCATTTGTAATAAGGTTAATTGATATACTTAAAGTAAAATATGCTTCTGGTATTATTAATGCTGATGAATATATAAAAAGAAAATCTATTATTGAAGACATAGAATACTCAAGTCAATATACACCTATGCTTCTTGAAAGATATGCACAGTGTAAAATAGGTACAAAAGAATTTTTCAATATTAAAAATGAAATTGAAAGTAATAACATTGATAATATTATAAGCGAACAACTTGCAAAAGGAGAACTATCCTATGATGAATTTAAATCCAGAATGGATAGTGAAACTTGATGAAAACTCTACAAACTTAATAAAAACGATTGAATAAAAATAAATAAAAAATTATTAGGGGGAAAAATATATGAAAAATAATAACTTATTAAAAAAGCTACGTTATGTTTTATTAGCAATGTTCTTGATCCATAGTACTGTGGAAGCATATCTTCATCAGATTTTAGGCGGTGGAAAGGCTCCATCTATACATGCATTATGTCCTTATGGAGGCTTGGAGTCATTATATAGCTTGATTTTTGGAGGAACATTTATAGAAAAAATATTTTCAGGTACTATTATTATTCTTATTATAACCTTAATCATAGCACTTATTTTTAGAAGAAGCTTTTGTGGATTAATTTGTCCTTTTGGAGCTCTTCAAGAATTCTTTGGGATTATAGGTAAAAAAATAGTTAAGAAAAGATTTATTATACCATCAAATATAGACAAGCCTTTAAGATATTTGAAGTATATAATTCTTATACTTACACTATTTTTTGCATGGAAAACTGCGGGATTATGGGTGAATCCATATGATCCTTGGGCTACATATGGACATATCTCTACAGGAATAACATCTCTAATTGATGAATATCTAATTGGTTTTATTATTTTAATAGTTATAATAGTTGGTTCTTTATTATATGATAGATTCTTTTGTAAGTATCTTTGTCCTATGGGTGCATTTTACGGATTAATTTCAAAATTAAGTCCATCAAAAATCACAAGAAATGAAGATACCTGTATTAACTGTGGTTTATGTAACAAAAACTGTCCTGTTAATATTAAAGTTTCTGAGCTTAAAGAGATTAAATCTGCTGAATGTATTAATTGTCAAAGCTGTATACTTTCTTGTCCTAAAAACAATACATTAGAATTTAAGATTAAAAATAAATCAATTAAACCAATATTTATTGCACTATTTGTATTTTTAATATTCTTTGGAGGAATAGGCATTACAAAACTCATGGGAGTATATGAGGTTACACCGCCACCTATAACTTCTGAAACCCAAATGATAGCCGAAGAAATAAAAGGTTATATGACTTTAGAGGAATTATCTATAGGCTTAAAAATGGATTTAAATGAAGTGTATAAAAAACTTGATTTACCTACATCTATTCCAAAGGATACTAAATTAAAAGATATTAAAAATACAATTCCTGATTTTGAAGTAGAGGATGCAAGGGAAAAATTAAAATAAATGTACTAATAAAATATAAATAACATTAATTAATGAATTTTAACTAGAGAAATTATAAACCACAAAAACATGTCAGTAGCAAATACTGCATCAAATAAATATAATACTTTGAGAAAAAATATAAAGAGGAAAGATATGGAGAGCACAAGTAATATAAATCTACTGAATAGAACGGGCAGATTAAAGATTCAGTGTTTTAGAGGAGAGGATTATATTCCAATTGATGGAGCCAAGATAACTGTAAAGGGTACAGAGGGATCTGAGAGTTTAGGCTCCTTTGAGTTAGTTACGAACTCAGCAGGATTAACACAAATACTAGAATTAACAACACCACCATTAGAGTATTCTTTAGATATATATAATGATAAGATGCCTTATAGTTTATATGATATAACTGTTGAGAGAAATGGATTTAAGCCAATAATAATAAAGGGATGCCAAGTACTTCCTACACAAACTGCATATCAAATATGTAAATTAGAGGCTAGTTTAGGAAGAGGGGATATGAGACAGGAAATTATAAATGTGCAGCCCAATACGTTATATGGAAAAAATCCACCTAAAATACCAGAAGAAGTAGATAAACTACTACCAGTCCCAATGTCAGGAGTTGTATTGCCTCAGTCCGTGATTCCTGAAGATATTATTGTTCATCAAGGAGGTCCAAATGATACATCAGCACCAGACTATAAAGTAGCATTTAAAGATTATATTAAAAATGTTGCTTCATGTGAAATATATTCGACCTGGACAAATTCAGCACTAAAAGCAAATATTTATTGTATAATATCTTTTGCATTAAATAGAATTTTTACTGAATGGTACAGAGGGAAAGGTAAGAACTTTGATATTACAAGCTCTACAGCTTATGACCAGGCATTTAATTATGGTAGAAACATCTATGATAACATAAGTGAAATTGTAGATGAAATTTTTTCTACCTATGTAAGGAGAAGTGGAAAGAAACAACCACTATTTACGCAATACTGTGATGGAAAGAATGTTACTTGTCCAACATGGTTAAACCAATGGGGAAGCCAGCAATTAGGAAGTCAAGGCATGAGACCATATGATATATTGACTCATTACTATGGAACTGATATTAAATTAGTTACAGCTAAAAAAGTTTCTGGAAGTCCAATGCCATATCCAGGAGAAGAGTTATTTATTGGATTATCTAGTCTATCAGTAAGGGCAATTCAAGGTCAATTAAATATAATATCAAGATATTATCAATCAATACCTAAAGTTGCAGAAAACGGAATATATGGACCGAGGACGGAAAAGGCAGTAAAAATATTTCAGCAAATATTTACATTGCCTCAAACAGGCATAGTTGACTATGCAACTTGGTATAAGATATCAGATGTTTTTGTTGGAATAACAAGATTTGCAGAACTTACTACTACTGAATCAAGCAGGTTGTGGAGAAGAAGAGAATTTATGCCACCAATTATAGCAGGATTAGATGATAAAAGGAAAATTCCAAAGTTTTATTATTAGATAGATTAAAAAATAGTAGTTCAATTAAATGAACTTCTATTTTTCTTTAAGCATTCTATGAAAATAATAGTAATTAGCATAAAGAGAGAAGGTTTGAAATATTTTATCTAAACATTTTTTTGTTAATATAATCATAGACTTTAGAGATAAAAATATTTAAGAGGTATTTATATTGAGTTATTTAAATAAAGATAAGTATATTAAATCTGTAACTAGAATCACGCTGGTAGATACGTATGATTTTAGCCCGGATGATTGGATTGGGTATATTACCCCATTAGTTGACGATGCATTAGGAGAAGCTAATACCGGAATTAATTTACAACATGTGTTTCAGAAATATATTATGATAGGTATACTTGTAGGGCAAGGAAGAACTTTTAGTGAAGCTATTGGTGAGGTAGAAGATTGGGAAAAGACTGGTATATCTAAGCTATTAAACAATAGCAGGTAAATTAAGAATTAGTTAGAATTTAACATCTATAAGTAACTAATACTGAATTTAATGAATATAATAATTTGAGAAAAAATACAAAGAGGAAAAGTATGGAGAGCACAAGTAATATAAATCTACTGAAGAGAACGGGCAAATTAAAGATTCAATGTTTTAGAGAAAATGATTATATTCCAATTGATGGAGCTAAGATAACTGTAAAGGGGACGGAAGAGACTGAGAGTTTGGATACCATTAACTTAGTTACTGATTCAGTTGGATTAACACAGGAAATAGATTTAACAACCCCGCCATTAGAGTATTCCTTGGATATATATAACGATAAGATGCCTTATAGTTTGTATGATATAACTGTAGAGAGGAATGGATTTAAACCAATAGTAATAAAGGGATGCCAAGTACTTCCAACGCAGGTTGCATATCAAATATGTAATTTGGAGCCTAGTTTAGGAAGAGGAGATATGAGGCAAGAAGTCATAAATGTACAGCCAAATACGTTATATGGAAATTTTCCACCTAAAATACCAGAAGAAGAGGATAAGGCATTACCACCACCAACTTCAGGAGTTGTATTACCTCAACCTGTAGTTCCGGAATATGTTATTGTTCACCAAGGAAGTCCAAATGATCAATCTGCACCAAATTATAAAGTACCGTTTAAGGAATATATTAAAAATGTTGCTTCATGTGAGATATATTCAACTTGGACAAATTCAGCACTAAGAGCAAATGTTTTTTGTATTGTATCTTTTACATTAAATAGAATTTTTACTGAATGGTATAGAGGGAAAGGTAAGAACTTTGATATTACAAGCTCTACAGCTTATGACCAGGCATTTAGTTATGGTAGAAACATTTATGATAATATAAGTCGAATTGTAGATGAAATTTTTTCTACCTATATAAGAAGAATTGGAAAGAAACAACCACTTTTTTCACAATATTGTGATGGAAAGAGTGTTACCTGCCCTGAATGGTTAAGTCAATGGGGAAGTCAACAATTAGGAACTCAAGGCTTGGGACCATATGATATATTGACACATTACTATGGAAATAATATTGAATTAATTACAGCTCAAAAAGTTTCTGGAAGTCCAATGTCATATCCAGGAGAAGAGTTAATCATTGGATCATCAGGTCCATCAGTAAGGGCAATTCAAAGTCAATTAAACAGAATTTCAAGAAATTATCCATTAATACCTAAAGTTGCTGAAGATGGAATATATGGACCGAAGACGGAAAAGGCAGTAAAAACATTTCAACAAATATTTACATTGTCACAAACAGGCATAGTTGATTATGCAACATGGTATAAGATATCAGACGTTTATGTTGGAGTGACAAAACTCGCAGAACTTAAAACTACTGAATCAAGCAGATTATGGCGAATGAATGAGTTTATACCGCCAATTATACCAGGAGTGGATGATAAAAGGGGAATTCCGAAGTTTTATTATTAAATAGATTTAAAATATATATGTTTTTAGCGTTATTATGTAAATAGAAAAATGCACATAAATACATGGAATTAATACAATATAAGTGAGTTAATTATTTCGAGGAGAATCAGTAGTATTTATGGAACAAATTAATAATCCAATGACTAATTATCCACAGTTGCAGGAGGTGCTTAATAAAATTAGCAGAGCAGTTCAAGGTGAAAGAGAAGATGAATTGTTTTATGATTACCTTATAAGCCAAGCGCCTACTAGTGATGAAAAACAAATAATAGAATCTATCAGAGATGATGAACGGAGGCATAACAGAATATTTAGAAATATTTATCGAGATTTTACAGGTGAGAATGTTCCAGCAGATGGCGAAGAAACTTTTGAAAAACCTAAATCATATCTAGATGGAATAAAAAAAGCTCTATTTGGAGAATTAGGAGCAGTAGAAAGGTATAAATCTATTAGAAGAAAGCTTCCTGGACCATATAGACAGATATTATTTGATATAATTACTGATGAATTAAGGCATGCTTCAATGTATAATTATTTATTTACATTAAATAGTACAAACAAAAATTCATCTATGAATGAAAGTTTAATTAGACAAAATGCAACTAGTGAAACTAGTACAAGTAAATTTACTCCAGATGATTGGGTCAGGTATATTACACCATTAGTTAATCGTGCATTGGCAGAGTCTGAAGAAGGCATTAATCCTGAACACTTATATCAAGAATTTATCCTATCAGGCGTACTTGTTGGACTCGGAAAGAAGCCTCAAGAGGCAATTGAACAAGTTGAAGAGTGGGAGAAAACAGGAACTTCTAAGTTGTTAGCAATGAGTAAGATGAGTAGATATTTTAATTATTAAGACAATAGTAAAATAACTTAAGATAACAATAAAGACAATAAATATGGTTATAATATTTATTGTCTTTATTTATGCAAATGTATGATAAGCAATGTGTCATTTAATTAAATCATGTTAACAATGAATCAAGCTGCAAAATTTAATAATTAGGCACATTCAAAAAATTAACAAGTCAATCTTCTAGTCTTTTTTCCATCATCCTGCGTCGGCATTTTTACCTAATATCTCATGATATGAGGTGAAATATACCTCCTTGCCTAATGAAAAATATACATCGCATCTTGGACTTGTTATCTTATTTCATGTGCCTTAACAATTAAAATAGTAATAAACAAATGGAAATTTTATCATATTTAAGTGCCCATTTTTTATATTATTTTAACGTGTACGTAGGCACTTAACAGAACAAATTTTAAATTGCTGTTTTTTATTATTATGCTAACATAAATTGCTATATTTTTCGTACTCCTGAGTAAATAGTTTTAGATGAAGTTCTTCATCAAGAATTATTCTTTCAAGTAATCTAATGAGGTATGTATAAATATTAAAATACCCTAACAATGTTAAATATTTTAATAAAATACGTTTATTAGTCAGTATTATTAAATACCTACTCTAACTGGATGTAACCCTACATCCTCTATCCCATAGCTATTAAAAGCATTTGGGAAT
>Ga0183100_1001130_pt1 | contig 14583 bp, 14 predicted proteins | sample Biomet2_FD_127789 | JGI IMG/M metagenome (GOLD analysis project Ga0183100, IMG submission 127789) | Microbial communities from bioreactor (seeded with anoxic lake sediment) at LBNL, California, USA - Biofuel metagenome 2 | ecosystem: Engineered > Bioreactor > Anaerobic > Unclassified ...
TCCAGCCGCTGTACGATTCCGTCGAATGGGTTTATGGGGATACATTGGATTTCATAGGGCTACGTGATACATTGAAAGGAGCTGACACCGTCTATCATTGTGCCGCCATTGTTTCATTCAGCATAAAAAATCGGAAAGAGCTTCTTAGAACCAACATCCAGGGAACAGCCAACATGGTTGATGCGTCCATTGAATGCGGAGTTTCCCGTTTCTGCTTCATCAGTTCAATAGGAGCGCTGGGAGATGCTAAAAAAGGCGAATTTATTGATGAAACATCGGTACGAGACATCAACAGTCAACGGTCCTTCTATTCAGAAAGCAAGTACTTGTCTGAACTTGAAGTCTGGCGAGGATCAGCGGAAGGATTGAATGTCATTATTCTCAATCCGGGTGTTGTCCTTGGTCCCGGCAATTTTGACAAAGGCAGCATGCAACTGTTTAAACTCGGCAGCAAGGGATTTCCTTTTTATTCCGATTTACTGACAGGCTATGTGGATGTACGCGACATTTGCAGGGCGGCCATGGATCTTGTATCCAGCAACCGGTCTGGTGAACGGTTTGTCTTGGTTTCCGAGAATGTGGACAACAAACGTTTGTTCACCGAAATTGCTCATGAATTCGGCCAAAAAGGGCCTGTACGGCATATTGGAAAAGGGGCGTTATTCATGATCGCCAGTCTTTCAGGTTTCTACGGTCTTCTTTCAGGAAAGATTCCACAACTAACCAAAGAAACAATACACACAGCCTCACATCCTGAGCAATACAGCAGCCAGCTGATTCAGTCCACCCTTGGCTTTCGTTTCACCCCAATCAGTGATACCATACACGATTTGGCCGTTTTCTTCAAAAGGCAGTATCACAACTGAATGCATCTATCCTTACAACAGGCTGCTCAGCGCCTTTTGGGCAAACCCCAGGTCTCCTGGCAGCAGCCAATAAAAAAGCTCAGCAGAAACCGTTAAATACAGGCACTCTGCTGAGCTTTTTATATTAATGGGAGACTTCCAGGAGGTATCCCATTTTTACCGCATCAGTCTTTAAACTTTGCAGACAAGAATTCGCGATTCAGACGAGCGATGTTGGTTACTGAAATGTTCTTCGGACATTCAGCCTCACAGGCACCGGTATTGGTACAGTTTCCAAAACCCAATTCATCCATCTTGGCAACCATTGCTTTGGCTCTTCTGGCGGCCTCTGCCCGGCCTTGAGGCAACATAGCCAATTGACTTACCTTTGAAGAGACGAACAGCATGGCAGAACCGTTTTTGCAGGCGGCCACGCAAGCGCCACAACCAATGCAGGTTGCAGAATCCATTGCCTCATCAGCAATCTGCTTCGAAATAGGAATAGCATTGGCATCAGGGGCACCACCCGTATTCACGGAGACGTAACCACCGGCTTGCATAATCTTATCATAAGCAGAGCGATCAACCATCAAATCCCGAATGACCGGGAATCCACGAGAACGCCATGGTTCGATCGTAATGGTTTCACCGTCATGGAATTTGCGCATATGAAGTTGGCAGGTTGTCACACTTTGGTCTGGACCGTGAGGGTGCCCATTGATGTAAAGTGAGCACATGCCACAGATACCTTCACGACAGTCGTGGTCAAAGACCACCGGTTCTTGGCCGGAGGTTACCAGTTTTTCGTTCAACATGTCGAGCATTTCCAGAAAAGAGCTGTCGGTTGAAACACCATCCAGCTTGTAGGTTTCAAACGAGCCCTTTGTTTTTGGGTTTCGTTGACGCCATACTTTGAGTTGTATATTGATCGTTTTTTCCATAACGTTTATGATTTGTAATTCCGTTGTTGAACCTTGGTGAATTCGTAATTCAGGTATTCCTTCAGCAATTCTGGATCCTGATCTTCTCCGTTATACTTCCAGCAGGAAACATAGGAAAAGTTCTCATCGTCCCGTAAGGCTTCACCGTCTTCAGTCTGATGTTCTTCACGGAAGTGTCCGCCGCAGGATTCTTCCCGCAGCAAAGCATCTCTGGCCATCAGGTCTCCTATTTCCAGAAAATCAGCCAAACGTAAGGCTTTTTCAAGTTCGGTATTCTGGTCCTTACCTGAACCTGGAATAAATACATTGCTCCAGAACTCTTTCTTGACACGCTTGATTTCAACGAGCGCTTTTTCAAGCTTTTCTTTGGTACGGCCCATGCCAACATATTCCCACATGATGTGACCGAGTTCCTTATGAATAGAGTCTACAGTCCGTTTACCCTGTATTTTCATCAGCCTGTCGATACGGCCGAGGACTGATTGCTCAGCTTCAGCAAATTCAGGCCTGTCGGTCGAGAAGCGAGGGGTCGAAATCTCATGGGACAAATAATTCTGAATGGTATAAGGCAAAATGAAATAGCCATCAGCCAGTCCCTGCATCAATGCGGAAGCCCCCAAACGGTTGGCACCGTGATCGGAGTAATTGGCTTCGCCGATACAGAAGCAACCAGGGATGGAAGTCTGCAGTTCGTAATCGACCCAAATACCACCCATCGTATAGTGAATGGCAGGATAAATTTTCATCGGGGTTTCATATGGATTTTCATCTACAATCTTTTCATACATCTGGAAAAGGTTGCCATAACGAGCAGCGACAACGTTCTTTCCTAAGCGATTGATCGGTTCGGCAAAATCCAGATAAACGGCCAATCCTGAAGGAGCAACGCCGAAACCGGCATCGCAACGTTCCTTTGCAGCACGTGAAGCCACATCACGAGGAACAAGGTTACCGAAAGCAGGATAACGACGTTCCAGATAATAGTCACGGTTTTCTTCGGCAATATCGGTTGGTTTCAGCTTTCCGGCACGGATAGCTTCGGCATCTTCTTTGTTTTTAGGGCACCAGATACGTCCGTCGTTACGGAGTGATTCAGACATCAGGGTCAACTTTGACTGATTTTCACCATGTACCGGAATACAGGTCGGGTGAATCTGAGCATAACAAGGATTGGCAAAATAAGCACCTTTCCTGTAAATCTGCATGGCTGATGAGCCATTTGAAGACATAGCATTGGTAGAAAGGAAATAGGTGTTTCCGTAACCACCGGAAGCAATGACAACAGCATGAGCTGCAAAACGTTCAATCTTACCGCTGATCAGATTTCTGGCTATAATGCCACGTGCTTTCCCGTCAATGATGACCAGGTCTAGCATTTCATGTCTTGTAAACAGCTTCACAGAGCCCTTGTGAGCCTGGCGGCTTAATGCAGAATAAGCACCGAGCAGCAGCTGCTGGCCTGTCTGACCTTTTGCATAGAACGTTCTCGATACCTGTGCACCGCCAAAAGAACGGTTTGCCAGGCTGCCGCCATATTCGCGAGCAAAAGGAACACCTTGTGCCACACATTGATCGATGATATTGTTTGACACTTCAGCCAGCCGATAAACATTCGCTTCACGGGCACGGTAGTCTCCACCTTTGATTGTATCATAGAATAAGCGGTAAACAGAGTCTCCGTCATTCTGGTAGTTTTTTGCAGCATTGATACCTCCCTGAGCAGCGATAGAGTGTGCCCGGCGTGGAGAATCCTGAATGCAGAAGTTTAATACGTTAAATCCTAGTTCGCCCAGTGTTGCAGCAGCAGAAGCTCCTGCCAATCCAGTGCCCACTACAATAATATCGAGATGGCGTTTGTTGGCCGGATTCACCAGTTTCTGGTGATTCTTGTATTCTGACCATTTCTCTGCCAATGGTCCGGCCGGGATCTTGGATTCAATTTTTGTTTCGTTAGTAGTAGCCATATTTAATAGTATTAGCCCAGTAGATTAGTGATCAGGAAGTAAACGGGAACTGACATGAACATCAGGATGACAATGGTTGCCCATATATTTGAAATCATCTTGATACGAGGCAACCAGATGTGATTGCTGCCGCCCAATGTCTGAATGGCGCTCCAGATACCATGAGTCAGGTGAAACCAAATTGCAACTAACCATACCATATATAAAATGCAATAAACCGGCATCTGAAACAGTCCGGTTACAATCTCTGAGCCAGGAGCTTCAGGTTCGCCGCCCATTAATTCAGGCAATTGCATTTTAGACCAGAAATTAAAAAGATGAAGGGTCAAAAAACCGACAATAATGATACCAAGTATCAACATATTCTGTTTCTGCGAAGCCCATTCAACGCCAGGTGCATTGTTTGCAACGGCATAACGGTCATTCCCTCTGGCACGATAGTTCTGAAAAGACAGCCAAAAGGCGTAAATGATGTGAATCACAACTAAAACTGCCAGGCCAACTGTCCCAACAACGGCATACCAGTTTGCTCCAAGAAATTCACAGATCTTATCGTACGCTTCCGGAGAAATGACGATAAAAATGTTCATGATGCTGTGAAAGGTAAGGAACAAGACAAGGGCAATACCAGTGATACTCATAACTAGTTTTCGCCCAATGGAGGAATTGAAGATGAATAAACTCATACCTTTGAATAATTAGTTTATTGAATGAAATTAATGATATGCTATACGGTTCTACGAATCCGCAAAAGTAAACCAATTCCTCTATAGACGCAAATGATTACAGAAATATTTCTTTAATTTCCTTTACTCCTCAAGCGTATATCTTTTGACAATCCTGCTTTCATCAGCACCTTCAGAGTGATCTGTCCTGACTGCCTCAGGTTGAACCTCACATTTCATGACCCGGAAGGCCTGTCTGAAAAAAGGGCATTGAACTTTGTCAGAAATACGTTACTTTTGTCACTCAATATACGACTTAACTGAAAATTGATCAACCATGGAAAAAGATCCGAATTGTCTATACTGTTCAAAAAATCAAACCATGCATGATTTGATGATTGAAATAGTTGAATTGAATGTCTCGACACTTTTCCTGTTCAAAGAACAGACCTATCGTGGCAGATGTGTTGTGGCTCATAAAGAGCATCACAATGAACTGTTCGAACTATCTGATGAAGAGCGCAATGCCTTCATGAAAGATGTGACACATGTCGCAAAGGCATTAAGCAAGGCATTCGGTGCGGCAAAGATTAACATGGGAGCTTATTCTGACACACTAAAACATCTTCATTTTCATCTGGCACCTAAATATGTCGGTGGCCCGGATTTTGGAGGTACATTTGCGATGAATCCGAAAAAAGTCTATTTATCGGACGAAGAATACGCTGAACTTATCAGCAAAATTAAAGCGGCTTTATAAACAAGAACCATCACATGAACCTCGTCCATTCCGAAAAAATCAACAGCGCCATTCAGGAACTTTCACAATTTGATTTGTTGAAAGGGTTGTGTCATGAACAACTGGAATCAAATCCAATGCCATCAAGTTCGACACTGGAAGAATTCATCCTGCTCTGCCGGTCTGTCTTGTTCCCTGGCTATTTCGGCAATGCGTCCATTACTAAACATAATCTGACATTTCACATCGGTGTAAGCGTAGAACGTCTTCACCAGGTACTTAGTTCGCAGATTCAGGCAGGGCTGTGTTTTGCCAGACAAACCAATTCAGGCAACATAGAGGCATGTGAAAATACCCGTGAGCAACTACAACATTTTTCAGAAATCAAGGAACGCGCTCAATGTCTTTCAGCTGATTTCATCGCTTCGTTGCCTGATATCCGGGAAAGACTGGCTACTGATGTCGAAGCTACGTTCAATGGCGATCCCGCTGCGACAAGTTATGATGAGGTGATCTATTGCTATCCCGGATTGCGCGCCATCTGTAACTACCGCATCGCACATAAATTGCTTGAACTCAACGTTCCCATGATCCCAAGGATGATCACGGAGATGGCTCATTCAGAAACGGGCATCGATATCCATCCGGGAGCAACTATTGGCGATTATTTTGCCATCGATCACGGTACAGGCGTTGTTATCGGAGCGACAACCATTATTGGTAAAAATGTCAAACTGTATCAGGGAGTCACCCTCGGGGCGAAAAGCTTTCCGCTGGATGAAGCCGGTCACCCGATCAAGGGTATTCCACGTCATCCGGTTCTTGAAGATGATGTCATTATCTATTCAAACGCGACCATCCTTGGCCGGATCACCATCGGGAAAGGCGCAGTCATCGGCGGGAATATCTGGGTGACAGAAAATGTGGCACCCGATGCCCGGATCCTGCAATCCAAATCCAGAAAATGAAACAAACAGAATATATAGTCAAAACCATGCAGGGACTCGAAGAAGTCCTTGCTGAAGAAATCATCAACCTGGGAGGAGATCAGGTTCAGATAGGGCGTCGTATGGTTTCTTTTACCGGAGACAAGGCCCTTTTGTATAAAGCCAACATCTATCTCAGAACGGCCATACGGGTACTCAAACCGCTGGTAACCTTTCATGCAAAGGACCCGGATGAAGTCTATCAGGAAGTCTGTAAAATCCCTTGGGAAACGTATTTTACAAAAGATCAGACCTTTTCAATTGATACAGTTGTTTATTCTGACCTGTTTAAACATTCCAGATTTCTTTCGTACCGGGTAAAAGATGCCGTCGCCGACTATTTCAACAACAAATTCGGTAAACGCCCGTCTGTTCGATTGACCAACCCGGATATCCAGATTCACGTCCATGTTTCCCATGATCTTTGCACTGTCTCTCTGGACAGTTCCGGAGAGTCATTGCACAAACGCGGCTACCGGGTTGACCAGACTGAAGCGCCACTGAATGAAGTACTGGCTGCAGGCATGTTACTGTTGGCCGGATGGAAAGGGCAATGCAATTTTATAGATCCTATGTGTGGATCAGGAACCTTGCTTATCGAAGCAGCGCTGATTGCCCTGAATATCCCGCCGGGGATGTACCGGAAATCATTTGCTTTTGAAAAATGGAACGACTTTGATGAACCTCTTTTCAATTCAATCATGCAGGAAGAAGAAGAAGGAGAAGAAAAGCCTTTTAATTTCCATATCTATGGTTCCGACATCTCTCCCCTCGCTATTAAAATCGCAGAGAAGAACATACAGAGTGCCAGCTTGTCGAAATACATACAGCTTGAAGTGAAGCCCATCCAAAAGATTACACAAGCACCTGAAAACGGTTTGCTGGTGACAAATCCCCCTTATGGGGAACGCATCACGTCTGCCGATCTGACAGGCTTATATGAGCAAATCGGAGAACGGCTGAAACATGCCTTCCCTGGATATACAGCTTGGATTCTCAGTTACAGAGAGGATTGTTTCGACAAGATAGGCCTCCATCCAACCAAAAAGATCAAGCTGATGAATGGTCCCCTGGATTGCGAATTCAGGGAATACGAAATATTTAGCGGCAAACGGAAATCTTTCGTTCAACAAACGCATAAGGACCAACACTAACGTATTACAACGACACCTATGGCCGGAAAGGGAAAAACATATGTTGTCTGGACTGGACGTGTCCCTGGTATTTACAGTAATTGGGAAGCCTGCAAAACTCAGGTTGAAGGGTTCGAAAATGCCAGATACAAAGCCTTTGAATCGGCAGAAGAAGCCAAAAAAGCCTTTTCAGCCGGATGTAAATGGACAATACAGAAACAAGGGAGTAAGAAAACCCCACAGGGAAGTCAAAGACCGGCAGGAGACTTCCTGACTGTCGATGCGGCATGTAGCGGAAATCCAGGGCAAATGGAGTACCGTGGCGTTTACCCTCGCACCGGCCAGGAGATTTTTCATTTAGGGCCTTTTGAAGATGGGACGAACAACATCGGTGAGTTTTTGGCAATTGTCCATGCACTGGCTCTCCAAACATCCAGGCATACCAATTTCCCGATTTATTCAGACAGTGCAAACGCCATTACCTGGGTGCGAAAGAAAAAATGCAACACCAAACTGGAACCCAAATCGACCAATGCTCCGATTTTCGATTTGATCGAGCGAGCAGAAAGTTGGCTGGAGACCCATGAATACGCTATTCCTGTACTGAAATGGGAAACATCCCTCTGGGGGGAGATTCCGGCAGATTTCGGACGCAAATGAGCTGTTGGTCAAAAATAGATATCCGGAAGATTTCATCGTTCTAAAGTCATAGCACATAGAATGAAAATATGTTTAATGAACCTTGCAAAAACCTGGGGTGGCGGAGAAAAATGGCATCTTGACCATGCACTGGCCTTACGTGACGAAGGTCATGACGTGCATGTCATAGCCGATAGAAAAGGCGAATTTCTCATCCGTGCACAGAAAAGCGGGCTCTCATGCTATCCATTTTCTGCTGGCAATCTGAGCTTTTTGGATCCATTCAAGACAAATGCGATTTACCGCTTCTTTAAAGTCAATGGATTCGATGTTCTTGTGATGAATTTTTCCAAAGACCTGAAGTTGGCTGCTCCAATGGCCAGATTGGCCGGCATCCCGGCGATTGTCTACCGGCGTGGCAGCGCTATCCCGATTAAAAACACCCTTATCAACCGTTTTTTGTATGGCCACTGTCTTACCCATATGCTGGCCAACTCAGAGGCGACTAAAAGGACTATTCTGCAGAATAATCCCAACTTATTCCCGGCAGATAAGATCAAAGTCATCTACAACGGCATTGCCATACACGACCTTGCGACTGAAGAAACGCAGCCTGAAATACCGGTTATCGGAAATCTGGGCAGACTGGTTTATCAGAAAGGGCAGGACATTCTGATTGATATTGCGAAAATACTCAGAGACAGAGACATCCATTGTTTGTTCCGTATAGGCGGAGAAGGGGCCTTGATGAACGAACTGCAGCAGAAAGTCCAGGCAAACGGCTTGACTCAGATGGTCGAGTTTACAGGATTGGTAAACGATCCCGAAGCTTTCATGAAAGGCATCGACATTTTTGCTTTGACATCACGCTGGGAAGGGTTCGGCTACGTATTGGCCGAAGCCATGCTGGCCGGTAAACCATTGGTCGCCTTTAAAGTGAGCAGTAACGCAGAATTGGTTTTTCCCAACGAAAATGGTTTTCTGGTTGATTGGGATGACAAGGAAGCTTTTGCCGATGCCATTATCAGATTGATCCGGCAGCCGTCCTTACGAAAGAGAATGGGGGAAAATGGTTACAGCCTTGTATGTGACCGTTTCGACTTCGAAAAAAACAAGAAGCTGGTAACAACTTTCCTGACGCAAACAGTTAAAGAGAAATGATGAAGATCGGATTTGATGCCAAGCGTTTTTTCTATAACAGCCGTGGTTTAGGAAACTACAGCCGTGATACCATACGCATCCTGTCTACTCTTCAATCAACCAATGAGTATTTTCTGTTCACGCCAAAAACGGCAAACGCACTTCCCGTCACGATCGGCCCGAATTGCCGGATTGTCAAGCCTGGTAACGGGCTATCCTGCATCAGCTCAACCCTTTGGCGAACTTACGGGGAATGTGCAAACATCAATCACTTGCAACTGGATATTTTTCACGGATTAAGCCACGAACTGCCCGTAGGCATCGAAAAAACCAAAGCCAGGACAGTCGTCACGATGCATGATGTTATCTTCCTGAAATCTCCGCAGCTGTACAGCTTGATTGACAGAAATCTGTATAAAAGCAAATATCTGAGAAGCTGCCGTGTAGCCGACAAAGTCATAGCCATTAGCGAGCAGACGAAAACAGACCTGATCGAGCTTGCCCATGTAGACGAAAAGAAAATTGAAGTTGTCTATCAAGGTTGTAACCCAATTTTTTGCCAAACAGCTGATAGCGAAACCAAGCGCCTTGCTAAAGAGAAATACGGGCTTCCGGAGGCATTCCTCCTGAACGTAGGCACGGTAGAAACAAGGAAAAACCAGGCGTTGATCATAAAAGCGCTTGCTTGTGGAAAACTGAACATACCTTTGGTCATTGTTGGGACGCAAACGGATTATATTCATGAGCTGAAGGCCCTGATTAAAAAGGAACAATTGGATACTTCTGTCCGTTTTCTGACCAATGTGCCGACCCTTGATCTTCCTGCCATTTATCAGCTGTCAACCTTATTCGTTTATCCTTCTAAACTTGAAGGATTTGGTATTCCCATCCTGGAAGCCTTGAATTCACGCATCCCGGTCATTACCTCCAAAGGTAGCTGTTTTGCTGAAACGGGAGGCCCATCCACACGTTATGTCGATCCTGCCAACGCCGAAGAGTTGGCTGACGTGTTGAAAGAGCTGCTCGGCAACCAGGAAAAGCGCAACAACATGATTAAAGGAGGACTGATCCATGCGCAACAATTTTCAGACGAAGCCATTTCAAAATCACTGTTCTCTGTTTATCAATCTCTTTTATAAATCAGTCCATAGTGAAACAGCCTGTTAGCCTCATCATCTCGTTTTATAACAACATTGAGTTGCTTCGAATCATTTTCACAGCGCTGGAAAGGCAGACACTGCAAAATTTTGAAGTCATCGTTGCCGACGACGGATCCTGTGCTGAAGTGGTTGAAAAAGTGCACCAGCTTATCAGGCAAGCGCCATTTGGCGTCCGGCATTGTTGGCACGAAGACTGTGGCTGGCAAAAGAACAGCAGCCTCAACGAAGCCATCCGGTCTAGCCAAGGAGACTACCTTATTTTCATTGATGGAGACTGCATTCCTCACCGTTGCTTCATCGAAGAGCACTACGGGCACCGGCAAAAAGGCATTGTACTCACCGGGCGACGGGTTCAACTGACCAGGCACCTGTCCGGTACACTCACAACAGAAAGTCTCAAAACCGGTCGCTTTGAACGGCTGCTATGGCTAAAATTAGTAGTTGCCAGTCTTTTTCAGAAAAACCTGCAAGTTGAAAACGCCATCCGTATTAAACGGCCTTTTCTACGCAAACTCCTGATCAAAGATAAAGAAAAAGGCATTCTGGGATGTAATTTCTCGATACATAAAGCGGATATCCTCCTTGTCAATGGCTTTGATGAAAGATACAAGCACCCCGGAACCGGTGAAGACACCGACCTTAATGCCCGTTTATTAAGAGCCGGTATCAAAACATTGTCCAAAAAGCACCTGCTGACGGTTTATCACATTGCACATCCGAGATTTGACCTCCTGTACCAGCCCAACCTGAACTTGCTAAAGGAAAACAACGACAATAACGTCACCTATACGCCCTACGGCATTGACAAGAATACAGGAAGCCTCTCAACAGCAGACTTCCCGGACCATCAATTCGGAGAAGCTCAAAATGGAACAATTCTATGATGTACCTTTGTGAACAAGCGGTTGGTGACAACGTATCATCCAACGTCCAGTCCTTTCAATCTGATCCGTTTCCAATATGATCTCAATCATTATCTGCTCTAAAAGGCCAATTATTACCGATGAATTCAAGAACAACATCCGGGATTCAATCGGTGTGCCTTATGAACTGATCGTACTGGACAATTCCGCCAATGCCTTCTCCATCTTATCAGCATACAACAAAGGCATTGAGCTCAGTCAGTATCCAAACTTATGTTTTGTTCATGAAGACATCTCCTTTTTAACGGTTAATTGGGGAAAACTAGTTTGCAGGCATCTTGAAGATCCATCCTGCGGTCTCATCGGACTAAGCGGCAGCCCTTATCAACCAGGCATTCCTGCTTCCTGGAGCTTGTACGGAAAGACTACCTTCCTGCTTCAATCAGACAGTAACCATAAAAAGCCCAAGTTGATGGCATCCTCCGGCTATGACAAAAACCATGAAAAACAAGTCATCGGACTTGATGGAGTGTTTCTTTGTGCCAGAAAAGCCCTTTTCGAGCAGATCCGGTTTGACGAGGTCACCTTCAATGGCTTTCATGCCTACGATCTTGACATTTCCATGCAAGCCTATGTCAAAGGATTCAGAAACAAGGCGATCAATGACATCCTGTTGGTTCATTATTCAAAAGGGCATCATGATGAAAAATGGGTGGCCAGTATCCTGTTGTTTTGTGCTAAATGGCACGAGCAATTGCCGGCTTCACTGATAGCTGTTCCGGATAAGGAAATCAGGCAAGTGGAATATCAGTACATGACACGCGTTTTTCTAAAGAACCTGATCCGGTCAGGCTATTCAAACGAAACGTGCAAACAGATTTTTAAGACCTATATGGGTCATCACGAGGCACTTTCCGTGAAGCTAAACAGTTTCGGTTTTTGGTGTAAAATGACCTGGATGAGGTTGAAAAAAAAGCCCACTACCCTTATTTTTCCGAGAAAGACAACCACTTTTTGATGCGGCGGCGCCATTTCTTATGCCTCGATTTACGGGCAAACTTTTTGACACTGCGGGATTGGTAATCATGGATCAACCGGTAACATTCCTTGCTGTCGAAATGCCGGCTGCGCGCATAGGAGTCTGCCAACAGTCTGAAGAAGGTCTCATTCCCTCGCAGCCGCTCCAGATTTTTACAGCCCTTCCTCAAATCCATCCGGCAAAATTTCATCCGGTTCAGGTCAACCAAACTAAAATGGATTCCAGTTGCATCACTTTCAAACAAGACATTTCCAGGAGAAAGGTCTTTGTGGCAAATGCCTGCTTCATGCATCTGCCCGACATATTGTCCAAAGGCTTCAACAATGGGTTTGTGGCAAACAGGATCAAATGAGTTGGCCAATTCCCACAGCAAATGAGGATAAGGACATTGCAAAGAAACAAAGAAAGAACGTTCCAGCAACCCTTTTGAAAGCATTTCAATGCAAGCAACGGGCGTCGGCGTGTCAAATCCCAGTTCGATAAGTTTGGCTGCATTTTCAAAAGCACGGCGTGCCTTTGACTGACGGAAAAAAGTATAAACGATCCGATTGAAAAAGATCGGTATCTGATAACTTTTCACATTTAACAGCCACCCATTTAGTTCAAACACCTTGATTTCATTTCTCACCTTATAGATGGTCGTACCATCCTTGTCAAACCGGTCAGGGAAACAGTCTAGAAAGGAAGAAATGGTTGAAAAGGCTGGATTGACTTGTGTTTTCATAAGCCGGACAAGGTTTCAATTTTCTGAATGATCAGAGCGGGTGAAATTCCGTTCAGACACGCGTAATCGTTTCTGAAACACGGCTTGTTCCCATAGATGGAGCATGGTCTGCAAGGCATATCGATCTGCAGTTGATTGGATGCCTGCTGAAATAAGCCCGAGAAGCCGGCGTACGGATGAGTGGCGCCCCAGATCGATACAACTGTTGTGTTTGCCAGTGCTCCCAGGTGCATATTAGCTGAATCCATGGTTACCAGAATATCCAGACAATTCATCAGGTGGATATCTTCGTTCAGGTTCCTGGTATCTGGTACATGAATGGTTGGATAAACTTGCTTCAGCCCGGCCATCAACGACCGTTCTTTTTCTCCACCGCCAAACAAAAATACGTTATATCGTTCATCCATTGCAAAATGGGCTATGACCTCCTTCATCCGTTCGAATGAATAGCTTTTGCCTATATGACGCGCAAACGGAGCAATACCCAGCCAACAACCAGTTTTGCGGCCATATTGTTTTTCGATTTCATCTAAGTAGCTATCAGGTCGGGGCATCTGCGCGAGAATGTCTTCTTCCAGGATCACGAAACCGGCTTTTTCAAAGACCTCCAGATATCGTTGAAATGACGTCTTCAATGGGGTCAGTACTTTATGCTTCTGCCTGGTAAGCAACCGACGTTTAGCCCGTTCTTTATTGATGCGGTAAATGGGAATCCGCTTCCAGGCAAAGAACAGACACAGAATGCGACTTCTGTGTACGTCATGTATATCGCAAATGAGATCGATGTGCTTTACACTGAGCTCTTTATACAACTGATACAGACCTGAAATGCCTTTATGCTTATCCCGGATCCGGGCTGGTATAAACAGCAAGTTAGATGGACAGTCTTCAAAGAGCCCTGCCATGAATGGCTGCGAAACCATTATAAAGGTACACCCGGGATAACTGTTAGCCAGTACTCGCACCAACGGGACTGAAATAGCGACATCACCTAGTGCGGAAAACCGAGTGATTAATATGGTCGCCATCTTATTTTGACTGGTACAGAGCAGGATTCAACGATGGATCGTTGTACATCTTCATCTGCTTGTAGACTTTCATGATCCGGCGCCCAGCTTCTATGTCCGCCAGTAGCTGGTCAATGGCTGAAGAAAGATCTTTCTGCTGTTCCAATAGAATCATCAATTTTTGTTTACAGCCTGACACGTGCTCAGGGGTTGCATCCATCCGTTCTGTTTCAACCCGCATGTGCCAGATTTTTTCAACCAGGATGGATAAGCGATCGACGGCCCATGCTGGTGTTTCTGTATTGATGACGGCACCGGGTAGCACGTTGACCCCATGAAATTTCTCATAAAAATAAGTATCAATGCGTTCGACTAAATCCGTCCGGTCTTGATTGGAGGCATCGATACGCCGTTTGATTGCCAGCGCCTCAGACAGGTCAATATCCGGTCGGCGTATGATATCTTCGAGATGCCATTGTACGGTATCAATCCAGTTTTTCCTAAACAGATCATATTCAATCGTTCCAAGCCCATAGGTTGTCGGCATGGAGGCGTCCACATTGTCAGTTACATGGTAAGCTTTCGTTGATTCAAGGAATAACTTGTTTGCTAGCTCGCTAAAAGTCATGAGGTTCAATTTTTAGTTGTCCTGCAAAGATACACTCTTTTTTAATAGAATTAAAAACGTTGCATTTTTCAAATTCAAATCGATTCTATGCGTTTGTGATGGTAAAATTC
>Ga0183100_1001131_pt1 | contig 14560 bp, 19 predicted proteins | sample Biomet2_FD_127789 | JGI IMG/M metagenome (GOLD analysis project Ga0183100, IMG submission 127789) | Microbial communities from bioreactor (seeded with anoxic lake sediment) at LBNL, California, USA - Biofuel metagenome 2 | ecosystem: Engineered > Bioreactor > Anaerobic > Unclassified ...
AAGCAAAAAATTTTTTATCGATTTAATTAATTTATCTAAAATCATTCCACTTTTCGAGCTAATAAAAAATTTCAAATACTTTATTTTTTGATTTTTCTCCTTTAATCAAAATTATTCCCGATTTTTTAACTTTCAAAAAATTAGCTAATGATTCAATAACAGCTTTATTAGCTTTTCCTTCCAACGGTGGCGCATTTACATAGACATGAATCATTTCAGTTAAATCTTTCTCCACTCGTGGATTCTTTGAATTTGGATGAACTATCACTTGTATTTTCATAATTCATTATAGTTTTATTTATCAGTTCTAAAATCATTCTAATGCATAAACTCATTCAATGAACAAACAAAAACACCCCATCAATTTCCACCCCATCCGAAACAAAAAAGAAATGTATCTTGTGGTGGTATTGGAACTGACACTGACACATCTTTATTATCGTATAATTCACTAATGGAATTATTATTTTTAATCGCAATTGTTTGGGTTGTTTACAATGTTTCTAAAAAAAATAAAACAAGTCAAGACCAATCAAATATTCAAGTTTCCAAGCCAAAGTTAAACGAAAAACAACTAGACATTTCCGACATCACCCTAAGTGATGAACAAAATAAAATCTTTGAAATTTTAGAAGATACTTCTGATAATGTTTTTATTACTGGAAAAGCTGGGACTGGAAAATCAGTATTGCTTCAATATTTTAAACAAAATTCTCATAAAAAATTAGTAGTTTGTGCTCCAACTGGTGTTGCTGCATTAAATGTTGGCGGCCAAACAATTCATTCACTTTTTAAAATACCTCCATCATTCATCCGCAAAGATAGTCTTAAATTAGATTATAAAACAATAAATCTTTTAAAAAACATTGACACTGTTGTTATTGATGAAATTTCTATGGTTAGAGCGGATCTTATGGATGCTATTGATTTTTGTTTAAGGCAAGCCAGAAATAATAATCTTGCTTTTGGGGGAGTTCAAATAGTTATGTTTGGAGATCTTTATCAACTTCCACCGGTAGTTAGTGATCCAGAATTACATAAATATTTTGCTGATAATCATGGTGGTTTTTATTTTTTTAATGCCGACGTTTGGAAAACCACGGAATTAAAAATATTTGAATTAAACTATATTTTCAGACAAAAAGACGAAGATTTTAAAGAAGTTTTAAACTCAATCAGGGTCGGTAATGTAGAAGAAACCGTTTTGTTAAAAATAAACCAAAGATCGGGAGTTGAAATACCAGAGAATAATGTTGTGACTCTTGCCACCACCAACAAAATAGTTAATGAAATTAATAGCATAAAATTAGAAAGATTACCTGGTGGAATTAAAGAGTATAAAGCCATAATAACTGGCTATCTTGAAGAGACTGCTTTTCCAACAGAAGAGTTTTTAAAATTAAAAGTTGGCGCTCAGGTTATGTTTTTAAAAAATGATAAAGATAAACGCTGGGTTAATGGGACAATCGGAAATGTTTATTCATTGTTAGATAAAGAAATTATTGTCGATGTTGATGGAATAAAATATTCTGTTCCTCAAGAAACTTGGAGTAAGATTCGTTATTATTATAATCAAGAAAACAAAAGTGTCGAAGAAGAAGTTGTTAGTTCCTTTACTCAATTTCCACTAAGGTTAGCTTGGGCAATAACTATTCATAAATCTCAAGGGAAGACTTATGGCTCTGTTATTGTGGATATGGGTGATGGTGCTTTTGCTCATGGGCAAACATATGTCGCTTTAAGTAGGTGCAAAAGTCTTGAAGGTCTTTATTTAAAAAAAGATATTCGTCGTGAAGATATTATGGTTGATAATAGTGTTATTTCGTTTATGAGTAATGCTAAAATTATAAGTTCAGAAGATACTGATAAAAATTAATTATTCATGACAGAAAATTTCAATTTAACTGAATTATCTTGGAATATAATTAAATCACTTCCTTGGTACTATTGGGCTTTTATATTAGTTAGTTTATTTCTTGGAGGTTCAATAAAATACCAAAGAAGATCATATAAAAATAATGATTTATCTCTATTTGAGGTTATTGGTAGCGTTATTGCTCTAACGAAAAGAATATTTGGTTCAAAAAACAACGACACTATTAATATTTATTCTGTTGATAAAATGACTGGTCGTCAATTTGAAAAATATTTAGTTAAGCTTTTTACTAATCTTGGTTACCAAGTCGATCATGTCGGCACTGATTGGTATGACCATCGTGGTGATTTTGGTGCTGATCTGATAACTCAAAAAGATGGAATTAAAACTGCAATTCAGGCCAAGTGCTACAACAATCTTGCCGGCATAGATTCTGTCAGACAAGTTATTGGCGCCAGGGATTATTATAAATGTCAAAAAGCCGCTGTGGTCACTAATAATTATTTTACTAACGATGCCCAAATCCAAGCTAAAGAGAGCGGTGTTATTTTAATCAACAGAGACAAATTGATGGAATTCATTAATAAGTCTAAAATATCTGATTTTTCCTTCAAAAAGTAATATAATTCACTTATGTCGGTCAAACAGGAATTAGTTTCTCAACATCAGATCGAAATCAAGCCATTAAATACCCAAGACGTCGAAAAATTTGATCCAATTCTCAGACAACATGTTAGAGATAGAAATACAGGAGAAATATTAGAAAATGAAATTACCCAAATTAAAGGACATATGAAAGGGGAACCAGATGAATATGGTCGCACTCGCAAATATTTTGTTGCCAAAACTATTGATGGTCAAGTTCTTGGTTGTATGGGTTACACTATTATGGATATGGATCCAGATATGGTCAAACATTTTTCTGATTTAAACCCCGAAAATACCACTGAGTTAGTTAATGCTTTTGTTGATTCTGAAGTTTTTCGCGGTGGCGGTGTTGGTCGAAAATTATTTGAATCCGTTTGTACTGCTGCCAAAGCTGAAGGCAAAACTCACTTAACTGTCAATAGTGGCCCTCGATATAAAGATAGTTGGGGTTTTTATGATCATATGTTTGATGAAAATAAAGGAATGATTATTGGAAAATATGGACCAGATGGAAACGCTAAAATTTGGTTAAAAAAACTTTAATATGAATCCCGATCCAAAACTTCATCATTATTGTCAGATTATAAAAGAAGGTTATCTTGAGGATGTTGTTGAAATGTATAAACTTCTTGGTTTTAAGGTTACATACATTCCGCCAGAAAAAGATTGGATAATGGTTGGACAAGATAGCTTAAATTTTGCAATTCAAATCACTCAAGTTAACGATTCTCCTATTAAAGATATTGAGTCTAAAAACAGAACCCATATTGCTTTTATATCTGAAGATCCTCAAGGAGTTGTCAACAAAATTAAAGACTGGGCTAATAACAAGGGTTTTAACTTCAGAGAAGGAAAATGGTCTGATATCGAAATGTTTTTTGATTTATCAGATATTTTTATCAACTTTGTGGTCGAAGTAATGCATACATCTATTGATGAATAGTAAAAAAGAACTTTATTTGAATTCTTTATAGTTCTAAAATATATTCCTCTTTTCAATTCAAGCCCTCCCGGTCAAGATTCTAACTTTTGCTATACTTTCATCATATGAAAAAGAAAGAAGTCGTTCCTAAAAATTCTCGATATATTCCTTTCACTCAACAAGATTATTGTTGTGCTCCAACATGTATTCAAATGGTAATGTACAAAAATGGCATACCATTAATTCCTGCTGAAGAACTTGGTTATCATTTAGGGCTAATAGTACCTCCTTCAAGCAAACACCTATTTTATAATGCCCAAACCTCATCCACAAAACCACCGGCAGGTTATGGCACCAGGATTTATCAAAAAGAATTTTCTCCCAATATAGCTTTAAAAAAACTAAAAATACCACTTTCTTTAACTATAAATAAAATAGCTAATTTTGATTCATCAGAAGAAGTTTTTGCTTTTTTGAAAAAAATCGAAAAAGAAAATAAAGATGTAATATTCTGTTTTAATCATGGTGCTTTAATTGATGATCCGAAAAGGGATTGGGGACATTTAGTATTATTCGATAGAATTATCGATAATAAATATAGAATTATTGACCCTAGCCCAACCCATCCAAAATGGCGATTAGTCGCTTCAGAAAAAATGTTTTATGCCATGAAAAAACATGGAGAAAAACCCACCGCCGCTGGGCTTTGGGAAATCAATGAAACTAAATAAAAGATTATCTTAGCAAAGTAATATAATCAACATAATTATGTTTTGTTTATCTTGCGGCAAAAAAAATAACAGAAAATAGTAAGTTTTGTAAATATTGTGGCGCTAGTCAGACAACTAAGAAAAAAATAAACAAAAAAGAATACGAAACAGTTTGGACTTGCGACTTTTGCGAAGCTGAATTTTCATCCCAAAAATCTTGTAATACACATGAACTTATATGTGCCGATAATCCTAAAAATAAGAAATTTCCTTTTAACACTAATCCCAAAAAAGGGTGGATTATTTTCTGGCTAACAACAATTACTGTTTTTATTCTAACTATTTTTATATCAATTAAGTTTGTTGAAAAAGACGTAACCATTCTAAACAGAGATATTCTTTTGGCAATGTTTTTGGGAAATATTTGTTTGGGAGTAATAGCTTTTTTCTGTATAGCTTTTTCAAGAAGTAAACCAAAAAATAATAAACTCAGCAAAATAGTTAAACATTCTTTGATTATTTGTTTTGCTTATTTAATTATTAGTCCTTCAATTTTTGCCCTAGAAGGTTACAAAGCAACCCAAAATAAAGAATATAAAAATAAATATTATAGTAAATCGCCATTCATCCCCACTCCAACACCAATTCCGTCTGATTACCAAAATAGTCTAATAGACAAAATCAATATTTATCGCGCCAACCAAAAACTTAGCAATCTAACAAAAGATGAGGACTTTTGTAAAATAGCAGAAAGGTATATTAACAAAAGTGATTTATCAGACAATAATCTGAAAAATAGAAATGATTCCGATTTATGCCCTAAATGTGGCGAGAATACACTTGTGTGGGTCGGCTTAAACACTCCTGACCTAATCGTCGATTCCTTGGTAAAAGATGAAAATATTAAAAAAACCATAATTAGTAAATATAAATATGTCTGTGCCGTCTATAATACAAAAATAGTTATGTTTGTTTTTGGTAATAAAAATACTTCAACGGTATCCAAAAACAATAACAACAACAATAATAATATTGAGTGTATTGGTCCTGATGGAAAACATTTTTTTACATCTATGGAAAGTTGTAAAAATTTAAATGAAAAGTGGGGGAAACCCCTTGATTACATGACAAACTGCGAAATAGCTTCTGATTGTGGTGGTGGGACTATAAAAATGAGTTACCTTCAATGTATGAAACCTTGTAGTGGGTTTGCCCAAAAAACAAACAACAATTCACCCTCACCTCAAAACAATTCTTCAATCCAAACATCAAACAAGACTGCTGTTTTTTTAACATATGGTCAATACACTATTTATTGCCCATCACAAAATGTAGAGGCTGTAAAAAGTATTGATGCGACAATGAAATCTAAAGGTATGGAATGGGCAAAAAATTATAATGATTGTGCTGATAGATTCAGGAATAATGATTCATGCTGGAGTTTGTGTAAAGCAGCTCATAGTAGTGGTTGGAATCAATGTTCCTCCTCTTTTGGTTATTCTGGTTCTGATTATGATACTTGTACAAAAAAAGTAAGTGATGAATATAGTTCTTGTATTAGTAAATGCACCTCACCTTCATCTTCTTGCGATTATGTTTATGCGGAACAAAAAAATCTATCTTCACAGATTAATACTTTGTGTAATTAAATCAAGTCAAATATCTTCATCCCCACTCTCTTTTGCTAAAATCATCTTATGAAAACAAAAGACGATGATATGGTCGCCAAGTTAGAAATAACGGTTGTAAAAACTACAGACGCAATTGCCAGAATACAGCGTTTTGTGGTTAAATACGGCCCCGATTTAAACAATAATCAATTGGGACGAATATCAAAAAGTTTTCAAGAATTACAAAAAGAAATTGGCGGCTTAACCAAAAAATATGAATAAAAATCTTATTGCTCCTTGTGGCATGAATTGTGGACTTTGTCTTCATTATTTAAGACCAGAAAATAAATGTCCAGGGTGTTTTAGCGGTAGAAAAGTTAATAGCAGATGTATCAAATGTGCCATTAAACTTTGTAAACAAAGGCAAGGGGATTATTGTTTTGATTGTGATAAATTTCCCTGTGACAGATTAAAACGAATGGACCAAAGATATCAAGAAAAATATGGCATGAGCGAAATCGCCAATCTAAAAACTATCAAAGAAAAGGGGATAGAATTTTTTCTAAAACAAGAAGAGGAAAAATGGGTAAATTCCGACGGAACATATTGTGTTCACGATAAAAAACGGTACAAATAAAATTCCCTAGATTTCACCCACTTTATAGACCACTACTTTACCCCAACAATTTTTGTTATTATTTTTTATGAAAAGATTGTTTTTCTCCATTGCCCTGATATTAACTTTATTTGGATTTTCTTTTAAGAGTGTATTTGCTGAGCCTGGGAGGTTAGATGAATTTGCTTATCATAAAGCTTTTTACGTCAATGGTTCATCCTCTGGCGCTGTTACAGATTACCCTGTAAAACTTACTTTGGATATCGGCGAAGGTCAAGACACCAGTTCTACTTTATATCTCGACCATCACGTCCTAAGTTCTTTTAATGACATTCGTTTTTCTAGTGACGGTAAATTGACATTAAGCTATTGGATCGAATCTTCCACTTCAACAACTGCCACAGTTTGGGTTAAACTTGATTCAGTTCCCGCAGCGCCAAGTCAAAAAACATTTTATATTTATTACGGTAATTCATCAATGCCAAGTCGTAGCGATGGCTCCCACACTTTCAGCTTTTATGATGGTTTTGATACCGATGGCATCTCTTCCTGGACTGGTAGTAATCAGAATCTTCATTCGGGTGAAACAGCCACCCAATCCATCAACTCAACTACCTATTTTAGTGCTCCAAATTCAGCTGATCTCTACACTTATGCCAATTGCACCCATGAGCCTTGGGACGGAGTTGGCTCGATTTTGACTCATTCAGTCAATCTCCCCAGTAGTAGTTATAAGGTAGATTTTAGTGTCTCATCGGATATTACCGGATTCCTTTCTGGCACTACTGCCAACGAAAGAAGTTTTGTTCTTGTTAACGGTTCCGTTGGCTATTCAGGAGTTATCTCGTGTACTGGTTTAGACTGTACTACGAGCACTGCGTGGGGGACACCAAAAAGTTTTGACGTGGTAAATAGTCCTATTACCAGTATCAGTCTAAAAGCTTACGCCGATGATTGTACTCATGGTAACGTTTATTTTGATAATGTCCGGATAAGAAATTTTATTAATCCTGAGCCTGCATTAACCCTGACATCCAACCAGGACGACTCAACTTCCACTAATTCTTCTTCTACCCCCGAAGGTTATCGTGCGCCATCGTGCACTGATTCTAAGCCCGTCTCTATTCCAGATCTCTTTCAAATTGACGCCATTGATACATCTGCAAAATTATTTTTTACTCCTATTGATTACAACCAATACTTTATTTCTTTCTCTACTAAACCTAATGCTGAGGAATTTGGTGAAGCAATAACTCTTACTCGCGAAGGAGTTCAATCACACAATATTTATTTACTAAAACCAAATACCACTTATTATGTCAAAGTCCGTGGTCAAAATGGTTGTATGCCAGGAGATTGGAGTAGTGTTATGAAAATTAAAACTAATTCTAAAAATCAAATCAAACAAAACATTTTTTACAAATATTTTGATTTTTTAAAAAAAATAATTTCTCCTTATCAACAGTTCTAAATTCATTCCGAATTCCAAATACCTACTTCATGATCTAAACTACTTTGTGAAGAAAATTGCCCCATTAATTATTTTAGTTATCGTTTTAGGATTTTTATGTTTTAAGCTTTATCCAAAAACTGCCGAACATAAGGAAATTTTGCTTCCAATCACCAGTAATTTAAATGAAATTACTCCCGAACCTAGTGGTCCAGCACCCAAGAAAAAATTGCTTCAATACGTTATTTTATCTTTTGACGGATCAGAATCTTTAAACATGTGGCAAGCCACCAGAAATTTTGCCAAAGAGATGAAAGCCCAAAATAAACCAGTAAATTTTACTTATTACGTTAGCGGCGTTTATTTTTTATCCACCAAAGATAAAAATAATTATCTACCACCTCAGCACAAAGCCGGCCAATCAGCTATTGGTTTTTCTCGTTCGGCCGACGATGTTTCCAAAAGAATTAATGAAATGAATTCGGCTATCAACGAGGGTCACGAAATAGCTAGTCATTTAAACGGTCATTGGGATGGCAGTCAATGGACAGAAGCCGATTGGAAAAGTGAAATTGATCAATTCAAAAAATTTGTTCCACTTTCAAATTTAAATGGAATCAGAGCTCCGCTGTTGGCAAGAAATAAATATTTTTACAAAGCTATTTCTACAGAAGGTTTTAAATATGACTCCAGCAGTGTTGGCAAAATGGGCAATTGGCCTCAAAAAAATGAATATGGCACTTGGGAAATTCCCTTAGTTACCATAAATATTCCAGGGGTCAACAAAAATACTTTATCCATGGATTACAATGAATACTTAGTTCAAACCAATGCCAAAGATATTTTAAAAAAAGGGACTACTGCTTGGAACACCGCTTTCAATCAAATTCTTGCCGCTGATGAAAATTATTTTAATAAAAATTATTCAGGTAATCGTTCACCTGTAATTATCGGTAACCATTTTTCTCTTTGGAATGATGGTCTTTATTGGGAATCAATGAAAGCTTTTGCCCAAAAAGTTTGTGGTCAACCAGATGTTCGTTGCACCACTTTTAGCAATTTGGTTGACTATCTAAATAAGGTTCAACAGTAATATTTTTTACTAAATTTTGAATAAATCTCAAAAATTTTCTTCATCGCCATCCTGATCAAAAACCCTCAACTTTGTTCAATGCTAAATCAGATAATTTTATCTAAACGAGATTATTTCTTAGTAAACTTAAAACCCCCAAATTATTTTTGCCAAATAAAATTCATTAAATAACAAGAAATGACTCAAAAACATTGTTAAAATGTAAATCATTGGTTCGCATTTAATTTGTTCTGAAAAGTTTGATCTCATTTTTATAATTTTACTAATCATTTTAAACAATAAAAATCCGATTATTGCCCCAAGTGTATTCATTAGTAAATCATCAATGTCTGTTTGCCGATAATTAAGCAGTTGGCTAATTTCAATTATCAAAGAAAAAATAAAACCATAACCCAAAATAGTTTTAAAATTATTAGTTTTACTCCAAATAAATGGTACCAATATCCCAAATGGAATAAACATCAAAACATTATATACATAAGCTACCGTATCAATTTCTCTTGAGAAGGGGATTAAATTAAATTCTGCTAATTGACTATTAACTCCGCCATAATAATTAATCTGGAATATCGTACCAACACCAGTAAAATAAAACACACCAAAAATATAAACAGCAAAAATCAAAGTCATCAAAAGATATTTTTTACTATTAAAGCCATCTTTACCTTTATAAATTTTATTTAATAACCCAAAAGTAATTAAATAAAACGGTACCACAGACAAAAATTCAAATAATGCCAATAAATTTTCTTTCATTTTAAGAATTATTAAACCAACAATAAATATCCTAACATAAAACAGATATTATAAAAAAATCTAGTTTGTTTTTCTTTTCAAAACACGTTATTCTTTTTTAATGCTTAAAATCTTCTTAAGTGTTTCGGTGGTTTTAAATCTTATTTTCGGTTTTTTATTTTTCCAATCAAAATCAGCTCCGACTGATTTATTTCAAGTCGAGCGAATTATTGACGGTGATACTTTTATTATTACCGGCAATCGCCAAATTCGTCTCATGAGCGTCAATGCTCCCGAAGTTGGTTTGTGTGGCAGCGACCAAGCCACTGCCAAATTGACTGAATTAATTTCTGGCAAAAAAGTTCGCTTAGAAGGGGAGATCAATGATCATTTTGGCCGATTTTTAGCTCTAGTTTATGTCGATGACAAATTGGTCAATGAAGACATGATTCTTTCTGGTTGGGCTCGTTTCACTTCCACTGCCTCATCCGAATCAGAAAAATTAAAATCCGCTTTCCAAAAAATTAAAACAGAAAAACTTGGTGTTTTTAGTGATCTTTGTTACCAAAACTCAAACCCCAAAAATCCCAAATGTAATATTAAGGGAAATGTCAAAGAAGGCAAGAAAACTTATTTTTTCCCCGGCTGTGGTAACTACAGTAATGTCGCTTTGGAATTAGACCAAGGCGATCAATGGTTTTGTTCCGAATCCGAGGCTACTTCTGCCGGTTTTACCAAATCCGCCAATTGCTACAATAAAAAATATTAATCTAGTTTTTATTTTCTTTCAGTTCCATAATTGGAATCAGAACAATACACAATCAAATGAGGTGCCTCTTCGTCCGGGTATTTATCCCATTCATATTTGCACACTAAATTATCTTTGCGATATCCCACTTTATGGCTATCCTCACCCTTTGACTCATTAAATTTCATATAAGTAAAATCATTTTCTTTAAAATAATTTTCCACTGTCTTTTCATCTTCAGATGTTGGATTTGAATAGCTAATCAAATATGAGTCACCAAAAAATGTTTTGCGACTTGTAACCGTTTCTCCTTCAGTCCAAATAATATCCGCTTTCACTGGCGTCAAAAAAGGTATTTTTGTCTCTTCCGTTAGTTTCACCAAAAATGTGTAAGTCATATCAGTTGGTATCGTGGTTACTTCTGCAGTTGGCACCACTTCCATTGGTTTTTCAGTCTCAGTCACAATTTCTTTTTTTACCCCACATCCACTTAACAAAAATCCAGATGTAATCACCATTATCAATGTAAATATATTTTTCATATAAACATCATATCTTATTTACACATAATAATTCTTATTAGTTCACAATTTACATTTTTCCCATAAACAAAAAAATAATTATGTTACATCAAAACTCTTTTTCTTCTGGTGACTAGCAAGGTAAAAAAAGCAATATTTATAACCAAAGAATATAGTGGGAAAATTATTGTTACAAAATTAATCTCACCGATTGAGAATAAGACCAGAATTTGTCGAATAATATTAAAAAACCAAGTTAACATTGTTTCTTCCCGTGGCCTAGTCCAAGACTTAATAAATGTTGGTGTAAATGAAAATATATCCACAATAATTACTAAAATTATTGACCAAACAGGTTGATTCACCACTAACCACAAAATAATCGCAATTATTGCCAAAATAAAAGATACAACATCAATTTTTTTAACTTTTTTAACCCCATTTTTTAAACTGAGAATCAATACTATCAAAGAAATTACCCCCATGGCAAAACTTACATATGACCCAAATCCCGCTCCTTTGCTCCATTGCAAACCAAACGCAATAAAAAATATTAGCGACCACAAGGCCCAACTAAATATATGTGGTTTAGTTTTTCCGACTATTGTGTCTTTTAGGTAGGGGGCGTACCCGATAAAAGTGATGACCACTGCCAACAATCCTAATATTTGTTTCAATAATAAATTATATCAAAAACACTCATCAAGAGAAAATTAAATTAATAGTAATTGATTTTCTACTAAAATCCTATATTATCAGCATATGGGTAAAGAAGGATCTAGTTTATTTCAGAAAATATTTTTTAGAGAGCAAGAAGCAGCAGCTCAACAGGAAAAAACTGAATCAACACGTTTAGGGAGGAGAGAAGAAAAACTGTTTAATTCAGTGCATCGAAGGATAGATAATAATAAAGCGATAATTGACTCTTGGGGAATAAAAGATATATTTGGACAAATCAAATCAGAAAATTTATTGGCTAGCCCAACAGAAATTAATGAAGGTACTATTTTTTCTTTAAGTGAAGAAGAAATAAGACAAACCATAAAAAATACATTAGATCTGAGAACCATAGGGAATCGCGAAGCTGAAGATCAAATTCTCAGATTGGTAGATAAGCAAAGTTTTATTTCTCTCCATTGGGATTATGAATCTCCTCCTGTTTTAAAAGAAGGGGCAGAGGAAGGGGCAATAGTAATCTCCGAACCAATGAAACATCTTTGTTTTGGTTTTCTAGAAGGAAATCCTTATTTAAAATATTCGACAGCGGATTATAAACAATATAAATCTATTTGGTTAAAAAAAAGAAATTTAGACAAAGATCTCTCTCATGCCATTATTATGGCGGAAAAAACCTCTAATTGGGATGTTGCCGCTCAAATTTATCCATAAATTCACCTTATCTAGATGATTGGTTTATCAAAGACCATCAAACAGAAATTAATTCCCTATAATATTGATTAATTTCTGTTTTTTAGTATAATACCTGGACAATGCCCCAAAGAGCAGAATTAAGTAATTATATTTCTACTGATGCAATTTTAAATCTACCTCCTAGCAGAATAGTATTGGATTCTAATGGGTGTATGACTCAAAGAATAGAGCTACAGGCTTTAGGAGAAGAATTGAAAGTGCGAGGAATGACCACCACATCCGAAATCAGTGAAGCAGATGCTGTAATTTTTACTACTTGTGGAGTCACCACCGAAGCTGTTAATGATGCAAAATCAAAAATTTGCGGTATAAGGGCTCAAACAAAAGCTCCTATTTTTGTTGGCGGATGTATGCCAGCAATAGAAGGGGCAAATCATCAATTAGATTTAGGGGAGAATGTTTATATATTCGATAGTAAAGAGTTATATCCTATTTTTATTCAAAGAGCACTTGATACTGATACTGAAAGTACAATAGTTCCATTTTGGGTCAAAAATTTTACCGAAAAATTAAAACTTCGTGATGAGCTTGCCCAAATTGATTTCCGATTAGCTAGAGCTTATGAGCAAATGACTGATGGATTATATATCGCCAATGAGATGAAAAATCCTGTTAAGCTTAGAGTCTCTAGTGGTTGCAATAGTCATTGCACTTATTGTGCCATTCCAAAAGCTCGTGGCAAACACGAGACAACTCCACCTCAAATTTTAACTAATGCTATCAGCCAAGCAAAATTAGCTGGATTTAATAGGATAATTTTAAATGGTGAAAATTTAGGGCAATATGGTGTTGATGTCAAAAAAGACAAAATTAAATTTAATGAGCTTCTTCGCATGTTGGTAGAAGTAAATCCTAACGTTGAATTAAGTGCTCGTTATATAGAGCCACCCTATGTTATCCGTTTTTCTAGTACTCTCATCGATTTAGCCAAAAAGGGAAATATATATTATATTGGTATCCCTATACAATCTGGTTCTGAATCAGTATTAAAAAGGATGCATAGAAGTACAAAAATATCAGATTTTATGCCGGTATTTAAACAACTTAGAGACATAGATGGACTATATTTAGGAACAATGTTTATCAATGGTTTCCCTGGCGAGACATTAGAAGATCACAAAAAATCTCTAGATTTAATAAATGAAATGGATTTTGATTTAGTTAACTGTCAACCCTTTTCTGTTCGGCCAGGAACACCGGCTGAAGTAATGCCAAATCAGATATCAACTGAAGAAAAAAACAGAAGATATCAAGAGATGATGAGTGTTATTAGAAGACAAAAACAGAAAAGACTGACTTATTACATTGATAACTATTTAGGTACTAGAGAAACATCTAGTGAACAGAAAAAAACCCTTCAAAAAATGTTTGATATTGAATAACTTTTAGATAAAAAGAAAAGTCTTTCCTTTTACAACGCAAACACTTTTCTCAGTTAATCTAAAATCATCAAACCAGATTTAACCAATGTTAAAATACTTTTAGATCAGTACCCGTATTCATTTTTATAACCAACTCGTGAGCTACAACTTAATTATTCTAAAAAGTTCCGGCAAATTAGATCAATTTGTTAATCAAATTCAAACTGAATTTGATAATTCTATTCAAAAAATTAAAAAAGTTTTACCTCCTCAAAATATTGATATCGTTGTTTACGATAATCCAGTTGGAACTATTTCTGAATACGGCATCGGCGGCTATACTCCATACCATTATTTAATTTTTATTTCTCTCGACCCAAATTTTCCCAATCTTCAAAAATCTATCACTGACCAATTCTCTCGAACCTTAACTCATGAAATTCACCATGCTATTAGAACTAAAAATATTGGTTATGGAAATAATTTATTGGAAGCTTTAATCACAGAAGGTCTCGCCGATCATTTTGATTTAGAAATTAATCAAAAATCTCCCCAAATTTGGGACTCTGTTTTAACCTCAGATCAATTATCAAAATTCCAAAAACTAGCCGTCAAAGAATATTTTAATAAAAATTATAATCACCAAGATTGGTTTTTTGGCTCCAAAAATATTCCCAAATGGACTGGCTATACCTTAGGTTTTGAATTAGTCAAAAATTTTCTCCACCAACATCCCGACCAAAAACCCTCAACTCTTTTTTCCACCAAAGCCGAAGATTTTATTTAAATTTTTATATAATTCATCTATGACTGTTGATTTAAATAATTATCAAAAAATA
>Ga0183100_1001132_pt1 | contig 14549 bp, 13 predicted proteins | sample Biomet2_FD_127789 | JGI IMG/M metagenome (GOLD analysis project Ga0183100, IMG submission 127789) | Microbial communities from bioreactor (seeded with anoxic lake sediment) at LBNL, California, USA - Biofuel metagenome 2 | ecosystem: Engineered > Bioreactor > Anaerobic > Unclassified ...
TAGATATTACTTCTCGTTAACTCTTTGCTAAAATTTGCATTTTAGATTCAGAGGTTTGCCAACATTTCATCACAAACGTTGGACTTTTTTTGTCTCTTCTATGAAGTTTTCAAGGTTCATACATAATAATATAGAACCGAAGTCCCATATCTAGGGCAAAAACCCTAAAAACTAAATATTAACTAAACGAATGTGCGTCGACAATAGAGTTTGTACAATGGCCTTAGCCACCGTAAGTTCTCCATAGAAAGGAGGTGATCCAGCCGCACCTTCCGATACGGCTACCTTGTTACGACTTCACCCCAATCATCGGCCCCACCTTAGACAGCTGACTCCTTAAAAAGGTTATCTCACCGGCTTCGGGTGTTACCAACTTTCGTGGTGTGACGGGCGGTGTGTACAAGGCCCGGGAACGTATTCACCGCAGTATGCTGACCTGCGATTACTAGCGATTCCAACTTCACGCAGGCGAGTTGCAGCCTGCGATCCGAACTGAGGTCGGGTTTATGGGATTTGCTCTGCCTCGCGGCTTCGCTGCCCTTTGTTGCCGACCATTGTAGTACGTGTGTAGCCCAAGACATAAGGGGCATGATGACTTGACGTCATCCCCGCCTTCCTCCAGGTTATCCCTGGCAGTCTCCAATGAGTCCCCGGCATTACCCGCTGGTAACATAGGATAGGGGTTGCGCTCGTTGCGGGACTTAACCCAACATCTCACGACACGAGCTGACGACAGCCATGCACCACCTGTTTTCGTGTCTCCGAAGAGAGGAATCTATCTCTAGATCTTTCACTCAATGTCAAGCCTTGGTAAGGTTCTTCGCGTTGCGTCGAATTAAACCACATACTCCACCGCTTGTGCGGGCCCCCGTCAATTCCTTTGAGTTTCAGTCTTGCGACCGTAGTCCCCAGGCGGGGTACTTATTGCGTTAACTCCGGCACAGGGGGGGTCGATACCCCCTACACCTAGTACCCATCGTTTACGGCTAGGACTACCGGGGTATCTAATCCCGTTTGCTACCCTAGCTTTCGCATCTCAGTGTCAGACACAGTCCAGAAAGGCGCCTTCGCCACTGGTGTTCCTCCCAATATCTACGCATTTCACCGCTACACTGGGAATTCCCCTTTCCTCTCCTGCACTCAAGACTTCCAGTATCCAATGCCATACGGGGTTGAGCCCCGCATTTTCACATCGGACTTAAAAGCCCACCTACATGCTCTTTACGCCCAATAATTCCGGACAACGCTTGCCACCTACGTATTACCGCGGCTGCTGGCACGTAGTTAGCCGTGGCTTCCTCGTCAGGTACCGTCAATACGATCAACTATTCGCAGATCGCACCTTCGTCCCTGACAACAGAGTTTTACAGTCCGAAAACCTTCATCACTCACGCGGCGTTGCTCCGTCAGACTTTCGTCCATTGCGGAAGATTCCCCACTGCTGCCTCCCGTAGGAGTTTGGGCCGTGTCTCAGTCCCAATGTGGCCGTTCATCCTCTCAGACCGGCTACTGATCATCGTCTTGGTGAGCCGTTACCCCACCAACTAACTAATCAGACGCAGGCCCATCCTTTGGCGATAGCTTATAAATAGAGGCCATCTTTCATCATCCTCTCATGCGAGAAGACGATCACATTCGGTATTAGCACTCCTTTCGGAATGTTGTCCCCATCCAAAGGGCAGGTTGCCTACGCGTTACTCACCCGTTCGCCACTAAGAATTTACCGAAATAAATTCTCCGTTCGACTTGCATGTGTTAAGCACGCCGCCAGCGTTCGTCCTGAGCCAGGATCAAACTCTCCAAAATAGTTTTATTTTGAAGAACCTTGATAAGGCTCTTTTAAAATACTGACTTGCTCTTTTGATTTTTTTAATTCGTTTACTCGAATTCATTGACTCGGTCAAATCGTCGTTAAGCGACTTGACCCGCACATTCGTTTGTTGTTAATATTCAGTTTTCAAGGTTCTTACGTTGTCTCAGTGACAACTTCTTAATGATACCACAGTAGTGTAACTTTTTCAACACTTTTTTGAAAAATATCTAATAATTTTTTCTTTACCATGTATCTTGCTCTTTTGAGAACTTTTATATAGTACCATAGTGCAAGCATCTTGGCAAGGACTTTTTTCATAATTTAACAGCTCTGTTCACAATAAATTCTATTCTAGGTCAAAAAATTCCTGTGTTGTGGGTGTTTTGCAAGCATTTCACCTTACTATAGCCGCTTCCCGCCTTGTTTCAAACTATGAATAAAGACTCCGCAGCATTGCAATGCTGCGGAGTCTTTTTATTATTTCTGGCGCATATGTGGGAAAAGAAGGACATCACGAATAGAATCACTATCTGTTAAAAACATCACCAGCCTGTCAATTCCTATGCCTAAGCCTCCTGTTGGTGGCAATCCGTACTCCAAGGCGGTAACGAAGTCTTCATCCATCATATTAGCTTCTTCGTCGCCATTAGCTCTTTCTTCCACTTGTTTCAAGAAACGTTCCTTTTGATCAATAGGATCATTAAGCTCCGTAAAGCCATTGCAAAGCTCACGTCCGAAAACATATCCTTCAAAGCGGTCCGTAATCTCAGGGTTAGCTTCACTACTCTTAGCTAAAGGAGAAATCTCCTTTGGATGCCCTGTAATAAATGTCGGTTGAATAAGTTTGTCCTCTACGTGTTCATCAAAACAAGCGTTAATAATCTTACCTACACCAAAAGTTGCCTCATAAGGGACCTTGATACTATCCGCCAACTTTCGTGCTTCATCTAAGTCCGTAACATTAGTAAAATCTACCCCCGTGTATTTAGCAACAGCTTCTATCATTGTTAAGCGTGGCCAAGATGGGGTTAAATCAATCTCAGTTCCTTCGTAAGTGATTTTCATTGTACCCAAAACTTTTTGTGCTGTTTGTGAAACAATTGTCTCGGTAAGAGCCATTAAATCGTTGAAATCAGCATAAGCCTGATAAATTTCTACCATAGTGAATTCAGGATTGTGTTTGATATCAATCCCTTCATTACGAAATACGCGGCCCAATTCATAAACTCTCTCTAACCCACCAACGATTAGTCGTTTTAAATAAAGCTCAGGAGCAATGCGCAAATAAAGCTGCATATCCAAAGCATTATGGTACGTAGTAAAAGGGCGTGCTGCTGCTCCGCCAGCTATACTATGCATTATGGGAGTTTCCACTTCCAAAAAATCTTGATTGTCTAAAATTTCTCGTACGCTTTTTATAATCTGACTGCGACGCATAAACGTCTGGCGTACTTCGGGATTTACTATCAAATCAACATAACGTTGACGATAACGCATCTCCACATCTTTTAAACCATGCCATTTTTCAGGCAAAGGGCGCAATGACTTAGATAAAACATCTAAAGCATTTGCGCGTATAGAGATTTCGCCCATATGTGTACGAAAGGCTGTCCCCGTAACGCCAACAATATCACCAATATCCATCATCTTAACTAAAGCATAATTTTCTTCGCCTAAAACATCCTTACGAACGTAAAGTTGAATTTTACCTGTTTTATCCATCAAATCAAGAAATGCGGTTTTACCATGTCCACGTATAGCCATAATACGCCCAGCCAGTTTCACTTCAGTCTCGTCAGCTTCTAGTGCGTCTAATTGCTCGTCCACGTCCTTTGCATGGTGAGTCCAGACAAACTTATGTCCAAAAGGTTTAAATCCAGCCTCGGCCATTTTATGCATCTTATCTATACGAACCTGTCTCTGTTCGTTGATTTCTATTTCCGTAAGAGGTTCTTTTCCCTCTGCTAGGGGCTTTTGCGTTTCTTCAGACATTAATTTCACTCCTTGGCTTTTCTTTTTCTTGTGGAAACAGGTTTATTGATTTCCAATATTTTATAACTGAGCTCTCCTATAGGAGTTGAAACTTGTACCTTCTTGCCAACCTTCTCGCCTAAGATAGCTCGTCCTACAGGCGACTCATTAGAAATACGTGCTTCAAAAGGATCAGCTTCCGTAGTACCAACAACTGTGTATTCCATCTTTTCCTTAGTTTCCATATCTTCCACTGTAACTTTGCACCCTAAAGAAACAACGTCTTTACTAATAGATGAGCTCTTAATGACTTGTGCATTGCGAATCATTTTTTCCAGTTCGATAACGCGGCCCTCAACAAAAGCTTGCTCGTTTTTTGCGTCATCATATTCTGAGTTCTCACTGATATCGCCATAAGAAATAGCCACTTTCAACCGCTCTGCTACCTCATGCCGTTTTACAGAACGAAGATTTTCTAATTCATCTTCTAATTTTTTTAACCCTTCAACGGTTAAGATTGTTTCTTGTTCGCTCATTATATTTACTCCTTTACAGAAAATCGTCTATATGAACTAAATTATAGTTTTTTGTTAGTGCCTTGTCAACCTAAGCATGTCCCATAATAATTTTTTGCGCCCACACGCGTCTGACATTGGCAATCTCTTCCTCAGTTACCGGTCTTTCAAAATTTCTAAACCCAGCTAAAGTAAAATTATGTTTATCCGCCAAAGCAGAAATGGTTTCAATTTGTTCAATAGTGATATTTCTGCCCAGCGTGAAATTCTCATAACGACCTTCTAAGGCTAAAAGCATTGTTTCTGCCATGCAAGCATATGATGTCCTGGGCGGAAAGCCAAAATTAAAACCAAAATCCACATTACCTGGGACACGAATGACGCCACCTTCAATAACCAACACATCTTTGCGGCTTGCGCTAACAGCCTTTGAAACATTCCTAGGCCTTGCTACATCGCAAACAACAGCTCCTGACTTTAAATCTCCGGGCTCAATCAAGCAGTCCACAGCGCTAGTCACAGTAATTACTACATCGGCATTTTTTAAGCTAGCTGTAATATCAGAAGAAACTTCCACACCTTCCCTAACGCATGGTACTAATTCCTGCGCCAATTCTTCTAAAGGAGTTTTATGTCTGGCAACTAAAGTCATGTGCCGCACTTTTCCTGACAATATTTTAGCACAAGCGGCACCAATAGACCCTGTCGCTCCCACAATCGTAACGTCAGCATCTTCAATGTCTCTGCCTAGGCACTTCATTGCTTCCTCTGTTCCCTGTAGTGCTGTCGCCACTGTATAGCTATTACCGCTTGTCACTGCAATATCTAATTTTTCAGCAATAGTAATACCGGCATCGCCTACAATAGAAGTAAAAGCTCCTAAACCAACTATTTTAGCACCAAGCTCCTGTCCTAATTTACCAGCCTCGATGATTTTATCAGTAACATATTCTTCCGGCAAAGTAATCATCTGTTTAGCTGTTAAAGGGCAGGCAATAAACCATCCTTCAGCTTCTGCATAGGGAGATGTTACTCCTGTAATATGTGAAACTTTAATTGGCCCCACGTGTTTCATAGCCCCTTCAATAAAACTATCAGGAATATAATGCAAAATCGGAAACTTTCTAGCGAAATCGTCAACTACCAATGGGTGCAAAATAAAAGCAAACTTTTCCATCAAACAGACTCCTTTGTCTATAAATACTCAATTCCAGGTTTAATATCATTTTGTTGCAATAATCTTTTATATGTAGCTCCATCCAAAGGAGCATCACTACCTTTTAACGCTACTAAAATTGCTTCCAACACATTTGTGCCAAAGCTGCGCCCTTGAAAATTTGGGGTAACAGTAATTAAACAGGCAATACCTGCAGCTTGTAAAAATTTTCTATCCTCAGCTGTTACAGTATTTGTTATAATTATTTTTCCGGGTAAAATAGTAGGCATAAAACGCCTAATAAAATGAAAATCTCCGGCTATAATATCATTCTGCGCAAAATACTCCGGATGACGCACTACTCGTTTTGTCTGCCCATCACCTGTAGGATAAAACCAGTTAATAGGCAGCTTAGTAATAACAGGAACTACTAGTCCTGCCAAAAAACTCAAAGACTGCAAAGATTTAATGGGATAATTAATACCCAAGCCATAAATTAAGTCCCCAAAAGTAACCTTCGCCCCTGCTTTGATGAGAGCCTGTCCAAGTGCCATGCGATCAACGCCACACATATGTAAAACGCGTTTTCCTGAAAAATCAATAATTCTTTTCCTTGCTAATTGCTCTACTAAGTACGGCTCAAGCGAGCGTTTCAGACCACTACCGTCCAAAACAGGAGTTTTACTTACATCCGCAATGATTTTTTCACTGTCACCAAATATATAAGGCTTTTCTCCTGCAAAAATATAAAGATCTGTTCCACCTAAGCCAAAAGCATCCACTTTACCGTCATATTTAGAAAATAGTTCTCTGGCTTTTTTCTTGTTTCCGTCTGTCCCTATCCGTTCTACACGCACCAATTGTCCACCAATTTCGACGTCCATAGAAGCATCCCGGCTACTAGAGCCTAGGCTAATGCTCAATACTTGTTTCATATTAACCTAGCCCCTTTATGCTTTGCATAACATCGGCAATAATTTGTGGATCCAAATATTTGTCTTCCTCAATAGGCGATTCGCCAATAGAAATGCCAACCACCTGTTTATCCAATAATGCTTCAGCACTGCGAATACGCATATCAGACGCTGCCACTATAACAACATCATTTTCACGCAGTTTAGCCACTATAGCCATCACATCGTTGAGGAGTTGAGCCCCTGTTCTATTTCGCACAAAATCCCACCGCTCTTGTTCACTGAAAAGTACGGAAGAATCTATGCCCTCTTTGTTTGCTAAAAGCAAAATTTCCTCCGCGTTACTAATAGGGAACGCAACAAGGGCGACCTTTCCCCCCTTGCGAATTTCTCCCAGGCTTTCCAACCTGGACACAAAAGCCCTGTCTGTTGCATAGACCTTGGCAACTTCTGTTTGGGAAAATCCCTGCACACGCATATCTAGCATAGCGTCTATCTGTTGTTCTATTTTATTCCTATTTATAAGTTTTTCACCAATGCGTATAAGCTTCATATTAAGCAACGCTCCTTAAAAAATATGGTGTGCACATAATGTGCACACCATATTTTACCACAAGCTTATTGCTTTCTCAATATAGTTTCTGTAAATTATTGAACATTTTAGCAGTTTTTAGTATTAAAACAATTGGCTTTAATGTTTCTCTAGCAGCTGTCGTCTATATTCGTCCAGCAAATAAATAAAATCTTCATAAGTCTCCATTTTATTAAATTTAGCTCTAAAAGCTGCCGCTTTAGGCAAACTTTTAAGATACATGTTAACATGTCTGCGCATTTCTTTTAAAGCTATAGTTTCACCTTTGAACTTTATTAAATCTTGTAAATGTCTTTGAATCATGGCAAAACGAGTAGCAATAGTTACACCTGCCGGCACGTTTTCTCCCTGCAAAGCCGCCCTTAGTTCTGCAAAAATCCAAGGATTGCAATCAGCTCCTCTTCCTATCATGATACCATCACATTTTGTTTCTTTAAGCATGCGCAACCCGTCTGCCACATTCCGAATATCCCCATTACCGAATACAGGTATTCTAACAGATAGCTTAACTTGTTTAATAATATCCCAGTCGGCATTTCCACTGTAGAACTGTTCCCGGGTGCGGCCATGTACTGCTACGGCCGCCACCCCTGCTTTTTCAGCCAAAGCAGCAATTTCCGGGGCATTTAAATGTTCATGATCCCATCCGGCACGGAATTTAACTGTTACCGGAATATTCACGGCGTCAACCATAGCGGCCAGAATTTCATAAGCTAGCTGAGGTTTTTTCATAAGAGCAGAGCCCTCACCATTGGCTACGATTTTATGTACTGGGCACCCCATGTTGAAATCCACCATGTCTGCACCGGAATCCTCAATTATTTTTGCGGCTTTTGCTAAATCATCAGGACTACTGCCAAAAAGCTGAATGGCAGTTGGTCTTTCACTATCAGCAATACGTAGCATATCAAAAGTTTTTACGTTTTTATACAATAGGCCTTTTGCACTGACCATTTCTGAAACCGTGATGCCGCAACCTTGCTCGCGGCAAATTATCCGATAAGGTAAGTCGGTAATCCCTGCCATGGGGGCTAAAGCCACCGGAACATCTATTTTAATATTGCCTATTTGCATACAATTGTTCTCCTAAAAACAGACCCGCCGCAGCGAGTCTGTTTTTTATTTTTTATTATGTTCGTACAATATTCTTAACCCATCCAAGGTCAAAAATGACTCTACTACGTCTACATTCTCAGACTCCGCTGCCATTGTATTTGCAAAACCACCGGTAGCAATTACAAAAGCTTGGCCGCCTAACTCTTCTTTCATACGAGCAACAATTCCATCCATTTGACCGACAAACCCAAAAATAACACCTGATTGCATAGCTTTTACCGTGTTGCGACAAATTACTTTATTAGGCTTTTTTAATTCAATTCTTGGCAGTTTAGCTGCTTTTTGGAACAAAGCCTCTGTGGAAATCCCAATCCCCGGAGCGATTGCGCCACCCAAATACTCACCGTTGGGAAGCAGCGCGCAAAAAGTCGTAGCCGTGCCAAAATCTATAATAATCAAATTTCCCTTATCCTTGTATTTTGTATGAGCAGCTACCGCGTTAACAATACGATCCGCACCAATTTCCCTAGGATTTTCATAACGTAAAACTAACCCTGTCTTTATCCCGACGCCAACCACAATAGGATTAATGTCAAAATAACGTTTACACATATTGCATAAGGGTACTAAAAGTGGCGGTACAACTGTAGAAATAATAATCGCAGTTATCTTGGTCATATCCACATGAGTATAGGCAAACATACTACTTAGCAAAATACCATACTCATCTGCAGTCTTGGATCTGTCACTGGAAAAGCGCCAATGCACTAACAACTCCTCTCCCTCATAGACGCCTGCTACTACATTGGTATTGCCCACATCAATTACTAATAACATCTAATTTCCTCCCTACGGGTGGTTTATATTAGCTCTTTGCTACACTAAACAAGCCAGCTGCTAATAATGCTTTACGCACTTTAGCACCAACATATGCAGCAATTGCTGCCTTTATTATATCAAAAGGTAGAAAAGGTGCAATAGATAAAAGCATAGATTTTTCCCACGACATAGGTTTTTGCAAGAAATAGGCAAAACTTAATTTAAAACCAATTAGTCCTAGTACATAGCAAATCACCATAGCAAAAGCCAAATAGGCGAAATTTTTAATAAACCCAGCCTGTAAATCATTGCTTGTGAATTTTCCTATAAGCCACGAGCAAACCACGAACCCCACAATAAATCCTCCTGTAGGCCCCAAAAGCATAACAGCTCCGGCCTGCCCCTGATTAAAAACCGGCAGCCCCAAGCATCCGAGAATAATCCAATTAATAATACTAATCGGTCCCCACTTAGGCCCCAATAAAAACCCGCTGAGCATGACAATCAGTGGTTGCATTGTATGTGGCACAGGCCCTATGGGAATAACGATATAAGAACTGATAATTACTAGGGCCGTAAACAAGCCCGACAACAACATCTCTCTGGTTTTCATTATTCGTATTTACTCCTTTTTGTTTGAACTGGTCGAATAGATACGTCGCCTGCTACCACTTTTTCAATTACGCCATTATCTCTTTCTACAACAAGCAGCCCATTTTCATCAATGTCAATAGCTGTACCTGTGTATGTCATATCAGGAGCAATAACCTTGACCTCTTTGCCAATAGTAGTAGAATATTGCCGCCACAATTCAAGAATAGGGGCAAATCCATCAGCTAAAACCATCTCATAAAGCTCTTCTAAATTTTTCAATACCGCTGCTAATAATTCCACGCGATTAACTTTTTCTTTGCTTACATCTGCCAGGGAGATTGCTGATTCCCTTAGCTCTTCAGGTACTTTTGACTTAGGCACGCAAACATTTATTCCAATGCCAATGACAATATAATTTATATGACCAAATTCCGCACTCATTTCCGTTAAAATGCCAACTAACTTCTTTCCTTCCAACAAAATATCATTAGGCCATTTGATAACAGCCTTAACACCAGCATATTCATTAATTGTCCGCACCACTGCTACTGCAGCTAATAGCGTGCATTTAGGTGCTTCGTCAGGCATAAATGGCGGTTTTAAAACTACCGAAAACCATAACCCCTCGCCTGCCGGGCTAAACCATCCACGGGATAAACGTCCCTTACCGCCAAATTGCTCTTCTGCAACGCAAACAACACCATTAGCACATCCTGCATTTGCTAAAGTTTTTCCCATTTCATTCGTTGACGTAACGGACTCCTCGTACTTTACCTGTCTACCCAGCCATTTTGTCTTTAATTTATAAATTATTTCTGCAGGCAGCATCTTATCAGGTACGCTAGTAAGCACATAGCCTTTTTTAGGCAGAGCTTCTATAGCATATCCTTCTTTTTTTAAGACTTGAATATGTTTCCAAATTGCAGTTCTAGAAATTTTTAATTGCGCTGATAACTCTTCACCCGAGATAGGCGCCGGGCTATTAGCCCGCAAAATATCCAATATTTTTGTACGCACTATAACAACTCCTTTTAACGTTATCCAAAGTATACCACCTGGTTAACCAAAGGTCAATGCAATTTCTACGCAAAAAAGGACATACCTCAAAAGATATGTCCTAAAATTATAAAATTACAATATTTATTGAGCAGTGGGTACCGGGGCCGTCACTGGTTCCAGAACTTCTTTTGTTTCTTGGTCCGGTAAAGGGACTGGACCAATTGGCGCCGGTGTTCCTGGCTTTGGAGGATCTTGCTTATGCTCTTCCTTCGGCAAAATCTTTCCATATTCCATTAATTCCTTGACCTCTGAACCTTCCAAGGTCTCCCGTTCAATCAAAGCCTCAGCAATCAAATGTAATTTATCTAGATTCTCTGTCAATAGCTTAACCGTACCATCGTAGGCTTCGGTAATAAACTTGCGAATCTCATTATCTATTTGAGCTGCAACTTCTTCACTATAATTATTTTCTTTGCCTATATCGCGGCCTAAGAAAACCTGTTCCTGCCTATGCCCGAAAGTTACTGCTCCCAAAGTTTCACTCATGCCATATTCGCAAATCATCTGACGTGCCAATTCAGTAGCACGCTGCAAGTCATTACTAGCACCACTAGAGATTTCATGCAGCACCAACGACTCCGCAACACGTCCACCCAAAAGTAATTTCAACTCATCAAGCAATTCACTTCTAGTTGCATAGTAACGATCTTCCTTCGGCAAGCTTAAAGTATAGCCCCCTGCCCTACCACGAGGTATAATAGTCACCTTATGTACAGGATCCGTATGATCCAATAGCATACCAACTAAAGTATGACCGCCTTCATGATAAGCAGTTAATTTTTTTTCATTATCACTGATAACACGACTCTTACGTTCCGGTCCCATCATAACGCGCTCGGCAGCCTCTTCCATTTCATTCATCGTAATAGTCTTTTTATCGCGTCTTGCTGCAAGAAGGGCACCTTCATTTACCAAGTTACTCAAATCAGCTCCAGTAAACCCAGGTGTACGTCTAGCTAATACTCCTAAATCTACATCTTTGTCGATAGGTTTTCCCTTAATGTGCACTTGCAATATTTCTTGGCGTCCCTTGATATCTGGGCGGTCAACAACAATCTGTCTGTCAAAACGACCAGGCCGTAACAGTGCCGGATCCAAAATATCCGGGCGGTTAGTGGCAGCTATCATAATAATTCCTTCATTAGCGCCAAACCCATCCATCTCCACCAGCAATTGATTAAGGGTTTGTTCACGCTCATCATGTCCGCCGCCAAGCCCTGCACCTCTTTGACGGCCAACCGCATCAATTTCATCAATAAACACGATACATGGTGCATTTTTCTTGGCCTGCTCGAACAAATCACGTACACGTGAGGCACCAACACCAACAAACATTTCCACAAAATCCGACCCACTTATACTAAAAAATGGTACGCCAGCTTCTCCTGCGACTGCTTTAGCCAGCAAAGTCTTGCCAGTCCCAGGAGGCCCAAAGAGCAATACTCCTTTCGGAATACGTGCACCAAGATCATTAAATTTTTTCGGTGATTTTAAAAACTCAACGACTTCTTCTAATTCTTGCTTAGCCTCGTCAGCCCCTGCAACATCTTTGAAAGATATTTTTACTTTTTCATCCCCGTACATTTTGGCACGACTTTTGCCAAAAGACATAACCCTGCTGCCGCCGCCTTGACTTTGATTCATCAATAAGAACCATAGTCCAACTATTAAGAGCATAGGTAACAAAGAAGAAAGCAACGTTGTCCACCAAGGTGGTTGTGGAGGCAATTCTGCTCTTATTTCTACGTCCCTGGCACGCAATGTGTCGATTAATTTAGGGTCATTAGGCGTAATAGTAGAAAAATCTGCCCCGGATTTTAATTTACCCGTTATAACATTATCAACAATAGTTACCGATTTAACATCGTCCTGCTGAACTTGTTTCATAAAATTCGTATAGGTGATATCGGTTTTGGGAACCGTTGTCGCCGAATAGTAATCTATGATCCAAATAGCAACGACAATGATCAGCAAATAAAAACTTACATTTCTAAAAAATTTGCTCACTGTATAACTCCTTCTATTTACATTTTATTACCTTATAATACTACACCAAACAATAAAATTGCACAAGTGAGCTTTTTATTTTCCGTAAACTTCCTGTTTTAAAATCCCCACGTAAGGAAGTGTCCGATAGTCTTCATTATAGTCTAAACCAAAGCCCACCACAAATTCATCAGGAATAATAAACCCACTATAATCAGGAAGCATCTTTACTAAACGGCGCTCCTTTTTATCTAACATTGTCGCAATCTTTATTGATTTAACATTACGTTCAAGAAAAAGTTCCTTTACGGCTTGTAAGGTCAATCCTGTGTCAACTATGTCATCCAGAAGTAAAACATCTTTTCCACTAATGTTCTTCGTAGTATCAAAAGCTATCTTTATTTCACCACTGCTATTAGTTCCACTACCATAGGAAGATACCCTAATAAAATCTATTTGTGTCGGTAACTCAATAGCTTGAGTAAGTTCTGTCATAAAATAAGCTACACCTTTGAGAATTCCTATGACCAATAAGTCTTTGCCTGCGTAATCCCGGGTTATTTCTGCGCCCATTTCTTTAATACGTTTTTTTAATGGCTCCTCCTCAATCAGAACTCTCTTAATATCCTTATTCATGTCCCAGCTTCTCCTTTAATGTTCTTATATTTTTCCTGTTGCGTTTGGCAGTGTCAATTTCCACCCGCAATTTTTCTTTTGCGTAAAGAGCCCTGGCCCCAGGTAGATTTAAATATTTGCCACTTGTGCGCTTGGCAATAAGTTCTATCACGGCTTTAACATGCTCATAGTTGAATTCACCTGCTTTTATTTCAGATACAGCAATACGCACAACTCTCGTTTGTACGGCCATAGGCAACTGCAAAAAATCTTTACCTACAGTTAACTCATAAGACTTTGCAAATTTTACCCCATATGCCGTTAGGTATTTTCGTGCCTGCAAATCCAAATACTCTTCATCCATTGCCGCCAATGCGGCAACCTGTGCCAAGCTTTTTTTTATTTGTGGATTCACACATTCTAACATCGGCAACAATTCCTTGCGGACCCAATTCCTTTTGTACTCAATATTATCATTGCTGCTATCAGTACAAAAACTAATATTTTGCTCTGCGCAATAAAGTTCCATGTCTTGCCTTGTAGCTTGAAGGAAGGGCCTTACCAAAAAATCGTTTCGTGGCAGCATACCTCTGAGACCGCGAATTCCAGCACCCCGCAATAAATTAAGTAGTACTGTTTCTGCTTGATCATCCCTATGATGTGCTAAAAAAATTGCTTCTGCGCCAGCCTCTTGCCTATATTTCTCCAGTGCCTCATAGCGCAATTTCCTAGCAGCTTCTTCCACCGATATTTTTCTTTGGGATACTAATTTTTTTACATTAACATCCACTTGTTTATAAGTAAGATAATGAGTCCTGCAAAAATCTGCCACCAGCAGAGCATCGTTTTCAGCCTCTGCTCCACGCAAATGATGTTGCACGTGCACTACATGCAAGGCAAACCCCATTTCCCTACTCAATTGTGCTAGCGTATCCGTTAAAGCTAAGGAGTCAGCTCCGCCTGAACAAGCTGCTATAACAGTAATACCAGATCGTAAAACAGCGCAGTTTTTTAACATTTTATGAAGTTTTTTTGTCACTGAACTCACGCTGTTTCCACCTCAAATAAAAAAGGCACTCCAATGGAAGCGCCTTTTATCAGTTAATTTAATCTCCTCTACGGGCACCACGACCACCGCGTTTTGATTCCGTATTTCTCTTTAAATCCAACAGCCTGTCGTCGCTATCTTTTAAAAATCTTGTTAACTTATCCTCGAAAGTTGCAACAGGGACTACCTTCGGTGCAGACGATACTGAACGTCTTTCCATTGGCCGTCTTTGTGGAGCCTCCGGAGCTGGCATCAATGCTTTTAAAGACAAGCCTATCTTTCCTCGCTCATCAATACTAACAACTTTGACAGTAACCTTTTGTTTGTCTTTGAGAAAATCATGAACATCTTTAACGTACACATTGGATACTTCCGAAATGTGTATAAGACCCACTTTTCCTTCAGGTAATT